>JGI24158J21664_10010066_pt1 | contig 12625 bp, 7 predicted proteins | sample Ectturendosymbi3_FD_21664 | JGI IMG/M metagenome (IMG submission 21664) | reverse complement strand
TACCACAAATGAGAGATAAGGATCTCTGGAAAGTATATAAAGACAACGCACCCTAGTAGCAGTAGAGTGATCGCGGCGCGTGATCTCTATTGCTACTCAACGCTTTTTTGATTGATACTGTTACAATCTCTCGGTTAACGCGGCGTTGAATGCGCGAGTCACCACAAACGGGATGTACGCAAACAACAGCACCCATATATAAGCGGCGCGAACAAGTAAAGATACAGTGATCATGGCATGTGATCTCTGTTGTTGTTTACTGCCACAGTGTGAAGCTTTGCGCACTTGCCGCTCGGGCTTTCCAATCGCAACAATACAGAAAAGAACATGTGTTTCATTATTTAGGCCAAAGCATACAATGCTCACGTTTTTCCACCTAACAACATCTCGTCAAAAGATCACATTCAGCACATTTTTAGTCGCATGTTTATAATCTGTTGATTGATAGTATGGAATTTTAGATGTTTGAAAGCGAAAAATCTGCACGAGCAATTGAGCGCAACATGTCTTCGAACTTTCGTCACACGTTGTCTGTCGGGTGAGAAGCGTTTGCTCCAAGCAAGAGTGAAGAGGTCACTGTTTAATGTTATAAACCACGACGGAGCGCAATGTGCGGATTTAATATCAAATCAGGGTCCACAGCAGTTTGAGTGTATTTCAAATTGAAAGAAAATAATCGGGCTCGTCTCCATCCTGTTAAAACCCTGCTCTTTTCAGTCAGTGATTTTCTGATTTTCCGCAAAAAAAACAAGTTATAGACATATACATGGACCGGGAAAACGACACCAAAACGTATAAACCAGTGGTTCTTAAAGTTTCTGTCAGATTCCCCCAAACACTGAACAAACCCAACACTGTCGATTCCTGCTCAACAAAAATCACAACAAGGTAATTGCAAAATTTTCACCTGGATATCGTTGCAAGTGTCTTTTGAAAATTTATCTCAAGGTTGAAATTAAACCATTGCAAAACAACAATTTTAGAAAAGGACAATTTAAAGATATTTTTAACAAGCGAACTTACAAACAAAATTTTATGCATTGAATAAACAAATAATAATAATTTCAAGTTTTTCATCCATAGCTTTTCTTCGCCAATTGCTCCATTGAACAAATGTCCTCCCAGGAATTAAAAGTTCCTCCCTTAATGAGCCAATTGGCACCAGTTTGAGAACCACTGGTATAAACAACAGAAGAAGGAAGTATTTTTTAAACTTTCACGTTTTCTGACCACAGTTGTGTGGCACCTTGTGTGGCAAAGCTTTGCTATCAACTCATTTTCACGATGAAACCACAAAGTCCGGTGACAAAGATAAAGTGAAAAATATCTGAATATTACAAAGACTCAAAAACAAATCAACTGTCTGGGAAATCAACTGTCAGCGAGTCATTCCGCTGTTATGTAAACACTTGAATTGCTAACCGTTTAGTTGAACGATAGAAAGTCATATCTGCCAGAAACCAGAAATCAAGTTGGTCACAGCTCTGGAGAAGCATGACCCAGTTTAACGACAGTTTTCATCTTCAGTCAATGTCACTGTTTTTCTGTAAACCAATTTTTCTCAATGTAAATGTGCGAAAGCAAACCAAACATCAGCAACTGCGCGTAAAATAAACAATTTTAAACACGCAATGGAGCAAGTCTGATGCTTTTTCGAACTTTGGTATGAAAGCGACGCCTCTGACACGTCACAGCAATTACATCACAATCGATTCGTCGCGAGCAACATGTCCATGCAAGTGCAACCATTTAGAAATGTCATAGGATCAATTCAACGAGGTTTATATTTATATCCAGCTGTCGCTAACGGGTCGCACCAGGCCTGGCGTTTCGATGTCAATCAGCTCTGAGCTACTTATCTGTTGGATTCGTGATTAAGACGCGTCACAACAAAAAGTCACTTCATCACGTGCTTTCTTGTCATCTTTTGTCCTCAACAGTTTCGTCAGTTTGTCGGAAATGAAAATAGTGAGTTAACGTCTGTTGCAAAACATCTGCTGTGCTAATTTTTTCAATTTTTTGGATTTGTCCGCAGATAAATGTTTCATTAAATTTCACAACATCTTTGCTTCCAAATTGTGAATGTCCCGCTTTTTTGGACATCTCTATCTCGGCGTTCATCAGAAAACGACGCTGGACAGCTTTGATTGTCGAATGCTATGCGGGGAGGGTTGACCTTTGAGAGGACAAAGGAACTCAAGCATTATACGCAGATGCGTTGGATGAAGCGAACGATGAATAAATGGAAAAGGTAATTGAAGTGCTATTCCCACTGAGACTCTGCTGCTGCTGCTGCTGCTGCTGCTGCTGCTGCTGCTGCTGCTGCTACTGCTGCTGTGAAACGCGTTAACACTCGAAGGGAAAGCGCCATTTCACCAACGCCACATCCATTTTGTATTGTGCACTCGGCCCGCACAACAGAACATTCTATTTAAATTCCATTAAAAATCCTAAACAAGCTCCTTTCGCAGTGAATGCTGCACTGGTGGTGAAACAATGGCAGCACCGCGCGTAAACCTTTTCCTTGCACCAACCCACCCACCCACCCATCAAAGCCTAGCACCAGGCTTGACAAGTCGTAGATGACCATGCCGGAATGGAAGCAGCCTACCAGCGTTTGTGGCGCGCTCAACCAACTGCACCGTTGTGTCGGTGCTGAAGCAAATCATCTTCTATGTCAGGAGCTCCACACTGAGACTCGCGACGCCCTGGTGCGCTTTTTCACATTGCAAGTGGGTTACAAGCTCATATCAAGCTTAGATCCAGTTTGCATTTAAATAAGCTCTCCGGAAATTTTAATTCCATTTGATACTTCGTTCTTGCGCGAAGCTGGCTTTTCTGCTGTTGCGGCAATGAAACATAGTAGTACTCGCAGATAGAGAGTCGAAAAAGAAATGCGTTCAGCTGTTTCAAACATACACCGCATTTTGCGTCACAACAAACCAGCTGATGAATCGCATGAAATAACAACCGTTAACATTTTTATGCAATGCGTCGTTTGATTTTATGCATAGGATTATTGCGTCGGGAGTTCACTCACCTTGGGAAGTACTAATCTATGCGATAAACAGTCTACTGTCATTTCAAGCAAGTGAATTATGTAGCAAAGTGGCAACACTTTGACTTTGCACAAGTTCGTTCAGAAATCACTTCTGAAAGTTTCAGTTCCACCATTAAACAGACAAACTGTTGTTGCTACGACAATAGTGAGAAGGGCGATATTGAGATTTGGATTTTAGTAAATCAGTCAGTTCGGGTTGGAGGGCAGTGGTTGAGATGCGTAAAACGTTGGGAGAGTAGGAGTCGCTTAGACTGGACCTCATTCGGCCCTTTCTTAACTTCATCGCCGAGATTGTCTGCACACGTAAGCACGTGAAGCCAGGGGTGTAGCGAGGTGAAGAAAGGGGGTAACATTACCCCGGGCGCCAAATCACTGGGGGGAGCCGACAAGTCACAACAACTTCGAAAGCACTTTCTTGAATACAGAATATTGCTCCTGAAAGACCTTAGGTTCGAACATTGGGGCCAAACTTGCTTCTTGCACCGGTCGCCATCCAACCTCCGCACGGTCCTGCGTAGAATAAAGTGTACTTAGCATCTTTCTTGCAAATGTTAGCATTTTTCAAAACCTGCGTTTATCCAGCTGCCGGCAAAAGTCAACAAGAGCAAGTTGTTGGTGTTTTCCATGTCGCTCGTCGTCACACTTCAGCTCAGTGAGCAGCTGCGACGGAACATCATCATGGTCCACTGAGAGAAAAAAGAAAAATAATGTTTCCTTTTTCAACACAGCAAGCTCCCTCTTAAGTAGCAACTCACTTCAATCTGATCTGAGTTGTTTGTGCAATCTTAGCAGATGGGCTTCAAGAATGTATGCATGCACCCTGCATGCTTGAATCTTTGAACAAACTCATGCATGTATGCATGAACCCGCTACTTTGCGTTTTGAGGTCGTATGTCGAGACTGATAATAAGACTGGCCATACCAAAGCTTCGGCAACAATCAGGGCGGACCACTCTACAAAGAACAATTATACCAGAGAGTGTTTCAGAACATACTAAAGTTGTTTTCCCCCCATAACGATAAGACACTTACAAAACAAACAATAATAGGCTTTCTTATGCTCAGGGGATTTGATTTAAACCTCAGCTTTTAATCCTAATTCCGAACGCAACTTCTAAAATCTTTAATAAAGGTTCGCAGAATTATATATTCTGCATAAATTGCAAAACACTGGAGACCGGACAGTTTGGAGAAAATGAACTAGCCTATGACGTCATCGACGTCAGTATCTGAGTGCAGTGAGGCGTGGCAGCAGTTCCACCGTTTCTATTTTTAAATAAATTTCTACCCATTTCTACACAAAAGTTTAGGATTTTGTGGATATTACACAAACTGGCAACTGCGAAATATGCCAGGAATGTGACACATTTTTCACACACACCACATAAGAATGTTATTACCAAGAGTCTTCAGCATGTATCAAAATCCCGATTTTTAGTATTAAAATATGCCAGTGGGAAACTGTGGCACCAATCGACAACAGTGTAGTTTGTGGAGGCGTTGAACAATTCACAGAAAAAACTCGAGATTGAGAATCAGTTGTTGCTGATGACGGGTGTACAGTCTCAGGCTGATGCTCATGACGATCTTAAAAGCTCCTTCAAGTGATTTCAGCGAAAACCAAGACAGATGCATTTGATGCTTAAATCACCAAAGAACGTAAAATATGCATCATATCAGCTTTTCCGACTTGTTCAAACAGTAAACTACAGTAAAACTGACTTTCAATCTTTACTGATGATCAGTCGACGTGTTCCACAGCTCAAACTAATTAACTGCTCATAAAATTGAATCCCGGCGTATCTGAAACTTCCCCCCCAAACTGCCTGGATCCACCCCAGGATGCGATCACTGATTGGAGGGCCCGAGCGACAAGTGAACAAAGCTTCACACTGTGGCAGCAAGCGACATTGAGATCACACGCCATGCTCCTTGTATTACGACTTGTTCGCAACAAAAAGTATATTTATATGGGTGCTATCAGTGCACGTGATGGGCAGCAGGATGAGTTGATTGATATCTGAAAAATAATTCCACAGCCAAAAACCTTTCAGATGAAAAGACAGTTGAGAAATTGTGGATTGATACGATCGGCCAGAGCCCTAATGTTGTTAAAGTTGCATCCCGATCGCTTTTGTCTGCACATATTTATGCAAGTCCGGTTCCTCAACAAAGCTTTTCATGAAAACTGCACACAGAAATCGCCTTGAATCGCAGGATGGTTGTAAGATGTGTTCTGTCAGAAACATCTCGTATCGATCAGCGACTCAAGAACAAATAGGTTCAAACTCCCCATAGAATTTGATTAAATGACGCCTGCATACTTTTGTTAAAATGCATAAACACGTTCACTCATATGAGCCAGATCGTTTGTTGAGCTGTCGCTGCATTCTTGAGTTGCGCGTTGTGTATAGTCATTAGCTAAACAACCATCGTGGAAAGATTGGCATTGGCTAATTTTCTTTCATTATTTTTGTACCAATATCATGGACCCCTTAAAATCTTTCTGTGGCACCCTGGGGGTCCATGGGCCTCCGGTTACCCTGGGGGTCCATGGGCCTCCGGTTAGGAGCCACTGTCATAAACCGACTTGAACTCGAAAAACTTTCAGATGATTCTCACTTGGCATCAGAGGGAAGTGCCTCGACAAATGTACATCATCACATCAACCCGAAAGTAAAAAACACTGGAAATGTATGTCGCCTGTTTGTCACCTTTGTGGAGACAAGTTACTTGCGTGTTTACGTCAACAAAAACACAAATTGCAATTAGATGAAGAAGGCATTGGGATTATATTTTTGTGAGGTTTTAGATCCCGTTGCAGTTCAAGATTGCACAAAATTTCCGAGTTTTCCGAAAAATAACAAATGCACTCTTACAATTAGTGAAAGATATCATCAACGGAGTATGTTACCAGCGTTATGAAAAACGTCTCGGGAAACCAAAAGAAAGGTTCTGGTCCAAATGTTAATATTTGCGCCGCAGGAGGAAATTTAGAAGAGGATCTATAATTAAATCAGCATTCGATTTACTGTTTCAATTCAAGTAAGCACACTCATATGTTTTTGTTCGTAACACAACCTTTCTGGGTTTTCATTGAACGAATATGGTAATTTTGGTGTGGAATCTGGCTTTAATTGAAATCACTGAATGGGAGGCCATAAAGCGTGGTGCAGTTTGGTTCAATTCTTATCACTCAAAAACGGTAAACAACAAAGTTGTCAGTTTCCTTAACTTGTATGCTAAACGCAGTAATCAAAAAGCTCTACAATTTTGACGCGTGGTGAACAGCCTAGAAAATATGAAAAACAGTAAAGGAGTGTTTTGGTATTCAAGCGCGAGGTCCCCAAAAGCGCGAGGCATTAGTCAACCGCCACTTCTAATGCAGAAAACAATAAATCGTAAATTTAAAGTAAGTGACGTATCCCTTATTTAAAAAACGTAACACATTAATAGGTTACTTTATAAGGATAAACGGAGATCATTGCAAACAATAAACGGTCTTTGATATTCTTCAATCCTGTCTCGCCATAGGATGTTATTCGGTATGACGAAATTGTTTTAAGAAGATGAGTAGTGTTACGTGAAACCCATTTTCTATTAAAACTTTGCTGATGCATTCAAACTCTTCACCTTTGTGGAGAGTAGTTACTTCAATACAGGTATGTTCAAGTTTGAATTATCGCACAAAGAAGCATAGCACAGTAGTATGTGTGGAAGCTGACTCCTCGAAAGCAAGCCTAGTGCTTTTAATGGTTGCTTGAACTTGTACAAAAACATCATATCGGTTTCACTTTCGTGAAATATATCAAACTTAAAAAGCCCAAACCAAGTATATCCGAAAAGATTGACACAATATTTTTGTTTCCAACTTCGGTTCTATCACAGATACGCGACGCCTGTGATGCAAATTATGGAAAGCTTGTTGAGAAGCCTCGCAATTCAGTCATCTATCTGTATGATTAGTCAGACGATGCAATGGAAATTGAAATGAAAGGAGCAGATGCATTTGTTTGCTTAATGTATCGATGTTATTTGTCATGAATTACATTTATAAATAAAATAACTTTCCACGTCGCCAAACAAATAATTTCGCTGCATTCCATAACTTTACATTTAAGATTGTTGAATGAAAATTAAAGCACACATGAGCAAATCTTTTTTCCTAATGCACTTGTTCAAAAGCCAGAAAACACCACAGCACAAAATAGCTTAACACTTGAAAGACATCTGAAAATCTATTTTGCAGTTTCCGTAAGAGACAAGTCAGAACACAGCACGAAAAGTACAAACATTCCTTGTAATAATTGCGAACAATTAAGTTTAACAAACCTGCTGTTCCCGTGTTTGTGAAACACTCATATACAATTACAATCGTTCAACACTTTTAGCACTCACAAAGTCAACATCTGTTTGTGTACACGTTCAGAAGAAATGAGTGCGTTACTGCTATTCCGTACCTCCCTTCATCCTGAACTTTTACGCATACCTCTGTTAATTAAGGCAGTAAGAATCTGTAGAAAAATCTTTACTTGTTTATTGAATTAAACCTATGTTCAAGTGAACAATTTTTTGTTGTAAGGTTAAGCTGCCCATGTAGTTCAACACCGAAGCCGGGCCAACGCAACCTGAACTGCAACTACAGTACAAGTACAGCACAAAAGTAATTGAAAAATATTTCGTTTTCTATACCAGCCATACTCCGTGCCTTCTGCAATATGCATTTATGAAATTAGTGGCCCTGCAACACTGTTTCCTTGCTATTAAAACAAANCTAACCTCTCTCTGGATATGGTAACAGTGAAAGCAACGCCCTGAAGCAACATGCCAGTTCGTTCGATCAGGCGTTCAACAACAGCCTGCAGCAACCACAATGCGTCAACCGCCCACTCACAACGGTCTTGTCTGCGCCATCCCAAAGGATGGTGAGGTGCTGATTGTGACATCACAACACAGACGTAATAAAGAGAATTGTTCCTCTCCACTTAAGTCTCGCGAGTTCCGCTCCAGCGCTTCCGACCTTTTCCTTCAGCGTCACAGCTGCTGCTGCTGCTGCTGCTGCTGCTGCTGCGGAGGCCTCGACATGGATTGTGCTGCTTGTGTGGGTGGAGGCATATTTTTAATAAGAAGAGAAGTGAGGCGACAAACGCGTCGATTCTCAGCTCAACGAACTTTCGAAATACTTCCTTGGACGGAATGAAGATTTACGTTGTTTTGAAAGAGCCAGTGTTTTGCAACAATGGTGCGAAAGTTTTGTTTATAACTCATCGTCACTTTACGGAGGTGGCTGCGAGCGCAAAGCGATACAGCACCATTTCACTTGAAATAATTGCACAGCGTTGTCCGCAGCAACGAATCAGCTTTCCACATTATAACCTCTACAATATCAAGTGGCTGCTGGTCGGCTGCTGCTTCAACGAAACATTTGCAAAGACTTGGAACAGAATGCAACAGCCATTGACTCAAATGAAGTGGCATCAGACGTTTCCAGACGCTTCCAAAAACGACTATTTGCTTCTGGTAAAAAAAATTATTTTTCAAAAGATTCAATATATGTTTTATTTAGACCAATGAAATAATGTAAGAAAATAATAATTTAGACCAAATTTAATTTAATTTGATTTTGAAACCAGACACGAAGTCCACAGAGTACAAGCACACACTGCACAACACATTGATGAAAACAGACACAACAGAACGTTTTACAGCGGCGTTGGAGGCAGAACCAAAGGTAAGGAGATGACTGCCGGCGAACAAATCAAGATAGCCTACATGCTGTGGTGCTTCACTGTCTTAGTGACCCAGGTTTGCACAGAATTCGATGTTATATGCTTCTTCCAGGGGCGTAGTGCTAAAAAAAGAGGTGTGGGAAAGACGCTTCCACCCACACTACACCCTTGATTTAGGTCAAAGCCGAACGCTATCACCAAATATCGCTCAGATGCTCTTGCACGCGATAAGCTCATTTAGTTCTCGCAATCCACTTCAGGCAAGTTGTAACATGCTCCGCAGCGGCCTGAAACTTTCATGACTAATTACTCCTCTGAAATGAAGATAGCAGAGTTAATTGTAGATGTCATAAACAGTAATTAAAATTACACAACCATGCTACAGTGCTATACACGAGATAACTTGTCATTTGTACATTTATGCTACTCCTGGCGCTACGCGTAGAAATTGAAATGAAAAATCTACATCTTCAAGTAAAGTTACTAGTGCAAAAGGTGTGGGCAGTGGCGTAGCGAACCTAAGTGCCGCCCGGTGCCGAATATAAAAGTGCCGCCCTTTCCGCCCCTCAAATTTTCTTACAAAAATTTAAAAGGACAAAAATATCATGTTTCGTGCTCATTTAAAGATATAAGGATTAAAGCATCTTGATGATTACAATCAACTACCAAAAAACAGAAATGGGTCTTGTTTTTCATTGTCGATATGAGTCGTGCTGTATTCTACTTGTCGCCACTTTTCTCATCATTAATTTTTCTATTTTTTTCTTTCTTTACCAAGGCATGTACGAAACCGACATGTTTAATCAAATTTTCTTCCCTGTTGGTTTTTAATCTTCGGTAAACCCAACGCATGGCTTTTTAAATAATTTACTCATTCCAGGGGATCAAACAGAAATAATAAGGGATGTGATGGCGGCATACCTATTTTACAGGTGTAAACATTTAGTTTTGTTAAAATTTCTTGTAGCATCCCAGTCTTCAGCTGAAAAAAGTATATATAATGCATATAGAAGGCTATACTAATAAATCTGATGATATGATCTCAGTCATGTAAAAAATCTTTCAATGTTCACTTCACGTTTCAGTAGTGGTTTAATCCTCTTAGAATATACAAAAGGCTTCAAACGTTACCGCCTGCACTTGCGAGGAGCTCTGTTTAGGTGCGTGGACCCATTTTTAAAAAATACGTTAAACAGGTTTAAAGTCGGCTATGGTTGAGAAGCGCTGGCTGGCAGTCTAAGTGGCTTGTGCACTTGGCCTAGCTGTTGGGCTGGGCTTCGTACAATTACACGGGCATAGTGTTATTCCTTGCCTTGGTTCGTCACCAGCAGAACCGTCACCAGGTCTGCAGTATGGGGACTTGACGTTTGTTCAAGGGGTGCTTGATATTTCAAAATTTGACGAAAAATCCAATGATTTATAGTATTTCACATTGGGAGTGCTTGGAGATTTGTTTGGGGATAAGCCCACCAAAGTCCCCGTGGCTATGGACAGATTGCCAATGGATGTCTATTTCCAAAACTATGTTACCAAACCATGCCAGGTGGGACATAGGCAATTGGATGCTCAGCAGTGATTGCAACGCCTTACGTTCGACGATAATTGTGTTGAACAACTTTATTCAGCGCAGCCATTGCCAAGTTGTGCAACCATTTCGATCAACGCCCTTTTTAAACAAAAGGTTTAACCACAATCACATCTAAATATATCGTTTACCCTTGCGTTAGGTTTGCAGACTAAGGTTCTTGCCTCAACATCATCAAAATGAGAGCAACAGCGTTTGTAAGCACCAGGCTCGTCCATGGGAATGTCATTCCTATGTGAATCCCATGGGAAACGTCCCATGGGCTGGGATGGGACAGCACACATTTGTATTTCCCATGAGACTCAGAAATAGATTGAGAATGTTAGAATGTTACTGAATTGTCATACTTAGACTATACTTCTGAGTTTTAAAGTCAATAAATTTTGTCGTTTTGCATGTCTCTTTATAAATGTAGTCCTATTTAGTAGATACTAAACCTAAACTTTCATAAATTTAATACTTTTAATTGAATTGTATTCCATATCAATATTATAATAATGTAATGGGAATCCCATGGGATGGGACAGGCATAAATTGCTGTGGGATGGGACGGGACAGATAAACATGTCCCATGGACAACCCTGGTTAGCACTTCTCATTGAAATGATTTTTCTATGACTGCAGATGATACTGTAGAACAAAGGAGACTTTTACGAAACTCACGTTGCATGTCGGTTGGCTTTGATTCACTCTCTACTTGCAGTTCAAACCGACAGTCTGAGCTCAAAGTTACCCACGCAAACACACCAAAAACATTACCCCGCCTTCAAGAACGTTATTTTCCGAGATTCCTACACCATGACGTTATGCAGAAAAACAGACATTTTATTAAAATTGAGCAACGTTCCCTTTGCAGAGTTCGTCACTTCAGCGGCCAAAATTGAATGTTGATAAGCCCACCTAATGACTATAGGCTACAGCGTATTTCGTTTATTTGAAATACTGAACATTAAAAATGGCACCAGATGTGCGAAGAAATGTTTTTTTATAACTTTTGCGAAGGCAATTAGCGGCATGCCAACGCCTGAAATATGCTTCTTACCAGGGCAATGAGGCGCACGATCTTACTTAAGGAGCGCTACGGCGATTCGCTCAGTGGCGGTGAATCGGACACACAACCATCCAATCGAGAAGCGGACACTACCACTGAACTATCGCTGGCTATCGCTGCGAAATCTGGCAAGGTGTCAAGTGATGTTATGATTAGTAGTTGGGGCGTTACTGAGGAAACAAAGATACGAGAAAAGACATTAGTCTAGCCTTGACTATTTACCGTGATTTCATGCAAAGACTTTTTTATCAGATTTTGGGAGGAGGAGCAATGTAAACCGCAAACAACTGGAGCCCTAACGTTTTTAGTCTGCAGTCGAATGTCACCTCTTTCTATTGTTCAAAGGACTTTTGACTGCGATGGCGGAAATGGCTTTGTCTGGCGAGCAGGGTGTGGGGGTTGGGCCACAATTGCCCCCCAAGCAAGTGTGTTAAAAAAGCCCTGATTTCAAGACAAAAACTGGGGCACTTTAACACATTGGATATATGACCCATTTTGAGTAAACATTTCAAAAATTGCTCACTCCACAGCAACTTGCCGTGTTTTTAAGCTAGCCTGCCAGTCTAGGGCTTCTAAACACTATGGCTTCTAAATCTAAACACAAAAATTGAAAAGGTAGAAATTTTAAAACTTATAAACAATACTTTTAAAATAATAACGAATATCCAGCACATTCAAACTTATTTCAAAAATTCATTTTTAATCAGCAAAGTGGCGCCCCTCAAAAGGTGCCGTCCGGTGCCCGCGGCCCCCAGATCCCCCCCTTGCTACCCCACTGGGTGGGGGAACTCCGTCCCCACCACACACCTGGCGTCTTCATCGCACTAAAGTAATGTCTTTCAACTGTGGCTTGAGTGTTGCAGTTGGTTTGTGCGCTGTTGTTTTTCAGTTGCAGCCTGAGTTTGCTTTTCTGCTTCTGGAAAGTTTCTTCATTGTAGACAAGTTCTGAAAACATGTTTACCAGTTTTACTTCAATTTGCAACATTGGAATGCGATGTTTCTTTGTTGAGAAGCAAGCTCAGTGTTTTGACATTAATTTTAATTTATTTGTTTATGACCAGACACGAAGTCTATAGTATGAACACACACACTCTGCAGAACGCAGGTCGATAAAAACAGACAATACAGAACGTAGTACAAGACATTGAAGCCGGCGAAATCACAGGGTTACAGACACTTTTTGCAACTGCATTGAAGAC
>JGI24158J21664_10010063_pt1 | contig 12627 bp, 12 predicted proteins | sample Ectturendosymbi3_FD_21664 | JGI IMG/M metagenome (IMG submission 21664) | reverse complement strand
CGTTTGATAGGTGCTTTCCGCCGAGGAAGTTCCCTTGGACTTTGTCGATACGCTTATCGAATTTATCTCTGTATGTAATGGCCCTAGCGCCATTACAGACTGTTTATGTTTCACTTCGTTTAAATTATTATCCAAAAGATGCAAAGCAACTACTTTTCCGGTCACCGAAGGAGGATAAATAATTTTTTTTTTTAAACATTGTCAATCCAGTTCATATAGAAAGACGTTTCAATCAGCAGTTTCGGTGAATGACGTTAATTAACCAAACAAAACTAGTCTTGTTGATAGAAATAAACCAAGAGTGCCAGAAAGTCAACCTTTGAAAGATGTAATGTAATGTAAATAACGTTTGCTCCATATTTCTTTGCTCACCAGTATGTCAATAACATTTTCAAAAACTTTTTGCTTTGTGCGTGTCTTACGTAAAAGGAGCCTGCTTTTTTCAGAGACACGTTACGCATGTCGTCATTGGACACTGTTTCAATGTTTTGCAAATATCAAAATCAATGAGCAGGTTGCTCATTTCTGCAGATATATCTCTTAATGACGAAAACATTTAGCAGCAAACGAGGTTTCAACGAAAAAGCATGTTGTCGGATCAACATACAATGCAATATTAAAGATTGTGCCGTTCACACAATAACGTTGATATATTGATATTCATTTATTTATTTAACGACAATCTTGCTACAGGCGGTAGCCTGACTGGTGCAATTTTGTCGTGTCACGTCGAGCTTTCAAAATACAGCACGAGTAAACTCCCAAAAAAAACATAAACAATACGTAAAACGAATACATTGCTTTTCTAAAATCTATTACAACATTTCAGAAACTCGTAAACAGCGTTAAAAATAGCTACTGAAACGGCAGTCGGCGCATCAGGCACACCATGTAAATATAAGCACAACAAATCGGTATGACCAAAGCGCTCAAATCATTCAGCAAAGCCGGTTTCATTCAGAATGTCATGAACTTTGTCATGAAGTGCTGTTCGTGTTGCGCAGTGAACGTTACAATGGAAAAATGGGTGTAATTCGGTCCCCATTTCACCACATACACAAAAACGATAGTTGTTTTTAGTGATATTTAACGGACTATGGGCGAAGCTAAGCATACAGCGATTGGAAGTCATATGGGGATTGAGCCCTAACAAATGATGAGTACTTTATTTTGATATGTGATAATGGGAATTTAAATGATTCATGAAGATGGAATGGCTGGCTGAAGATTTGATTTCCAGTGGTAGAGAGTTCCACGAGCTGGAAGCCTTACGGAGGAAGAAGTTATAGGACAAGGATTTTTTTTAAGTTGTATTTGAACATTTTGATTGCGACGAAAGGCATACGGAACAAATTCTTTGAACGATCTGAAAGAACTGGAAGGAAAGGGGTAGGGTACCATATCAAAAATTAATTTGGCTGCATAACAAAGCAGAGATATTTTTCTACGTAAATTTAGACTTGTGAGGTTTGGATCGACTAGTACATCGTTGGAGGATGTAGTTTTAAGACTACCTAGTATTATTTTAACAGCGGAGAGTTGTGCTTTGTCTAACATTCGATTGTCGTTATCAGAACATTTGTTGTAGATGATACTACCATAGTCAAAGACCGATAATATGTTCGTTTTATATATCGTGAGGAGAGCGTGGCGAGGCCCAAGATTGACGAATGAACGAAGACGGTTAATTTTGGTCATCACTTTCTGATGTAAGTGTATGATATGAGTGTGCTAAGAGAGACTGTGGTGAAATACTAAGCATAGATGTTTGTGTGTATCTGTTTCCGAGACGTGGGTTTGATTAAATAATAAAGGGGGGATGATCATTCCTGTACTTAGATATTGTCATAACTGCAGTTTTTTGGGGGTTGAAAGTAACATTCCAAAGCTCAGTCCAATGCTGCCACGTGCAGAGATCTTGAGTAAGCACAATGTGCAAGTGGACAGGACACTTATCGGAATAAAACAGGGTGGTATCATCTGCAAAAAGAGAGATAGGCGCTTTATTTGTAGCAATGTCATTAACATAGACTAAAATAGCAGAAGCCCTAAAACAGATCCTTGAAGAACACCACAATTCGTATACCTAAGATCCGAACGAGAAAGGCCCAGAAGAACGACTTGAGAACGACGGAAGAGATAAGAGGATAGAAGATTTAAGGGAGAGCCGACAGTCCCAACTTGTTGCAATTTAAAGATTAAGCAAGTATGATCAACACGATCAAAAGCTTTAGATATGTCAAGGAAAACTATTCGTGAAAAGAGATTTGAAACGTAGGCTTGGTACAAACTGTGACAGGTACCAAGCAATGAAGTTAAGGTAGAATGCCAGAGTTGTTAGGTATTAACAGTTTATGGTATTCTCGGTAGTTATAAACATGCTTATGAAGAAGTTTTTCAAACACTTTTGAAAGAGAAGGCAACAAAACAATTGTACGGTAGTTTTGAACAACTGTTTGAGAACCGGTTTTATGAACTGGAATTACAGAAGCAATCTTCCAAGATGTAGGGAATGCCTCTGAAGACAAAATTAGGTTAAAAAGAAAACTGAAAGGAGTAGCGAGTGATTGGCTGCAAATTTTCAGGATTCGAATGGGCAAATTGTCAAAGCCTTTGTTTTGCATTTATTTGGATGTAGACTACTTGAAAAACGAAATACTTGAAATGGATCAAAGATTGGAGGGAGTAATCGATAATCAGCAAGAAAGTGGAAAGGTGGCAATTTATTTATATCATAAGCAGGAGAATTAGAAATTGAAGCAAAATATTCATTGGAAAGATTGCACTTCACATATTCATCATGCACAGGTTTTCCATTTAGGGTTATTGGATAGTTGCATTGCTTGTTTGGTTTCCAGAACTGATTTGAAAGGCTCCAGTGATCGACATGAGATGTATTAGTGGTGTTTAGTTAGTATAGCTCATGTTGTAACTTTGTATAGCGAATTTGATTTTGCGTTGGATCAAGTTTCTAAGTTTGTTATAGAGACATTTGCAGTTAAAATTGTTGGTTTTACGCCAACGTTTGTAGTATCGAGTTCGCTTACGAATTAAAGTTTCAATAAGCATATGACATCAAATTTATATTCAGCAGCCAGAACAGTAATTTCGTCTAGTATCATAGTATTTATGTGGGCAATCATGCTTCTAGTGTTTACATGAAGGACTGAAAAGTCACGTGATCTTACCATCATTTTAACGAAATTGGTCAGGTAAGACCTTCTCTCCGTTAGCATAAAGACAGTATTCAGCGCCCTCTGGGTTGCCTCTGATCTTTTTTCCCGAAGCAAACAGTTTACAAGCTTTTCTCGGAAAAGATTTACGTCGTTGTTCTCGCATAGATCGAGGTAGGTACTTGGTAATAATTTTTTTAAATTGCCTTGCTTTTGCTGCCAATTTGGAAATCATATTTCTATCATTCATTTTAACAAATTTAACAACTATTAGCGGAGGCTGAGAATAACTTGTACTACTTGACTGAAGTGCTGAAGTATGCTTTGGCAGACGATGGACATTGGCAAATGAAATCTTGGCAAGATGACTCAGGAAATCGCAAAGAGGTGGTCAGAAATGAACGAACAACATCTTCACTCTGTTCAGGAGTCCCATCGGAAGAAACTGTAGGCAAACCATGAAATAGCAGATTAAAATCTTTAGACCGGAGTTCAGAAATTATCAGAGTTTCTCATTTCAGCACGCATTTCAGCCAATTCTGTTTTGATACCGCTAAGGTCAGATTTCAGATCAGAGATCATGTTGTGAGCATGTTCCAAACTAGACTCCGCCAACAGCAAACGATCCATGAGGGTTGATTCAATTGCTGAAAGGCGTTCGGAAAGTCTCTTCTCCATTGATTGCAGACGATTGAACACGTCGGATAATTGCAAAGCGCCGTGTCCCTCAGGCACCTGGCCAGTCTTGTTCTTTCTCAAAGCAACTCCACTCCTAATGTCCATTTTGATATGAATAGCAGTTTTATACAAAACAAAACAGTCAATAAAAATTTTTGCCAATACACAAATGAAGAGTTGAATCTGACAGTCAACAGAATCCTACCCGAAAAAATTCTCTCACAGAACAGAGACCCGTAGGGCAATTCCGCTATACAAACAATTGACTACAAGCACGTCTGAGCTGATTGAAACACGTCTGATCAGCTCGACGGTCAGTGACAGAATTATTATTATTATTATGAGAGTTTTGTGGCGCTTTACGACAGCGTGGTCTTGTAGCGCCAGGCCCGTTTGTAATTGGTTTTTAAATTTGTCTGCCCGAAGTGCGCAGAAGCTCCTCAACATGCTTCGCGGCCTGGTCATCGGATAGGACTGAGAGTAGTGTAAGGTCTATGTTAAAAGATTCCGTGGTCCGCTTAAGTTTGATGCGTTCAGAATGGTAGGTTGCACAAGCGAAAAGAAAGTGGGCACCTGTTTCGGGAACTTGGCATTGTTCACAATTGCCGGTTGGATGGAGGCCGAGACGGTGGAGGTGACTGTTAAGCATGCAATGTCCGGTGCGTAACCGGAAAAGTTGAGGGGATTCGGACTCACTGGATGTAGCTCCGTGGTTGGAGGGGGAATAGGCTTTTGTAGGCTGTACCAGTTAAGCATTGACGGTAGTAATCATTCCAAAGTTTTACGCAAATGTTGGAGAGGTGCTGGCACATGTCCGGACAAGGTAAAGTGTTGAGAGTGTTCTTTACCCGAGTGTCGGCCTGGATAATTTGGGGAACATCAGTCGTGGAAAGTTTGGCCAAACTGTCGGCTATTTCATTTCCAACAATTCCCTTGTGGCCAGGGACCCAAAGCATATTAATCGTGAAACCAGCAGAGGTTAGAGTATAAAAGACATGCTCTATTTATGAGTGGATTTTTCTTCCAACTAACATTTTGGATGGCTTGTAGCGCGCTTAAACTGTCCGTGATTATAACGGAGGTTCTACGCTTGGTGGAGAAGATCCAGTAAATAGCAGTAACAATACCATAGAATTCTGCTGCAAAAACATAAGAGTCCATTGTGTAGCCCACTGGACGTTTTGTTCTCGGATTGAGGGGCGTACATTCCACAGCCAGCCCTAGAAGTAGATTTTGAACCATCGGTGTAGCTGTGGGTATGGTGTGCGTAATGTCCGTGTAAATGGGGAGGTAGGCCTGGATAATGACAGTTTGGTTGGAAGCATGACTGTACGCTTGCATGTGCAAGTCTATGGTAGGACGAGGGATTAAGCAGACGGGTTGTTGGGAATAAGGAGGGTGCTTGCGTTGAAATGATCGTTTGGCCACAGCTGCTTTGTCATTTGATTGAAGGAGCAAAAACACGTTACATCCGGAAAAGCTTCGTGCCAGCTGTCAGTAACCACGGACAAAGCGGGATGGGCAGAAAACGTACATAGATGACCTCGGAGTCTTAAGGATAGGTATTTGTGCCGGAGGTGTAAAGGCATTTCTTGGCATGCATGTTGAAGACAGACACCTGGTGTGCTTTTCATTGCACAAGTGCATATGCGCAATGCTTCATTCTGAATTTTAAGAATCGGGTCAACTGTCGACAAAGCTGAGACGGAATATGCCTCCATACCATATTCGATGAACGGCCCGATAATTGTTCGGTATAAGGACAAAAGAGGTTGTTTACTAGCACCCCAGGAGGTACCTTTAAGCATCCTGAGGAGGTTAAGTTGTTTCAAACAATTGCCCTGGACATGGTCTAGGTGAGATGTGTAAGCCCCGTTTCGTTGAAAGATAACTCCAATATATTTGTACTCTTTTTTCAAAGGGATATCGCTGCTGCAGAGTGTCAACTTATGGGCAACGGTTTTCCTTTTCTTAGTAAAAAGAACTGCTGCGGATTTGGAAGGAGAGGCCCTAAAAAAACATTTCGTGCACTATGTTGCTATTTTATTCAAAGAAGTTTGGCAAAGATGATAAAGTTGTTCAATGTTTGAACCACTTTCCCAGAAACAGCAATCGTCAGCATAGAGTGCAGAGGGGGACGAGATAGATTTAGGAAGATCGTTAATTGCAATCGTAAATAGGATCGGGCTTAAAACACTGCCTTTTGGAATTCCGTTTTCCAACGTTTTGGTGGTGGACAAGGAGGAACCTAGTCGCACTTGGAACGTGCGACGGGAAAGAAATGAGTTGATGAAATTAAACATTCTACCATTAATTCCCATTTGCACTAATTTAAATAGATGCACTTGGTGTGACACCATGTCGTAAGCCTTTTCAAGATCGATGAAAATTGCCAGAATATGATGTCGGTTTGCCAAAGATTTCTGTACGGTGCCATGTAAGCGAAGAATCTGGTCTGTCGTTGTTCTTCTTCGGTTTTTGAAACCGGATTGTGACATATTTAGAGGCTTATAATATTCTAAAAACCATTTCAATTTTGAAACAATCATTTTCTCCATGAGTTTACAGACTGCACTGGTAAGAGAGATGGGTCGGTGTGATGATTGCAAGTGAGCTGGCTTAGTGGGTTTATGTACGGGGACAACAGTGGAATGACGCCATGACGTCGGCAGGGCGCCAGTTGCCCAAACCCTATTTATTAAACGGACAAGGGCTCGGAGTGAGTCATCGAGTAGGTGTTTAAGCAATTTATAGCAGATTTGATCAGCACCTGGCGCAGAGTTTTGGTACTCCGTAGGGCGCATTGTAACTCACCTATTGAGAAAAGTAGACTTAATCGGGGTCTTTCGGAGTTATTTCCGAACCGGCTTCATGTGTTTCCACTTCGAGACTCGACATCGTGCGAAAAAAAGCTAGTTCATAGTTTAAGGTGGAGCTGACGGACTGGAAATGAGTTGCCAGCATATTTGCCTTGTGTTGATTGTTGCAAACCGTGATACTGCCCTGCCGACGAAATGGAATAAACTGTCGTGGATGGTGACCGGATAATTTTTTAATCACATTCCAGACTGTAGAAAGCTTTGAATTAGATGTCAATGCATTGCGAAAATTCTCCCAGGATGATTGTTTTGCTTCCAAGATAACTTTCCCGTCCTTGGCAGGGCATCCTTTGAAGATTAGGACGTCGATCGGCGCCCTTGTTCGCTTCATGCGGTTTAAAGCATGTTTTTTCGTTTTGATGGCCAGATCGCAAGTCGCATTCCACCAAGGGACTGACATCTTACCAGTGTATTTGGTTTGTGGTATGGCTGCCCGAGCAGCCTCTAGTATACTCGTGTCGAATAGCTGATACGAGTGTTCGAGATCTAGACTGATGCAATTAAAGGAGCTGCTGCAAATTTGATGAAATTTAGTCCAGTTTGCTCGTGAACAATTCCATTTGGGATGAGGCTCCGTGATGTCCAGGACCACGCCATGCACCGTAACATGGATAATGGAATGGTCGCTGCCGAGAAACTCGTCAGTGATTGAAACGGAACAGTGGCTTTCCATGGAACTGGACACCACAGTCAAATCTAAAATATTCCACACGTATGGGCCAACCAGAGTAAAATCGGTTGGAACTTAGGTATTAAGCACTACGTAATCGTTCGATTCGATCAGAGACACCAAGGACCTGCCTCTAGGATTGATGGAACGTCCGCCCCACATTGTATGGTGGGAGTTAAAGTCTCCCAGGAGAATGTTCCTACGAAATCTTGACAGGAAATCCAGGTCTAGGATATTCATGATGTTCCTCGGAGGGTTGCAGACATTTTAAATAACGTAATCATTTATGGTACTTTTATGATTGATCAAGATGCATTTGAAACACATTTATTGCTGCTATTCGAGAACCCACAAACTGTAGGATGTTTTTTTATAATTTCTGCTATTATTTTTGAGGTCGACCTTTTTGCTCCACAAGTATGTGGAGCCTTAACGTCTTCGTCAATGATTTTCTATTACCTTGCCAGCAAGTATGAAATCAGTCGTGCCAAGCAATGAGTGACTGACAAAACATACTACACATCGTGCGGTTGTAGCATCCAATTTTTCACAAGCGCTTTTTCAGGAATGTTTTAGGAGCAAATCATGTGTTTGAACCAAAATAGATGTTGGGAACCACACTAATAACAAACTTTTGAAACTTCTCCCTTCAATGGAAACAAAATCTTCGTTTGCCGGCTTGAAGTTTCTTGGCGCGCACCTGCACAACCCTGCGTTAAATATGTGTAGGTACTGCAGTCTACGTTGTTTTAAATCTCCAACTTCTCTCGTACAATATTTTGTGATAGTTGGCCAAAACTTAAAAACAACGAGATACCACAGCTTGCAAACGTCCCATTGTTGAGCAGGAATGCTCGTTAGGTTATACATATATGTATACTCTTCCTCTGCAGCCTACGTTGTTTTAAATCTCCAATCCGTCGTACAATTTTTGTGGTGAGATGGTTAAACTTCAAAACGACGAGGAACCACAGCTTGCGAACGTTGCATTTCAGTGCAGAAATGCTATACCCTGCCACGCTGAACGGGGGTTTTGCCAAACCCACGTTACGGGTCCCGTACTATTTGCTCATGTAAAAAAAACAGTGTTGCAACTCAGTTGTTATGAAAAAGTACTAGAGTTCATTATGAAAAACACTAGATTTACAAGAAAAACACTAGATTACAAAAGCAGACCTACACACAGTGAAAATGCCCAGAAAATGCATTGCAATGCCAATCACAGATATTGTGCAACTCATTGTAAACCACCACAAAAAAAGAAAACGGGAGATAGCAGCAACCCTTTTGTTTGTTTGTGCAGGTCACAGAAACTTTTAACAGATGACCAAGTGACGTCACTGCGGTTAAATTCAAAACAGATGATATTGCCTTGTGTAATTCAAGATTTAATTAGGTAGAAATTTTAGCAATTTACAATTGCACAAAAACAAAAGGTCTCAATTACAGCTACAGTTACGCTAAATTGTGTAATTGATTACATTCAGCTAACTCACAAAAAAGCACTAGATATCCATACAAAAAACACTAGAACACTAGATGAGACGAAAAAACACTAGATCTAGTGGAAAAACACTAGGAGTGGCACCACTGAAACAAACGCAGCAGCGCTCTCAATGCTTCAGTAGTTGCGGGCAAGGCTCCCATTCTGTAATTTCTAATAAACCCAGATTGCTCATAAAAAAAAAACATATGTCTACCAAAAAAAAACAGAAATACAAAATGACACATGAATACCAATACATGAGGCAAAACGGTTATTAAAATGCTGATTTACCTATAGTTCCTTTTTTAAATTTCTGTCTGCAATGTTAAAATTTACATTTTGATCACTTTTCTGTTACTCAAAACATTTTACATTAACCAAAAAAGCTGATAACATACTCCATTGTTGACTCCATCTTTCACTTTTCAGGTTTAGGTAAGCTATAACGTAGCCGCTTTGAAGGCTCCTTGACAATGCTTGTTTTGCATTTGCCTTAACAATCTTGGTTTCAGCAAGTTTGTTTTTGTTTTAACATGATTAACAATAGTAAAAATAGTTTTTCTAGAGTTGCAGTTAAGTTTGGTTAACTGCAAATATAGCCATTAAATCAAAAAGTATTGCAAACTCCGAGTTTATCTCAGCCATTTTTCATGTTGCGCCGATTATACCAGAAATCAAGGATATTTATTGGACAAGAACACATGCTTAAACTTGAGTTGATGTGAACTCCAGCCTGTTTTTCTGCAGAGACGTTTGGTCATTTGTCTCATGTTTGTATTAAAATTAGCGATAAGATCATTCACGAGTTTATCTTTTCGAACATTATGACCGAATTGAACTAATTATCATTATTATCTTTTTTTGTCATTTAAAAGAAGTTTGGTCTACGACAGAAAAATGACCGAAAATAACTTAGCTTCCAGCTGATCTTCAAGCACAAGATGGGCAATATGTAGGGCCACATTTGCCATTGAATTTGGATCTTTTGTTAAATCTTGAGCTGCAAGGGAATCTAAAATTCCTAAACTTCAAATCCTTACTCCAACGCAAATTGTTTTTTAATTTGCATGAATAGGGCAACCAAAGAATTTGAACATTCCGTTGTAAACTCTGTTTCATCAAATTTTTCAGCTGGCGTCTGTGATAGCAACCATTCACGCAAACCCTTTCACACTTGTTTATACTACCATTTGTTATTCGTTCACGTCTGGTGTAATCCGACTTTTACTTCTGATGTACGTGCAACTGCATGGCTGTCTGTACTGGATGGAAAGCACCCTACAGTTTTAGGTAATGATATTGATACTGGTGTAAAAGCGACTGAAGACATTTTGTTTCACCAATGTAAGCACTTTTTTCACCTGATGATCGCATGTGAACACCGTATTGACCAGAATACATGTTTATTTTACTATTATAATTACTAGAGGTCGTTACCAAATTTTCATCTTAAAAAAAAACAGATTTGATAGGATTTTTCAAAATTAAAGCTAGACGCCCAGATGGACTAAAAAAAAACAGATCTGGGTGGAAAAAACCAGCAATGGGACCCCTGGCTGCGGGTATTAGTCGGACTGCCGCGCTGGTGCAATCAAGGTCGTACTCCTGTGCTGTACGTTTCCACTGTTGGGAAAAGTTTGTGCTTTCGGGTTGAAACAACCCCTCTTTGTGGTGGATGTGTGTGATTTTGTGGCATTCACCAGGTGATATTCTCCTGAACTTGCACCTTTAGCGCATGCGTTCAGCACATGTTTTCAATCAGGCGGCTGGAAGGTTTGAAAGTCACGCATTGCCAGTCGAACATATTCAACGACGGGAACGAAACATAGCAATGGCAGGTCGACGCCAGATACTTTGTGACAGTGAAGTCGTAGACCTTGTTATGAACAGTTTTGCAGCCGTACATAGGCATGCGTTTTCATCTGTAAATTCACTTAATCATGTTCTGTGTTTGTTTGTTTTACTAACTGTTTTTATTTATTTGATCTCCAACAGTTGTTTTCGTCTTGCTATCAGCTGCGTCATATGAAACAATACACATTCATTCACTCAGATATAAATTTATCCAGTTTTTGCATGCCTCCCATATAGGTTCCAGTGGCATTAAAGGGCTATAATGCACTCAGGGCTTGCTTCAGACACCTCGGTACCAGCATGGAACAGGAAGAGTTCTTCCAGTCCAGCGTATTAAAAAATATATATATATTAAAGTTTCATCATTTATAAAATTTTCGTTATTTTTTGTATTTTTCTTTTAATAAATAACAACGTAAAATTAAAGTTCAAAGAACATTATTAGTGCACAAACAACGTATTAAGAGTTACATTTTCAATGTAGTTTTTGTCATCAACCTAATTTGAAAAAAATATTGTTTTTTTAATTTTCAAAAAGTTTTTTTTCCACCCACGTTCAATGAGCTTGCGACAAATGATCAGGTTCAAGGTTGTAGGGTTTTAAGTAAACAGTATGTGTTCTGTACGCATTGCACCCGACGTTATTTAACATCTCCCAGCCGTCGTGCATTATTTTGAGATAAGTTTGCTAAATTTAATAATGGCGAGATGCCACAGCTTTCGAACTTCGCATTTAAATGCAGGAATGCTGATTAGGTGAAATATGTGTAGGTTACGTTGTATGCAGCCTACGTTGCATTAAATCTCGCATCTGAACTTCGCATTTCAGTACAGGAATGCTGGTTATTTTAAGTTTAGGTACCTACTGCAGCTTATAACATATAGGAACGTATGCATCCTACGTTTCTTTGATTCTCGAAGCGGTAGGGTTTATTGTGATAATGCTGCTGGAGTGGTAAGGTTTGTTGCCGACGTTGTTTTCGCGCAATAACACCTTACCGAGCGGTTCCGTGCATGCGCTCTATGACAGCGTTTATCTCTTTACAATACAGTGCTCATTTCCAAGCGAGCCCTTTGGTTTCAACGCACTCACCCGTAAGCTTTGCTTGCAATTTTCAGTACAGATGATCCGTAATTTTACGTGAAATCGATTTCCTATTAAAAGGTTGCTGACCGATTCCTTGCTTACACCCATCGTGGAAAGTACTTACTTAGTAATCATTGTTAAGTGCTTGCACAGTACTCTATGCAACTGCCATAACACTATGGGCGTAGCCAGTGGGCAGTTGGGTCATGGTCCCCAAAATATATCATTTCTATAATTTGCCAGTTTTATAAAAACGTCGCACTACGGTTGAGTAAACATGGCGACTTCATCGCAACGCAACCAAGAATATTGTATCCGTGTGATATGCATAATAACACACATATCACACAAAGTTTGTTCCCCCAAACCTTTCCAGCAAACTCGGTCGCCGCCGCAACGTAACGTTCGAGCCGTTTGCATCCACAATTCCACAAAGCAGTGAAATCAATCGAGAGCATTGCCACCACGCATGCGCAAAACGTAGCAGCGAATGCAATGTGACGTCACCACAAACGAAAGTCACACTGTTAAAATCATTTGTATAAAAGAGATGCGATAACTTATGCATGACAAAATTCACAAGCTGTAAATTACGCAAAACTTTGTCGCGGGGATTGTGACCGCTTTTTTGAAATTACCTACGAAAACAAAACGGGCATGATAACAAACAACGCTATGGTCATTTGTAGAAAAGACAGATATCGTCATTCGCGGTTCTAAAAAACGGTATTCATCGGTTCATGGAAAAAGGAAGTTGTGTAACTGCCATCGGTTTTGTTGGAATAAACCGGGTCAAGAGG
>JGI24158J21664_10010060_pt1 | contig 12628 bp, 7 predicted proteins | sample Ectturendosymbi3_FD_21664 | JGI IMG/M metagenome (IMG submission 21664) | reverse complement strand
TACAAGACCGTCCTACATTATGCTGTGACGCTGTCAAGCTTAGATTTACTTTGGTCGATCAACGCAGTTCATTTTGCTGATCTGAAAATATGCACAGCAAGGGACTGAATCTTTCCATTCATTCTGCTGCAGCTTCCCTCACGACCAGGACTGCGGTTGCAGAGCAGCAGCAACCCTGCGTTGACGAGCTGCAAAACTGCCACGAGATTGTACGCTTTTGCAACAACGATAGGTACAGCCACTTGACCAAGTACTGCAAAAAATCTTGCAAAGCCTGCGGACCCACCTCGAGCACTGAAAGGTAATAAACGCACGTAGGTCCACTCGTTTGTTTCAGAGAAATTCGTTCACTTTTAAGGAATTGTAAAAACAGCTTCGAAATACAAAAATCAAAAATTTTGAAAGAAATAGCAAACGCAGAAAGGCCTTAAACTCTGAAGATTACATTTGTCAATTGTGCTCATTGCAATCGCACTTTAAAACTTTTTTTGCAATTAATGAAGTACACAGACTTTTTTGCTAACATCTGTCTCAGAATATTTCCCTGCAATAAAATGTGTTTTTCAACAAACTGCTGTTCATACAATTGTCGTTTATCAAAATGATTTTTAATAAACTCTTGGTTGACATTAACGTTTTTCATCTTAACTTTTTCACATTCGCAGCCCACAAACGGCTGTTGTGTTAACCATTGAAAGTGAAACATTCAGGATGAATTTACTGCTGATTTTTCTTATTTGCATTTAATACAAACATTACTAAACTATTTAGCGCCAGGGCATTAGAGAATGTCGACGAGCTTGCTCTGACCACTACCATCTTGGTGGCTACGGTTGGAAGTGAGGCTGCCATGCTCGTCACAACATCAAGGCCAGCCACCGAAAGCAGCAAGGATAACAGGACAGGTACATTGCTTTCGTGACGAGGAGATTAAACCTCGTGACTTGCGGTTCGCTTCTGTTTGTGGCGGTAAAACGATATTGTTCATGGAACATCAGTTAAGGTCTAAGCAAGCCAGCAAAATGCTGACTGATCGCTGCGACCAAAAGTGAACATCAATTTCGTTCGTTCTTGCTTTGAATTTATTTAATTTGCGTATGCGTAGTTTCCTTTGCTGAATATGCCCACGCGTTGCAGTTTTAACATTCTGTTCATGTGAATAGTTGAAATTTCATGTCATGACGCCGTTTTTCATAAAAAAATATTTACACAGTTCTTTCTTACCAAATTTACTTTAGTCAAATTTCAAGTTTTCATCGGAAGAACGATTTCTTCAAGAGCTTGCTGAAACTTTACCTCTTGCTTTTTATACATGAAGATAAAATCGAGAAGATCTATCTGAGATTCTTCTAGTTGCCATGACTGTAAAGGCGAAAAACTGTGACGTAGAAATTGAGACCATGTTTCACCGTCACAGGCGAGCACCGTTACGAATACTGGGATTGATTGCATTCTGCCTTTGACAGGTTTTCAGAAAACATGTTTGGCCAGTACACCAGGATCGTTAACTTGGCCCTTTTTTTGCCATCAGAATGCAGAGATATCTCCGTCTTGTGCCGAAGGTTTATAAACAGCACATTTTGCCAAAAGGAAAAGCGCCTAAAAGTCAATTGCCCAGTTTCCTGCAATATCTGCACTGGTCATGGAGCCGTTCCAGGTGAGATAAGTGTATAATACAGATTCTGCTGCGTGCACAACGCTTGCATTGAAGATAGGCCTGTAGCCAGTTTTGAAGGTTTGAGGGTCAAAATACATTTTTCGGTAGGCCAGGTTTTTGTATGTATTACATGTTTACTCCATATATTTACAATTTTTCGTGACACAACGAAATTTGCTGGGCACAAGTCCCCCCTTAAGTTTATTTTTATTGGCTGTTTTCAGAAATGCGCTGTCTGCGATTTCACGGTAAACAGACCGACATTAATGATATAACGCAACATCAATGCTAAACAACCAGCTGTAGCAGTCACGCTTGCGCGACCGCTACATGCAAGCAAGAACGGCAGAAGCAAGGAGAAAGGGAAAGACCAAGCAAGCGACAATCAAAAGTGACTTCCATGCATATGGAAATGAGAGCTCTCTTTGGCCGAATCGTCTATCGAGGTTTCTGGGTTCAAACCCACACTGAGGGTGTGCGAACACAACCGGCCCGCACACGCTTCACAGCTGTACAAAGGCAGTCAAAGCTGCTCGTTCCTGTTTTCAGTCAAACGAGCTACTCCTTGAAAATGCTCCGTTGATTTCTCAAGTTCGCTGCTTGTGGCAAACGTTTATCGATCTACATTTCGTATTTTTGTTTAAGTTTTATCAGTTTCCTTCCTTAAGAACGACTTGCATATCTTCCGTGCCTAGATCACTGGTACGGCCTACAACCAATGAAAATCCTGACCATTTGAACATTTTTTAAAAAACCAATGAAAATCCTCACCGTGTAGGGCACTGTTCTTCACAACCAGTGAAAATCCTCAACCATTTGAGCATTGTTTTTCACAACCAACAAAATCCTCGCCGGTTTAAAATTGAAAACTATACGCAACAAAGGAGACCCACATCTAACCATACTGATTTCTTAATTTAGCATCGTCTTTTCAAAAACGTGAAGCCTTTGTCGTAACAACGATGCATGCCTGAATAAGAATTTGGACATATTTCAAATGCATTATGCCGCTGGCTTCCTTTTTTCAGCGTCAACCGTGACGTCAGGTCAAATCGCGACAAACCCAACTTCCAATCCGACAATCCCAGTGACTGCCTCTGGCACCAGAGAAAGCAAACCGCAAGGTAACTTTTGCCTAAAGCCATGTGAATGATAGAAAGGCATGATGTTGTTTGGCAGCGGTTCTCCGTCGCCTATCACGGTTTTATTAAAGCACAACTGAACTGAGTCACTGAAACATTAGTCTGAATCCTGCATCAGGTAGAAACAAAATTTTTTCCTTCCGCAAAAAGTCATTTTTTTTCAAATGCCTAGCAGTCACTTTTGTTGCAGCTGTTAAAAGCTTAGTATTTTCGATTCGAGATGGTCAAGTAACAAGAGAAAATTACAGGCACACATTCTTCATCGCAATTTTTGTGTTTAGATTAATATCCATCCGTATAATTCCAGTCAAAGCTTAGTTCAATTTCGACTTGTGTTGCGTATTTAACATCGTTTCTGCGTTTAGCTTTATACCTTTTACACTAAACGAGATGAAGACATTATTTCAAAGCGCACTACAAGTTGCTCTGATGCAGAAATGAAACTATTCATTGATTTTTCGCGGCCGTTGAAGTTCAGTAGATATTGATTTTGCGTCCGTGTACGGCAATGGCTTTATATTATTTTATTATAACCCCAACCAGGGTCGCGTCGAGGCGATCCAAGCCTGAGTTGTTACTGGAGAACCAGTGTGATAAGCTCAAAGTAAATTTCCAAAAAAACAGAAAAAAGTAGACCAAACAAAAATGTATTTCTTGTTTATTTGATGAAGCTAAGACATTTCAGCGTGAAGAGAACTTTCGGACTTTCAGTATCAATTATATTTGAAAAGATGAAAGTCAGCTTTTGAACCGCAGTGATGTACATTCGATGGTACCAGAACAGAAAACAAACAGTTATCTGCGACTCTTGAGCGTAGTTCGAAATGCATCAACTTCAATTGAAAACATCTTCAAAAAAACAATCTTCAATTAAAAAAGCACATGGCAGGGCCAGGTAATTGGTTGTAAGAATGATTCCTAAGGTGAAACCATGTAGTTTGGAAGAACTATCAGGCGGAAAAAAAAACTTGCTGAATACTTTAACACCAGCCTTTGCGAACTTCAGTTTCTTCACAAAGAGACAACGTAGTACCAACTGTCCGTTCGCAGATCTTACGGAATGGTGTTGATATCGAAAGTCACTCGAGGAAAAACAGCGTGAATCTCATTTTTAGTGATACAAGCTTTTAATCATACTTGTTACGCCAAGTTCATATTTATCTCGAAAAAATATGTATAACTTTTCTGACGAGTAGAAAGCTTTGAAGTGACATACGTTTTCATCTGAAACGTGTTTTGCTCACAATCTGAGCTTTTTGAATTATCTTTGACTGTAGCTAACACTACGCACATACCGGCTAGTTGGTATGTTGGTCCGGGCATACGCTACCAAAGCTGGTAGGCATGGATTCAAATCCCGGTCGGGAGTCCGAAGACTTGAAAACCTATATTTGCCGCCCGCCCAGCCTCGTCTGGACGGTAAATGGATGGAAAAGGTTCACTGTGCTGCTATTGACTTTCCACCAATGCGCCATTCACTACAAAAGCCTTATGACGCACTCTACAGACTACTGAGACTCAAATGTTCAGCGACGTTAGCTTTAGCTTTCCAATCACTGCATTCCAATGCGATGTCACAAAAAAAATCAACCTTGATTATAAAATGCAGCGTTTTAACAATGGAAGAACCCTACGCAAGATGACAAACGTGAGAAAAAATGTTTCACATGTTAGGATGTACACGCTTATTGAGGGCAAAAGACAAGAAGTATAAAAGCTTCAGCTAGTGCCGAAACAGATGTNTTGGCTGCATTCGACCATGCGTTTGAGACTCTTGTTCTGAAGTTAAAAANGTATTTTTATAGTGTGCAAAGACAAGTTTGAAGCCCCGTGCAAGCGTGTGAGAGAACGGAGACTCTGCAACACATTGGAGTCGCTGACGCAAGCCTGCCCCAAAACATGCGGATTATGCAAAGGTGCCTTTGCATTAGTTTTGTTACGATGCACTTCAGGGTGAACTGTGACCATTGGGGTTCTCCGTACACGGTCTGTGGGGTTTTGGGGGTTCTCCGTACAATAGTAGGGGGGTTCTCCGTACAATAGTACTGTAACACGGAGCATAACATATAATGACATGTGTGGGAAATAACTTGCTTTGCATGTTACTACCGCAATGCTACTCCCACCTCGTTGAGCGACTTACAAAATCTTCCTGGTTTAGGTTTTAGTACGTGTTTTGCCCGATGTTAAAGTTGAATGGAGTAAACGTTTTACGAAANAATAAGCCATCAATTTGGCCAATAAAAGTAAGCACTNAAATCTGTTGATCGTTGGCACTGACGTGAACATATCNATACCATTTTTTTTGTCCGGAAACATGTACTTACAAAATTGCAATCAACGTACAAATTTCCCATGAACNTGGACTTCATGCTGTCTGCAGATAAACTCGTCACTTTTGTTTTATTTGTATCTCCTGGACATATTTTCCGAAGAGGTGTTGATTCGTCAGGCAAAAAATTAAAAAACGCTTTCGCATCCTGTTTTGTGTCGATTATCTCGCATCCGCTGAAGTGAATCAGATCTGCGACTTACGGCTGCACACAAACAACAACAGCTGAGTATAAGACAAAAACAAGCGAACCTAGTGCGGAACCAGAAAATTAAAGTTCCGCAATTCAAAAGCTTTAGCCCTTACTCCGCAGATTTTGGTTCTAAATTTGCCGGATAAGTTACTGATTGTCTTTTCGCTGGCTGAAAGTTGTTCTGAGTTTTTTACAAGTTGTAGCGAGTTTCATTTTCGCAGACATATCCAATATTAGCATCCTTTGACAAAAAACGGTAAATGCAGTCAGGGAAGACAAGTCTATGAGTTTTGGAATAAAAAATGTTCAAATTTGGGTTTTTGAAGAAGCATAAGAAGCATTGAAAACAAACCTAATCAAAATTTGCGTCAACAACTAAACTGATGGACAAATGGACTCATTGCACGCTTAGTACCCACTGTTACTAACAAAGCCCACATTTTTGGAATCCTGATGCCATTGAATGCATTTTCCCTCTCGGTTTATAGGCAATTTCTCTTTGGGTTTGATTATGTTTTTAGTTTTACATATCCTAGTCTTCCTAAACATATTCTCACTGGTTGGTTTGCTTGTAGCAACAGTCGTTCTTATTAACGCGCAGACAAAAAAAAATTTTTAGTACTTAAAAATTCTTACGTTTTTTGAGATTTTTAATAAAAATCAGTTTCACGTGCCGTGCAGTTCCTCTGGTGTTAAAACATTATGAAACCAGCTTCATTCTGAAAAAAACGTACGCTGCAGTATCACAAATCATTGTAAAGGAAAGCCACAAACTTTTTCAAACAAAACGTTTTATCGAAACCTTTTGAGTCGATAATGTTTGTGGCAAAAAGGTTAGTTAAAATTTTGTCCCGCTAGTCATATGAAGTCTAACTGGCTGGGCATTGCAAGACCTTCACTTTATTACAACTTCAGACCCTACTACAGAAGAAACAACAGCATCTACTACCACAACAACAACAACAACTACCACAACAACCACAACAACTACGACGATACCAGAATCGGCGACAACAGCTGGACGTGAGTTTATTCGAGCAGATACAATACATCTTCATTTATTTAAAGACGATTCATGTTACAACTTCCGCAGTTTTTTACGTAGCGCAGACAGTTCCAAAAGTTTAAGTTATGGATGATGTTTAACGATACATGTGTAAAGCTTACCAATTTTTAACTCAGATGCAAAAAATTATTACTGGCAGGTAGTATAGCTTTCTCAAAATTTGGCGTTGAGATTTCCATCTTCAACGAACTTGCTTTCCACAATGCGTATATATGCACATTGAAAAGTAAAAGCTTCTCAAAGCTTTGGAATTACCACATCAGAAGTAATTTTGGAATTCATTTCTCACTCCCTCTTGGAATTCGTTTTCAAGATAGTAAGATCTAAATCTTTTACGTTTATCCTACAGAATGTACGGATCAGTATGGAAATTGCAAGAACATGTCTCATCTTTGCGAAGACGAGGTCTTCAGAGACGAAATGGCCAGACAATGCCCACAAACCTGTGGTCTACCTTGTTGATTCGATTTTGATGCTTTTATCGCCCAGAATATAGGTAAGTTTCTTTGCTATCTGATCAAGGGTTTTCCTCTGATGTGACTGAACCAAGTAATATGTTCACAACCGATATTCGTGTGCATAGAATGCGTAAGGCATAAAACTACCGATCTTGAAACTTTGCAGCAGTTACTAGTTGCAGACGTCTGGCATTGGTTTCAGCTACTGTTCAATTGATAATGTTCTACTCCATTCCCGACTTCCATTCGTGGTGACTGCGCCTCACTTCAGCCGCGCTGGCAACACAGCGTTGCACGAGTTCTAACATCTCGACTGCGCGTGATAACGTTTTGTAGCATGCAGGTGAAATATTTTCTAGCACATTTACTGGAACGTAGATTTGTATAGTAGCACATTTGATTGTGTTACTATACAAATCTACGTTCCGGGAAAGTTTGGGTGAGTATAGAGAAGTCATTAGAAAATAGCATCACAAACCTAATTGTTTCTCTTCAATAAACTTGGACTGGCTTGTTGACAGAAGTTCAATGCCATCGATCCGGTCATTGACAGCTGGCCGTTAAATTTTGCTATATACGCAGCCAGGTTCGATGGCGATGTGAAAATATGTGACGTTCTCACATGAAGGAACGGTCATATTAACTGGCTTGGTTTTGTGAATGGCAAACACTGGAACGAAACTGGAGTAACATCACCAACATCTTGACCCATTCGTGGAAAAATTGAGAAATAACATNTCTCTCCGTTGGCCGCAGTCTGCCAGAANTNTTTTTTTTTTCTTCTGAAACGCTTCAAAGTCAAAGCTCAGGTTGTTCAGAGATGCTTATTTGAGAACAAGCCTTTTGGGATATCCACTAATCTTGCTTGTTCCCCAACACAGGATTTAAACAAGACCTCAAAGAAAATAGGAACTCCGGCGAAAATTACCTGAACTTACATGTTTTTCAAATTATGTCTAACTTTAGACTAATGGCCACTAACTTATATGTTTGAACGTTATTTCTCCTCAAAACCGGAGTTTCAAAATCAGTATCATTTCATCTGTAAGTCAATTTTTTGTGATGGAAAACCGTCTGACTGCTCAAATATGCAACATTTATCGTTCCTTTTTTTATTGTCACAACCGCGCCAAAAGAAGTATCAGTAAAGAAATGTTTTACGGTCAAAAGGTAAATCATTTTTTGATTGCCACAATGGCATAAAATGGAGTTGAGTGTGAATTGAAACAGCGATGAGCCCGCCATGAACTGAGCGATAACTAAAANAAGTTTAANCCCATGATATATTCGGCACGGCCTGCTGCACTGTTGTTGCCTAACCTGAAACTTGATTTGCGNAGATGATTGTTGGCTGCGGGAACTTCTACATAGCAAAACTACACTTCCCTGGTGTGAAGATGACCTCGTCAGAACGTCTCTGCACATCCTTGTTTATTTATTCATTGTCGTTTTCACCGGTTTTCAATGTGAATAACGACTGTGTACTTTTATGTAGTCACGACACTTCGCCCGATACTATTTCAAGTGCGTTACTTGCAGAAGGTGGTAGTAAATGGTCAGCGGAAATGTTGCTCCCAGCCCCAGTAAATCGATATAAAATCATGGCATTCGTCCGAAACCTCTCATAGGTAAACGATGAACACCGTGCTCTAGCGCTTTTGGTGGGGAAGGACATTATAAACTATTGGATTGAAATTAGCATTGGCGCTCTAATTTCATCTCCACAACCTGGAAAATAGCAGGCAATTTCCGTTCAGCTGTATAGTTTTCTGTGTTTTCGCATTAGTCGTTCTGTCTTTGGCCATTGCCTACTTTTTTAGTACAATAAATTGTTACAATGTTCTGTTGTATTATTTGCATTTTTGCGAAACCTTGCAAGACTCTCGTATATAGGCTGAAACACAAAAGCAAACTGAACTTATCACCAGTGACTTGTCAAAAGCAATTATATTTTCGCAAAATGATATTTCAGTAATACAATCCTCTTTTGCAACAAATCAAGACCGCGGATGAAAGAAGCGGACAGACGCGTTCAAAATCCGACACAGGATTACTACGAAAAGTTGCTGAAAATACATGGAAATAAAAATACATGGAAAAAATTATGTGCGGTTCGGTTTAAGATTAAAATAATCGCGCAGAGCAATGGTGTGTGTACCACAGACATAATCTTTAAATAAAAAACTATTTGCCACACAGTTTCTTAAGTAAAAAGGACAAAAAGGAAAAAAATCCCACCAAATCAGACTTAAAAACACGTCATAGTGAACCATTAGCAAATGCTACTCACCAAACAGGCCAATATGTTTGAAAAAAGAAGTGAATATTGAGCAAGAAACGGAAATTTTGGAAACGTTTCGTGAGGACTACGCTCAGTAAATGCGGCAGTGGTTAAGCAAGCTGTGATTGAAGCTAGCTTCAAGCTGTGATTTTTCTCGCACCAGTGGGGAGGAACAATTGATTCAAAGGTTTTCGAACTGTGATAAACTGAGGATTTGCTTGCAAGCGTACGTTTACCTTAAACAGACCCATGACCGGTGGAAGTTTTCCTCAAGGTTTTTTTGCTACGATAGACAGGCCTCGTCACGCAGTGGAAGCATAGCGGCTCAGCTGCGACATGCACCAAGTTCAAGATAAGGCTGCAGTGGAAACTTGACCTTGTTGGACGTACAGAGGCATTCCAAACTTCCCGTCAAAATCTACGGCTATCCCACAAGGGGCTTGTCTGTCACTTACGAGTAGCGTACGTTTTCCGTTGCGTAGACAAAAGGATCAGGCTTGCGAAGCGAGTACCGTAGGAAAATATCGTTGGAATGTCACCAAAGAAGGAACGTTCTGAAAAAAAGCAGCAGGAACTTTAACTGTTTCGTGTTTTTACTCTTGAAAAAAACACGCCACTGTTGCGCGGAACTTCTACAGAAATACGGACCTCGAAAACACTTTGATCTGACGACTGGAAAAAACTGGCTGATATGCTCCTGATAGTACAGCAGGAGACAGGGATTAAGTTCTTTTCTGAAAACTTGAAAAAAGTTAAACTGCTAACTCACTTATACTGAAAGTGAACCCTCTTTGTCCACCTTTTCAAGTGGAGGGAAGGCAGCTGTTTAAAGAAGGCGCAGGTAGAAATATCAGCTCTCGAAAAAGGTTTTAGGTTATGTTCGAATCTAAACCTAGCGCAAATGAAAAAAATGTGGCCAACAGAACAATTCTCTCACCGACTTCTTGTGGGTCACTGGTTCGATTGTACCGTTCATTTAACCAGAAAATAAACAGTGCTATTACAAACGGAAATGCAGAAACGGAAACAAAACTTTTCCGTCCTCAATAACCGTGAATTAGCAATATTCATATAAAGCAAATATTCCAAAATCATCTTTTGACTGCCACATGATCTTTGGTACTTTCCAGCGGACGTTTCTGCCTCGTAAAAACAAATGATATCAAATGACCACGACACGCAACCATTACCTTGGTAAAATGAATTTTGCAGTTGATACCTGAATCAAATCTCATTTTCAACGCAATCTACACGATTAATTCATCCTATTTAACTCGTGGAGCTGATATCAGCCAGTTGAGTTTTTCGGTGCCTCACCTTTTTGTTCAGCTTTTCTTCAGCTTTTTTGAATTTCTTGATTCCTTTTTCGGAAACCCCACAGGAAATCAAGTTCAGCTCCCGTACTTTGGCCAAACTTTTCAACAAAGCTGCTGTGGATTTTGGAGTAAGTTGATTGTTGCGGAAGGACAAGCAAGACATCTGAGTGAAAAGAAGAGCCTATCGTAATGTTTGTCTGCTGCTTCAGTTAACTTTGCTTATAAAGAATTGCGCATAATTTATCCAAAATAGAAAGGACAGTTGCACTGTACTGCAAAAAACGAATTTTTGCAAAAGGAACGTTTCCACTTCGCGGATTAAAGCATTCTGCAAACAAAGCACATTTGCAGGACTGCAATTATCTAATAAATTGCTCTGTAAAATGATTACTGGCGACATGAGTTCTTCTGAAACTACAGTGAAACTACTGTGCAATTTTAGGATTTGTAAAATATAACTCTAGCCTGAGCTGAACCGGTATTAGACGTTTAAAGTTTGATCCGGTGAAAAATATAATCATTCTGCCCAGTAACCACATTTTAGATTAATTTGCTCTGCAGTTTGCAAACTATCTAAAGTAGGTGAAGTTATATAGTTTACATAATACACGAAAAAAATATGGGATAAATTCACGATACTTATTTTTGCAGTGTTTTTATACTCTATATTTTTATTTTTATTTTATCGCCGACGTTTTGCTCCATCGGTTTTCAGTAGGCAAGCTGAAACAGAAATTTTTAATCTTGGTACTTCCGTCCACATCTTTGATAATCTTATAATTTCCTGTAAGGTTTTTCAAGTTGCGCTTCCAATGGTTTCCTACAAAAAATATCCTAATTATGCAGCTATTAAGCTGTAGTTAGTTTAGGCTCACCGAAACTCGTTAATGCAAATTCCCTACAAAGTCAGCAGTTTTTCTGTTCTGAAGACTTTTCATAAGTTACGATCTTATGATGTCACGTTATGATAAACCGAGTGTTTAAAAATGTGTGACTTCAGGACTTTTGCCATGACTAAACTTATCGATGCGATGTGGAATACAAGAACAACAGTACTCAATGTAACCAATTGTTCTAAAAGAAAATTTGGGTTAAACCAGGGTCTCAAATTCAAATTGCCCCGAGGGCCACATGAGGACTTACCAAGTAGCCCGAGGCCGGGACGTAACGAGAGGTGGCAAGGGGGGCACAATTTCCCGGGCGCCGAATCACATTTTTCCTTGCAATTCTCTTTTATTTTCATGGTTGTGTTTGTTGTATCTTTTCATGAAATGTTATAACCGTAAATTCGTTAATTGCGCTGTATCAGCAGTGGCCAATGACAGCTGTAGCAGACGCTTCCTGTCCCTGAAGCCTAATCACATTCTTTGTGTTGAATATACTCAATAACCGAAACTGAAAATCACTTCCATTTATACAGCAATAATAACTTTAGATCACCCTTTCAGGTCGCCTCTGAAGAGCTTGCGAGATTGCGATCACATCTTCTTCGCTCAGGCCACATCCTGCCAAGTGAAGCTTGTGAATGTTTTTCAGACATTTAGTCAATGCGCTGACGCCGCGCCTACCTATCTGGTTATGATTCAATTCCAACAGCATTATCTGCAAATACAAAACCATAGATCCGTCACTTTTTTGGAAGATGACTATTTATTCACTTTTTCGCAAGCAGTCCAACGCTACTGATAAGAGCTTTTATGAAACAAATGATGTAAAAAACTTTATAGTTTCCAAACACCAAAGCTTTAACTATTGACCTGAACAATCTTTCTGATTTCGATGCATATGATCGATCAAACTAGTTTTAACTAACTCTGTTTTTCATTCAGCTTAACGCTTTGAGGCGCTTGTCAAACAACGGCAACAAAAGATATGTTTGCCAATCTCGACTGTCTTCTATTTCAAAAACTGAAGTCACATAGGCAATTCCGGTGATTGTGGTGGTTACAACGTGTTAGAAACTTGCAGAAAGCCACCACTGTGGCAAGGAGCAGTCTCTTTGCATGTTTTGCATTGCAAGTGGACTATATACCGTAGCTCCAATGTTATGTGCACGGTTTACGTCTAATCTCAGGTAGCAAGAGGGGCATTATAATAAATACTACGGCCAAAGCAAACGATACAACTGACATCTTGCAAACGTTTCGATAACAACTGTTATCATCTTCAGTGCATAGCAATAG
>JGI24158J21664_10010058_pt1 | contig 12629 bp, 11 predicted proteins | sample Ectturendosymbi3_FD_21664 | JGI IMG/M metagenome (IMG submission 21664) | reverse complement strand
ACGTATTTAGTTTGTCTTGTCAATACTTATGCAGTGCGCGGCAGAAGGAAAGTACTGCGCGGGGGTTCTAGGCCAGCTGCGCGGCCGCGCAGCTTAGAGGGAACATTGGCATCAACACAATATTACAGAAAAGTGACAAGCATACGCAGCGGAAATAACAGGAATTTTCGCAAGATAATAGGGCGTTTTTATATTGTTTCCCAAATAAATAAGGCGAGAGAGATTTCAAATTTTCAGGAATATCAGACCAAGTTTTGGGACGTATATTTAACGAAAGCTGACCCAGAGAGGTTTTCATTCTGGGTAAATTATATTTATGCAAAGAAACAAGCCTTGTTTGATATTTGTGGACTGATGCAATCTCAGAAAAGTAGTTATCAAAGTGATTAGGTAATTCACCATCATCAAAACAGTACATGAATTTGGCAACTGACAATTTAAATAAGTCAGATATGTTTAAAATTTTGTGATTTGAGTACAGTTGATTTAGTTTTGTCATATTTAAGAGTTCATACAGCCTTATTCTGCAATCTCATTACAGGGAGTAAAGTAGTTCAATTGGTTCTTCCCTGGTTAAGCATTGAATAAGTTAAATACGATAGGAAAAGAGCAAAGTAAACAGATTTGAGCACTGAAATGTTGGTACAATGTTTTAATTTGAACAACATTCCACATGATTCGGAGAGTTGTGTCAACAATTTTTCAGTCTGAGGCTTCCAACTGAGTTTATCAAGTATAATGCCAAGATATTTTGAGATACTTTGTTGTGGTTGATGATTAATAGAGACTGAAAAATTGATATTGTTATGGTTGTTCATGAGCATGATACTACTTTTGGAATCGTTGCTATATAGTTTGTTGGCATGATCCCAGTGATCAACTTTTTGACCTCTAACTACTTTTTCCAAAATTTTGTGTTTTTTCCCTAAGATATGAAGATGGGTATCATCAGCATGCAAAACAAAATCAAAGTTTGAGGCTTTCACAATGTCATTAACATGCCGTAAACGTAGCCAAGGAAAGACTGAGAGTCATCTAAACCTTTCAGTAGGGTATATTTCGAATTGGTGACTCCAAACTCTGACTTGGAACTTTCTAATGCAATTCCGCCCAAAATTTTGTGTTTTTTCCCTAAGATATGAAGATGGGTATCATCAGCATGCAAAACAAAATCAAAGTTTGAGGCTTTCACAATGTCATTAACATGCCGTGTTTACTCGATTGTTAGCCACCCTTGAATATAGGTTACCTAAGCCTCAGATACTTTCATATACTACTACGTTTTGCACTTTTGGCAACCCTGTTAATGATGTTTACATCACAACTGCTTGCTGTTCATCATAATCCCTCCTGTGAAAAGAGAATTTAAAGAGAGTTTGGGTGACAAAACGTAGCCAAGGAAAGACTGAGAGTCATCTAAACCTTTCAGTAGGGTATATTTCGAATTGGTGACTCCAAACTCTGACTTGGAACTTTCTAATGCAATTAAGGACATCAAAACCAGGCAGGCGCAGGGACCTCCTTAAACAGAGTGGACCAAAATGTTGCTCTTGGCTCCGTAATTTCTTTTCCACATGTCTCAGCCACCTACAAATCCCAATCAAAAACTTTGGTGCAAGGCAACAGTGATTGCACTGCCCAAGCCCAAAAAATCAGCTGGCTGATCTGAAGAGCTACCTCCCTATTTCGTTGCTATGCATCCATACAACTGCTTGAGCGCCTCCTCCTGCTTCATCGCAAGCCAATTGTTGACCCTCAACTACCAGAACACCAAGCTGTTTTTGATACGGTCGCTTGACTGTTCAACAGGTGGTTAATTAACCGACGACATTGAGGCCTGTTTCGAGGACAAGGAGAAAGCTGGTCTGGTGCTGACCTTACAGCAGCTTACAACTCTGTACGACACCAGGGTCTAAGTCTGGAGCTCCTATGCATTATCCCAGATAGGCAGATGGCGCAGTTTATTGTCAACATTCTTTCAAATTGTAGCTTCAAACTCAAAACACGCAATGGGAAATGCAGCCATTTGTGATGTTTGCAAAATGGCCTGCCACAAGGTTCATTGCTGGCACCTCTACTGTTCACCATCTATATAAGTGAAATTCTCTCAACCAGGTCATGTCAGTACAGATATGCCGATGACTTGGCCCTACTCTATACCAACAAGTCTCGGGAAGAGCTGGAGAAAACTTTGTCCACGGATATGTGTGTAATCGCTGAAGACCCAGCGTGCTATAGGAAACTTAGTGTGACTAAAACAACATCAACTACTTTCCACCTAAATATTAAAGAAACAAAGTGCCAATTAGCTGTCAATGTCTGGGGCAACACCTTGCCCTACAACTCCAATCATAGTCTTTGGGTCAAGCTGGATCGTCAACTGACCTACAAGTCTAGGGCCTATGTCAGAGAATAACTGCACATACAACAATCTCCTGTGCTGGCTTGCTGGCTCATCATGGAGTGCCAGTACACCCACCATTCGTACATCAGCTTTTGCAATCATCTTCAGCACAGCAGAATATGCTGCCCTAGTTCAGTGTCATAATTCTCACAGCAAAAACTGGATGTTGCACTAAGTGACACACATTACCGGCTGTTTGCATCCCACCACAACCAGGCTGTTGCCAATTCTGGCAGGTATTGCACCACCAAACCTGCGCAGGGAACAGCTTACATATAGACTGGGATGCTAAGCTGCATTCAACAATCAGCATTCCCTCTATGGTTCCATTCCAGACCTGCAGAGCCTCCAGCCACAGCAGCTGAAGTTGAGGCACCCTTTCCACCACCATGCTGCCACCCCAATAGCCTCTGGGTTTGAGATCAAAAGAGCATGGATGAACTCATCGACATTACACTTCTCTCCCAGTTTTGTTTGAGCCCAAGCATCAGCCTTGCACCTGGCTCCAACCTTACCCATAATCTCTCGGTCACCTTAAATACGTTCAGAACTGGTGTCGTACATTTCGGCTCATGTGTGTGTCTGTGGGCTCTGATAGAGACAGCCTTGTGCATCTGCAGGGAAGAGAATCAAACAGCACACAACACTGTTTGCCAGTGCGAAGCCCTACAACCACTAAACTCCATTGATGACTTAGTGTCTCCCAGTCCAGACGGTGTTTGTTGCTTGGACCGACTTGTAGGGATGGCTTGAGGGTTGCTGCTCATACGAAATAAGATAAAGGAAAAATGTAAGCCACACGAAATGATGAAAAAAAAACATAAGCCACGGTTTACAATAAAATAAATATCGTACATAAGGAACAGCAAAGGCCCAAGGACAGATCCTTGTGGTACACGTCACATTAAAAAAAGATTTAGTATTAGCTATTTTAGTACACTGAACCCTGTTGTCTAAGAAAGAAGTTTTAGGGTGGTCCTCCCTTTTTTTCAGTCATTTGTACCGAACTGATTTTGAAATGACTAAAAAAATTTAAGTCATTTCGGTCAGAATGTCTGAAAATATAGGCAAAAAACTGTTATGGCGAGTTTTAATACAACTATGAGACAAACGACCGAAATGTTTCAGTGACCAAATTTTATCAGCAAAAAATGATTGAAATGTCTCAGTGAAAGAATAAAACTGGTATTGCAGTTGTAATGTCAATCACAATCAAATTAGCAGTTGGCCATTGTTTTCATATAAGAGGAGGGTATACCTCATGGACCCACTGTTTTAACTTCACAGGTACCAACTTGGAAAACACTGTACTGAAGAGTAAGAACATCAAGCAAAAACGGTCGGAGAATCATCAAATGCAGTTAATCCACTGTGATGCAAGTGCCAACATAATTGACAACCCTACTCCAGGTTTGTTACAATAATACTAGTGGCCCTGAGCATTGCATGACAAAACAACGGTAAACAATTTTAAAATATCTAAAGGTGGAATTTTTAAACGGTTTGATTTAGAAGCATATGAATTGGTGCAATTTCAAAAACAATACCTACTACCTATATGACCCTTGCACAGGCAACCTCTCGGGAAATTCTATGCTTCAATGAAAAAATCACCAATTCTAATCTTGTTTGTGCAGCTTCAGTCTACAAACAAAACTTCTTTCACTGCATGTGAAGTCAATAACATCAGCAAAACTTTTCCAACGCATTACCAACACTCATATGCTAAAAACTACATCGCTTATCTATGTAGTGCTGTACTTGCTCAAAAGTACGCAACACAACTGTCAGGAAAGATGGGTGATCAATACCATGAGCTCCAACACTCCTTGAGCCAGAGCATTATCCTAGACAGCCCCGTAGGCAGTTTCAGATTTCAGCCAAAAACAACAGCCCAGTCACAAATCGAAAGCAAGAAATAAGCAACTTTTCATAATAATTCTTTGATGATAAAACTGCACTTAATTTATTCATTAGTTTCTTTTCAATAAAATCACATCCTAACTGCACCCTACAAAAAAGGCAAAACTTTTGAAAAGAAGCAATGTGCTTTTTTATGATAGACCTGAAATTGGGCTATTTTATATTTTATACAAACAGCTATACAAGATTGCTAATAGGCAAAACTTCTCCAGTTTCAAAGAAAAATTTATTACTTGCTGTTTAACGTTGCTGTAACTTCTATGTGAAATATGTTGATGACTTATGAAGATCTTCAAAAGCTTTGAGATTGCCGTAAACAGATGAATGGGCTCTGCTTACATCTTTTTGCAATGATTCAAACTCGCACATATCTGCATTCAACTAACTAGTCTCCACACAGGTGACAAACTCTTTAAGGTAAAAAAAACAAAATTTGGGTAAATGAATCGTTTTGAATGATTTGTACCCAATCTCAGTTTTTTGGCTGTAACTTTTACTTTTAAACCAGAAACCCTAGAAAGTCAATCAAAGGCTAAAGACTCATATTTTAGCCTAGTTTCCAGTAACAATTTGAGCGAAACACTTCCCTTTGTGGTTGGGCCCAGGGCATGATAACCTTGGCAAAAAAAGCCTAAACCTACCCCACTTATCACATCACCCACAGAAAACCCGTAACCCAAAACTTAACAAATTTTTCATTGCAAATTAGAAGACTCGTCAAGTCTTTTGAGGGTTTGAACAACTCTTTACCACAATCAACTGGCAAGTTATGGAGTTGCATAGTGACACAAAATATGGGATTTAATGCTAAATCTACCTGGCACCAAAGGTGTTAAAAGTTAAGGCACAACATGCTGATGAAGCACGTCACATGCACATTCTGTTCCCTATTGTGTGAATCAGATAAAACTTCAGTGCTCAAAACTGCTTGTGATTTCTATAAGTTAAGAGTATGAAAGCTTATATTGGCACCCTAAACATTGCAATGACATCACCTGAAAAAAAGTCAGTGAAATTATTTTGTTTGTGAACCCTTTGGAAAAGTATAAGAGAGAAAGATTAAGCATGAAATTCATTTTTAATCTGTCACCATGCATCTGTACACTGCATTCGGTAATATGTCTAAAACTTTCAGCATTTAGTGCAAATCAAGAACATGCTGGTCAAAAAAATGTTTCCATGTGCTCATGCTGATTTTATCAAACTGCCATTTTTCTTAAATTTGGTGGCTGGATAACACTGCACACAGTATGAATTTGCAACCCAAACACTGCATACCTAACCAAATTGTCTTCTACATTTTGGCTTGTCGAACACCCAAAAAAGTTGTTAGATTCATGAGCAGCAGTTGGCTTAGAGCAAGGTTGAGGAAAGTGCAGTCTTTTCAAGGTATTATTGTAGCCTTGTTATTGCAGCCTGTTCACTTAATGTATGTATATATATTTGTTTTGGTTGTTAGTTTAACATTTTTGTAACAATGAATATTTGGGTAAAGTGCAGCTTTGTCCACCCCAGTGAATGAGGCTGAGGCAATACCTCATGCCGCTACCAAAGGATGAGTATGAAGACCCAAGTCACACACAAAAAATCAGCCTGAAACTCCCAGCTTTAGCAAAACTAGAGATACGATAAAAATGTGCCTAACTGATACCCAGTAAACTGTAATGCAGCATCTAACTAAGAAGTTTCCCCATCCCTGGCTTAGAGAGAACAGAGGGTAAACAGCTTCAAACAAAGAATGAAGCACTTACCAACACATTGCTTGTCAAGCAGTTTTGGGCCATTTTCATGTACATATTCCAGCTCAGTACGCAGATCAATGTATGCTCTGAGTAATACATCATTTTCCTTTGGTAAGAAAATTAAATACTTTTGGATATGGAGTGAAACAAACCACAAGAAATATAAATACCAAAAACAAGAGGGAGACTCTTGAAAGCTCATAAAACAAAAGCTTTAGTTCATAACGTAATCCATTTACACCAGGTTATACAAACTACAAGAGCAAATTCTACTAGAATTTGTTCACTAACCTAATTCCCAATTTACTCCGCAGTACATCAATGTCATCAGCTGATATATTATCTGGTCGACCACTTCGATATACATTCAACTTCAAGAAGTTTGCTTGCTGAAATGAATTTGTGCTAGCTACTGTGTTACTTAACAACACTCCTCCAACTGGTCGCAAATTTAATACAGAATTACACATTTTGCTTTTAACATATACCCTATGTCTTAAACAAACATTCAGCAATCACTAACTCAAATAGTGCTTAATGCAGGCCTGCACAACTCAGAAAGCTGTAAGATCCAAATTGATCAACATAATTTTGCCACGGTCCACAAAAGTCTATTTCATTTTGTTGCACAGAGATTTCTTGGTGGTTTGGAAAAAATTCTGGAATGAGAATTTTCAAACCGAACTTTGTTTTTGCAACATTATCTGCAATTGGGAAAGCTCTTGTGAGCCAAAGTGCAGCTCATGCAGCCCATATGTTGTGGAGGTCTGGCTTAATGCGTGGATTAAGCTTGCAGCAACATACAATACAGCCTTGATACAGTAAAATCTAAAAGCAGATATTCTAACTGTAAAAAGTAACTTGATATTGAAACTCATCATGTCATCACAAAAGAAAACCCAACAAGAGACCACATGACATACTTCACCCCAAGCTTGCCTTTGGGGCAATCCATTTATAATCGAATACACTTTATAACCACTTGTCATGGATTTTGCTAATTCTCACATATGTGATGAAGACTGAAAAATTATAATGATAGCAAAAAAAATTTTTGAAATATCTTCACCGATGGCCACAATACAGCATTTTGAATTTTTGGCCACTAGGTGGATTTTTAGAAGCGAGCACAACCATTTTTCCATTTCTCACGTTCAATTTTTGGCAATAACTCTTTACCTTGAAGGATTTTTACAATGAAAACAACAATTTTACCATTTTTTGAACGAGGAATTCTTTTTTGGAAGTTGAAATATTGATAAGATGAGGATTTCCACACAAAATTTTTAGATTGAAAATTGTCTTTAAATTTTTTTTATACTTCATCTTTGAGACAACATTTTGGCACATTGACAAAAAGTTGCCAAAAAAACTTTTTTCTTATTCAGTAAAACAAATATGGTTCTATACAAGTTTTGTCTTGAAGAAGATATCCAACTTAAAAGATCACAAGAAATTTACCTAGAATGACACTTTTAATAGAATTCCAAATAGGAATATCTTTGGTAGTTGCGTAAGTTGCTGCAATATCTTTAGCTTGTTTTGCTTTTTTCACATTCTGAATATCAATTAACCATTGTCTGAGCTACTACAACATGGAAAGTATTGTAAACTGCTCACTACCTAACAGGGTTGATAAAAATCATGATTTTTTTTTTAAATAAAAAAAATCATATTTTTTTGATTTAAATCGGATTTTTTTATTTTTATGATTTAATGTGTAGAGGGTTGCCACCTAACAAGTAGTAATTTTTTGATTTAAAAAGCTTGTTTTAATATATTTTTTTGTGCTAGTTGCTTCTTCTAGTACAGCAACTAGAATTCAGCTTAACTTTCTTTCAAACTTACTTTGCACTTATGCATCACGCTTAAAGCAAATCAGTTCATAACACCAGTATCGGTGTACAAAATGAAATATATATTGTAATGAAGAAATTAAATAATAATAATAATGACCAGCCGGACGTCAAAGTGTTAATTGCTTTTATAAGTTGTGTTGTCATAAAAAGTCTCTGCCCTTTTCAATAATGAGTAAAACCGATTAGAATACCAATTAAATGTGTCACGCGAATCACAGAAAGCTTCAAAACTGTGTATGATTGTTTGCTTGATTTTATCACTGATTTAAATCAATCAACCCTGACTAGAAATAGCTGAACTATCATTCAAAATTTTTTGTGCTGATGCAACATCCCTTAATGCAAAGAAGTTCATAACACCAGTACCAGTGTATGAAATGAAATATCAATGGAAATGCCAATACTGAAACTACCAGTTTAGTAATTTCATTGACACTCGTGGCACACATGCATAAAATGTTAAAAACCTATAATAATAATATATCTGTTTCATGAACCAAAAATGTGTTCTATAACTATGTTTACAGTCAACAACCTTCATATTTGATGGAATTTAAATGCAGCTTTNACTTTATGNTAGTCTACACTTTCAAACTTGTGGCACTCTACAGTTATGACTTCTGAATCTGCAAGGGTTAGTGATTTCAGTCCACATGTCATTTTTGCAGTTAAATGATGTAGAATCTGTGACCTCACAGTTGCTGTGATTGACAAAACTTCAAGTGGTTTTAACTTGATCATTACAAGAATTTTTTGCCTTTTACATTAATACTGTATACGCCATGTGAAAACCTATTAGAATGCTAATTAATTGTGTCATAGACATCACACAAAGCTGTAAAATGACATGATTTTTTTTTTTTTTATCATTTGATTTAAATCATGATTTTTATTGCTTGATGTAAAATCATGATTTCAATCAATGATTTAAGTCAAATGATTTAAACCAATCAACCATGTTAGCTAATGCTTTGGGCAAGGATGGGGAACCTATTTGCTATAATGGGTTGCATGAATTGTTGATTATCACTGGCGGGCCGCAAAAATAACCTTAAAATTCTGCCTTTATCTTCCTAAGGAAAACAAAGAGAGAAAACTAGGTCTATGTCAAGGAGTGAGATACTCATCTTGGCTTACTGTCTGAGTGTCTGCTTGTCATATAATATCATTTTGTTGGGATGCTATGTTCTAAACTTCTAACTTGAGTAATTTATTTATTTATTTGTTTACGAGCAGACACAAAGTCCATAGTATGAACACACACACTCTGCAGAATGCAGGTCGATAAAAACAGACAAAACAGAACGTAGTACAAGGCATTGAAGCTGGCAGAATCACAGGGTTACAGACACTTTTTGCAACTGCATTGAAGACAGAACCATAGGGTTACAGACACAATCTTAACACTAAAGTTAGCTAACATGTAACACTTGTTACAACAGTACTGCAAAGTAGGGCACCAATTCCTAAATTGGTCAAGTCTAGGTGAAATGCGAAAGCATTGTGACATGACGCGCCATCAATCAAACGGATACTGCAAAGTTCGATCATTCATTCACAGAGTAAAATGTGATTATAGTGTTCAAAGAATAGGGATGAATACAAACAATCTGACTGCGTCAAAGCACGTAACCATTTGTTGTTAGATTTTCTGCATCTTTCGAGAAACAGGTACGTGTATTTTTGTAACAGAGCCTCAAAGGGAGGCATGTTACATTGAACCTGGTAGCTACTAACATTCGCTCTCCAGGGCATGTTGTATAGAGCTCTGCATCCAAAATTATATGCCACACATAATCTCTGCGTGCATGATTTCCTGAAATTACACCATAATTGTGATGCATACATGGGCGTACAAAAGCAACAAAAACGTACGTTTTTAACTCCATTTGAACATCAGGAAAAGGAGGCTCGCAGCTTGTTTGCTGCACAATAATGATATCGCAGTTGTTTCTGAATGTCTTTGTCATCTGAGAGCTCAGTATCCAATACAATCTCTGGATATTTGTATTGGTCAACAGATTTTACATATTGACCACCCAATTTCAATAAATGAGTAGCTGTGCTTGTTGTACTCTTAGCGTTAAACATCATACAAACAGTTTTATTGCGGTTGAAAATAATCCCATGTGATTCTGCATACACCTGGCGCACATCTAGTATTCTTTGTAACCACAAAACACACAAATATCATGAAATAATGAAAATTGTGATGCAGGCCATAATGAATTTTCACGCGAGCCACAGGTTCCCCACCCCTTCTTTAGGGGACATAGGTAATAAACTTACCTATACAAGAGTGAAGCAAGAAAATCTTGCTAAAGTGGAGATCTGAGCTACGAAACTTGGATATACTTGAAACTGTACGTATGCACCACTGCAAGTGATTCAATGACACCTTTGTCCCCTAAAGCTTTACCCAGTGAGCTTATATTAATCTAAATGCAAAATCTAAATACATATTATGTTAATCTAAATGCATGAAGGATCTTATACTATACACAGTATACAAGGGTATGTACTAAGGATAATAAGTAAACCATGGAGAGTGCAGGGAATTTTATTTTGAGGTGCAATTATGAAGGTTAACACAATGTCACTTCCAAGTTTGGGAAATAAAGCTTTGCAGCTAACATGTCCAACAAAGTCAAAATCAAATGACTATAGCAGTGATGGTCAAGCTTACTCTCCTTATGGTTAAGCTGCAAATATTCCAGATGATACACACATTTTAAAGTTTTTTTGTTGGAGTACTTAGGGGCATATTCAGCTAAACACTGCGAAAAGTTCTTCACTATTCTATAGGTGGCAGGCATCAGCCTGACCACAACGGACATACTATAGACCTAAATTTAATGGTTTTCATCAAGATGACACATATCCAGCTTTACTTGGAGGAATAAAATTAATGTACAGGTGATTCAGTACTGAATCAAAAACAGTATATTTAAATATCTAAGAACAATTGTGCAGTTTCATTCAGCTTCTGCATTTTTGTGTGACCACCCTGGTTCTTGATTACATCTTGCCAACAACATGGCATACTGCTGACAATAAAGCAGTAGTTTGTTGATATTTCTTTGTTGTTGATATTTCTTTGACTTAAACTTTTTGAACACTGTTTAATGTGCTTCACGAATTCAAGGGTGCTTTTTAATAAACCTTACTCTTCAGTATATTCCATCAATTTTCTATTAGGTTGAAGGCAGGAAGGTTTCCAAGGATACTCCAGTCTTTTGCTGTCAAGAAACTGTTTCATAGCCCTGCTCCAATGGCGTGGAGCTCAGTTATGCATGAAAATTGTCACTAATGATGCACCAACAATTGACAGCTCTAGGTTTGTTAAGCTTTCAAGCTCAGCAGACTAAGCTCTGCTTTCATGTTTTAGTGATGATTCAAGCATCCAAATATAATTAATATATGTATTCAAGTAACCACTCTTCACAAGGGAGACAAACTAGTTATCAATCAACAAAAAATTTTAATAGAAATTTGTTTCATACAACACTATGCATCCACACTCCTAAAATCTTACTCAATTAGTACAATTATAATTTATCCAGATAGAAAGAGAAATATTTGAATGAAGAAGTGAATCATGTACATCAGTAAGAGAAATGGGTAGTAGTTCCCTATGCTGGAAGTACAAACAGTTGCTTTTTAAATCAACTCCCTACACTGGAGTTACCAACAGTTGCTTTCTAAATCAACCCCTACATTGGTGGTATTAACAGATGCTTTCTAAATCCCTATGCTAGTGGTACATCCCTACGCCCTACGGTGGTGGTTTCGACGCTGCCAACCCATCCTCAATTTACTAACATGAGATGAAAAAGTCAAGAAAGATACAATCACACATGCACTCGCAGCAAGAGTCACAGGCACTGAGAAATCATCATTCAATTTCCTTGTGTTCATAGCAAATGCCAATGTCATATTCATATCTTGTGTGTAATGAGCAGATTTATATCTTGACACGAAGGATGTTTGTTTTTATTTTCAGACTTATTTACCTAAATCGTTTAGTGACTACTGTAATTTCTCTTCTTCATGTACCTTACACCCTGTTAGATTTTTTGTCTTTTATCCTTTGTAACCTATCCATGACATTATTATAAAACTTGTTGTCCATCTGAAACCTTTGAATAGCTCAGTGGTTTTCGACCAGTGGGCCATGATCATGATGATGCTTTTTCCAGTGGTGGGCAACAGATCTTGGCATAAATCAGAATGAAAGCATTACCATGATTATGAAACTTGTATAGATGTAGCTTCCTGACACTCAAATTCAGGCCCACATCAAGAGAACCATAAAATTCGGATAATACACGTTCCAACTTTATTATCGCAAACCCACAAAACGTGGCCAGTAAAATTTTGCTACTCACAAAACGTGATAAAACGAAAATTATGAAGACCAGCCTTATCCAGCTAGGACCTTATGTCCTGTGTCTAGCCTTATCTATGCTATATCAGCCTTGTGCTGCAAAGCAGAGGTGGCCGGAGCCACTTTTTATAATAATAATAATGATATTTTATTGCGGACTCATGGTCCATATCACAGACACAAGAACACAAAAAGTGGTTAGCTATACATCATCGCACATTACAGGAGAAACGGTGTTAGCACATGACCAACACTGGGAGGAACATAGCAGTTTATCCTCTCCACAGCTGTATCGTCATTCGCAAAAGCACAGA
>JGI24158J21664_10010056_pt1 | contig 12629 bp, 15 predicted proteins | sample Ectturendosymbi3_FD_21664 | JGI IMG/M metagenome (IMG submission 21664) | reverse complement strand
GCGGTGCAACTTGCTCACCGGATCAGGTACTTCAGTCATTTAAACGCATTTTCAAATCTGTGACGTCGCCTCTTCGATACTGTTACGTCATAATATCGACCGCCCCACCGCAAAGCACTCAGCAACTGAAAGGACTTCTTAAATACTAGGCTGTGCGGCAATTGACCACGCGACAGTAAAGCTTTTCACAAACGAACGAAGTAATTACTGAACATTTACTGTAGGTACACGTAAACCTGTGTGCATTAGGCCACCACACGCAGTCAACAAAGCGCGTTGGCAATGGTGGTGGCGAATTACTGCAACAAAATTAAAAGAACGATGGCATTTTCTTGTTCCCGTTAGGACTAAATGTACAAGATTATCACACACACCTCGCAATTTAGATGAGTGCACACGCGCTATTTCAAAACCTTATCATCGCTTCCATTCACTCGCTGAAATCGATAAACCACGTTGTCATGACAATCTTGACGCAGCACAAGCGCTTTTTTCCTCACACGGCAATACATTTATTCGGAAAACTTTTACAGATAGAAAGTAAATTCATTAATAAAAATTTACTGCAGACCTTGGGAAAACGAAAGAAAGTGCAAACGCTTATTTGCATAGCTCAGCCGAAAGCAGCTGACAATTTCCATGACTTAGGTTTGAGGTTTTAATAATTGACTACGTGCATGATCTACGCATTTTCCCTGCAGTTGTTCAAGGCTATCTATAAGCATGACGCGACTAAAACCGATATAAAAAGAAAATATCATCTGGTACCTCAACAGCATTCGACTCAGGTGCTTTCTCGACAATACCGACGTCATCAGCGCATGACGATTCCATCGATACTTCGTCACCGATGCGATCATCATTTCTGGTTGTCACGTGATCCACTGGGACCGAATCAGGTGCTTCGTTGAGCGTTAAGGACGGAACAGAATCGACTGGCGAGGCCTCGTGCGATGCAATTGCATTAGATGGCTCGGCAGGCTTCTCCGACATGTGCTCCGTCAGTGACATCTCGGTCGTATTATTCAGGTCACTCGTTGTTTGGTCAAACTCGTTGAAGTTTTTGGGTTCCTCCCCAAACTCCGGCTTTGGAATCACTGGAAGTTCTTCAGAGGATTTTTCTAAAAGGCAGGTCAATGCTGACAGTCACAAAAACTTTAACCGTTGGTTTGCAAAAGCTTGGCAAATACTACACATATACATCCATTTCAACACTGCATGCGTGAGGTTTTACAGGGAATCTCAAGATAAATATGTAAGCTTTGTGAAAATTGAAAACCGCATGAGCACCTTTATTGTCGGGAGCTTTCATTGCTTTATCTTTGGCTATTTGACCGTTAACTTGATCTTTCTGCTTCTTTTCGCTCGATTTCGGCTTTGTCGACGCAGGTGACCCCAATGTCCGCGGCCGAGTTGAACCTAAACTGGGTCTTAACGACTGTTTTATGACCGGAGGTGACGACTTGGGATGTTGCTTCACAGCTGCATTTGAAAAAATAGAACAACAGGTTACTGAAGGCGGGGATCGAACAGGGAAGTTAAAACAAAGTTTTTATCCTTCGTCAGCAACGAGTGTTAACACAAATGCTCTGCAGCGCGCAGTACCGTCAGTTTGGCCGCGTTTTGAACTAGCAGATGGTGTTCGTGAAGACGACGGAAGCTGTTGGCGAGAAGGTGATGTGCCGCGGTTCTGATTCTGGCTTTTTGGTGATTGATAAGATTGGGGACTGCAACAAAGAGGTGGGGAAAACATGACTCGTCAAGCAATACGATAAACGCTTTGAATAAAACAGCAAAATAAGGCAAAACTTGCGAATTATCGCCTTTGAAGTGGTCGGTAACCTTAAATCAATATTTAAATGCAATACGTCAATACCGACTGCTTGCTGGCGCTTAACGACCAACCCTGCTATCCATTACAAAGGCATTGCTTTTTCGCTTTTATACATTGTGCAATTGGTATGCGTGCCGTAATTTCTGACGAACTTCAGCTATGCCTATGAACCAAGGCGGACGTACTGGTGCACTTGCCATCGCTTACTTTTCATGTCAGTCAACTACCATATTATTGGCGATAACGTGACTGTACATGCAGTAAAATCCTAGATTTCCTGGACGCGCGTGGTTGGGAAAGAAAAACACTCCCGAGTCGCCGAGGGTGCAGTGCAGCAACTGTAACTTCTTCCTGCACCCTAACTCTTTATCAGCTGCTGAGAGCGTGGCACTTACAACGCAAGGAGGCTGCTCACCTATCACATTACGCATCTTGTTTGACTTCCATATTGCATCCTCTTATTTATATACAGAATACTCAAGTGCTGAGTGAGTGACGGCCTTCGCGTAATGCAACACTCTGCAGTCCACGATATAAATTTTACCTTTAACCTTCGCTACTAAAGTTTTGTTCTGTTGGCTTAACATATCCTACCTGCCTTAGCAGCCAAGGTGTACCGTGCGCACGTATACTTACTTTAACATAGAATGTACTGAATAACACCGTATTAAAAATTAAATAGACTGCGTAGGAAACTACTATGCAACATTTGTAAGGTTTTAGGCGCGGTTTGATAAACGGTAAGCGCGCTTTTCCAATAAGAAAATACAACCAATTCTTGCATTGCGAAAGATATGCCCATCTAGTCAAGCAACTAAGACAAAAAATTGCCTTGCGAAGCGAATGCACTCTTTGCATGTAAGCACCTTGATCTGAGCTGTGGCGAGTGTCCTCGAGCTTTGTGAAGGTTCGGAGTAGACACGGAAACTTGGACGTTGGTAGAACTTGAAACCGGACTAGGTGGCTTCGAAGAGGAGAGCGGTTTGGCTTTTCGTAATGACGGCGATGGTGACCTCCTGTTCGGGTGAGCGTTATTGGACGGCGGAACATACCGTGAAGAGTGGGTCGATGATGCGCTGCTGCTTGTGTCGGACCTGAATGAATAGAGTTTGGGGCAAAAGCAGAAAAAAATCGACCCTGATTGAACGGGTGTGAGGGATTCGAACCAAGCACTCAAAATTCGTAGCTGTGGACCCAAACTGATACTGCGCACACGTTCCTAGCTTTGAACTACTGTACAAAGGAAGGAACTTCTTTAACAGCTGCTTACTTCGCCGATGTTGGTCGTTCTTTTGATTTTCTGTCGGAGCTTCTGCTTCGCAAAGGACCCCCACCAACTGAAAATCAATAAACCATCAAGTTCCACTGCAAAGCAGTTTGCTTGTAATATACTGGAAGTTAAAACTGGGCGACGTTTCGTTCAAGCTTTGTACGATTAGATGTGTTTTTTTTTTTATCTGACAGCAAACCACCAACGATCATGCCACATTAATTTTCATGCGACCGTTATTCTTGAATTCGCATTTGTGTATAGATAAGAAAAGAAAATGGAAACAAATAACTTGAACAAAGCAAAGCTCACGCACTCGCGGAAAACAAATGTAAAGTAACTGTAAACATGAAACAAGCGTCACTTTGTCCCTTAACCGTGCAGCGGAAAGAACCTTGAATGTGCATCATGGTAAATTATGAGGGTTACGTACCGAATGTCATGAATGATAAACTGACACGAAAACAGCGAAGGCTAGAGTGCAGGGGTTCCCAACCTTTCTCTAACCATTTACCACTTCAGCATTCCGACAGATGAGCATGCACCCCTAAAATTTATTTTGACAAAATAGCTTGCTTTTTCATATATATATATATATCTATATTTAACAATGAGCGTATATTGATTTTTGAAAATAATAATCACTGATATATGTATAAATGTGTGGAAGTAAATAATATGCAAATACGTTTTCTCGTCTATTGCTAACCTTAAATGTACCCCTTCGGATAGGCATATGTACCCCAGGTTGGGAACCACTGCTATAGTGTGTTCTAGCACGTGGTACGGCATCAATGCATGCTGGATCACTGGTACGTATTGTAGCTTAAAGGGTCTGCAATGCGCACGTATTGTGTTTATTTTGGACAGCTCACCAAAATTAGTCAGAAATACTTCAGAAATTGTACTGAACGTCTACAGGATCAACAGACAAAATAAATATGGTTGCACTCCTATACGCCAATGCTGAATCTTTTAACCAAGAACACACAATGAAAACAGTTGATACTAGCGACCTGCAAAAAATACACAAAATGATCGAAAAAATCTTGGGAGCGATTCGGAAGGGTCTTCGCGGCTTTGAAATAAACAATTAACCTCACATATTGTGGATAGCAAAAGAAAAACGTAAGAGTTAAGCACGTATTTACGCAGTAACAGTGACAATCAAGTGGAAACTAAATTCTCGATGCAAATAAAGGAACATTTACAGTTTACAATAGACGATGTGTCCTCCGTGGTGTTCAACTTGGAGCGTGCCATCGAAGCTTTCGTCGGAGCCAACAGCCTTGAACTCACTGGACTAGGCTCGGAGAGCTGAGGAGATGCTGCAGGAAAAAATAACCATTTTCACGCAGGACGTCCAGCGGAAAGTCACACTCACTTGCACGTTCTCGTCGAACGGCGAACTTTGACGAAAGGATCGCATCACAACAGACAGATAAATCCAAGCCGCTACACAGCATTTTGAGCTTGTACATGGATTTCGCGATATGCGACAGAGTAATTGAAGGACTGATAGAACTTTTACATTTTGATGTCAGAAATGTCAACAAAAAAAACGCTTCTTCCCGGCTTAACGCCTCGGAAGTCCACGACATTGTTTTTCATTTTCAGCTTGTAGGCAACTTCACCACCCTGCTTCTTGACAAAACCGGTTGTCACTATATAAACTAAGTCCACACGTAGCTACTTTGGTCACTTTGTTTGGAATCTGCAACAAAAAATCAACCGACTTCCTCGGCGCATTTTTATCAAGCACAGTGAATGCAAAACCCAAATAAACATTTGTCAGGATTATTTTTGCATATGAAGCAATGGCAATGCGTTAGAGGAGTACAATAGCCATAGACATCAAGGTGGATACTGCCAAGCAATAATGACGTGATCATTTGAGCAGATAAGCCTTAAAACAACTTAGCCACAAGAGTACCTTCCGCCACAAATGACCAGATTTCATAATGGTTGAGCCACAATTCACCCGAATCTATCAGTATCTTAGGCACAACGAACGAGGAGCAAAGTTCCCACGCTAGCATGACAATCAGCAGATGCTTTCGGCTTAAACTGAATACAGGAACACGCTGTGATTCGAATTGCGCTTTACGCACCGTCAAATATGCAAGGCCTAGCTCAGCCGCTTTGCACTTTAGTTCCACGTCAAGAAAACAAACCGTTTTTTTGCATTGAAACCAGTGACAAATGCCTGGCTGCCAATCAGCGTTTAACTTGGCAGCTGCAGTAGCACTAAAATAGGTAAAGTTCTTCAGCTAAAATAGAAATCAAGAATACAACGCAGTTTGCATGTCCGGCCCCGAGAGCTAGAGATCATCAGCATGGAACAGGGACAACCAAATGGCTAAGCTGCCAGGTCCACATAAAAATCTTTTTAGATTTGAGTTTAAGAACTCCACGCGCTTAAGTAAAAGCTTACAGAAGAATCGGAGTGCGTCTGCTTCGATTTTTCGTGAAAACACTTTTTAATATTTCAAATGCTGAAGGTATTCCTTGCTTTCACGGAAGCTGCTATTCGCCCAATAGTTTTTAACATATTCAGATACAATTTGGTAAAACGAAATATTGGTTTAGACCGTGGCTAAGATCATAAAGTTTATGGAACAATGTTGGGTGGACATGGGATGTTCTATTCGATACTGCTTATTAAATTAATGGCGCTTAACTATATTTCTCTGCTCATTGGTTTTGACGTAACTAAATAAAACCATTGGTATTCAAAACGTCACGTTAAAGTCACTGCTCTTATACTGATGAAGTTTAGCTTTGATTAACACCAACCTTGTTATGTGCAATTACCAAGAATGAAACATCTCGAGTTTTCAACCCACGACAGTCGTGATTACATCGCTGGCACATAAAATAAAATAGCGTTGCTGAAGTCTGCTAACATGCAAAGACGAAGCTGCATGCAATCACAAGCAAGATAGGAAACGGTCTTTGCGAGATCGACGCCAAAAACAAGTGGACGACGAAACGCAATGATCCGTTTTGAACTTAAAATCGTTAAAAACGCATCAGTTTTCGGTTGCGTGCACATAATATTGTGAGAAATATTAGCGAATGAAAACGATAGTTGGTCACTTATGGAAAAGTATCTGCGCTGGAAACAGTTTGAAAACTCCGTAACTCCTTAATTTCCAATACCAGCACAAAAAAATGAAAGGATACATCAGTTGCTCAACGCGTTGCTTTCACACAATCTATGGGTTGTCTTTGGGCTTTTTGATAGGGCCATTCATACAGTTGTTTTTGCGAAGCGCACGGTTCGTTTGTAGTATTTGTCCAAATCGCCAAAAGCACAGGTACTTATGTATTCCAAAAGACTTAACTGGGAAACGTTAACAACCAAAATAAGAACATGCTGTCTTGATCACATTGTTGATATTGTTTTACTGCTCTGTGCTTTTAAAAAAACGATGAATAGTGTTGAGTCTTGTTCTGCGCTCTGATGAAGGCGGTCGCTGAAACCTCAAGGTACTTTTGTTTATTTTGGTTGTGAGCGTTTACCAGTTGGGCCTTTTTAAATATATACTGTACGTCACACCTAGCAGCCATAAATAAGCACATGTACTTTTTCAGCGTAATCGTACTCTTTCAATTCGCCTTTTCTACAGCAGGACTCATACAGCATGTCCATTTATATTTAAGGCATTTGTTTTTCTTGGCGAGATAGTCGCGGTTGTCAGTATAACGTGGTTCAAAGTTAACGAAACGTTCGGAGCTGCCGAGATAAGAAAATAAGAGCTTCAAATGGACACAGAGTCCCTCAATTTTCGCTTGTGTTGCTCACCGTAAGTCTCTTCCTCGCGGCTAGTTAGGAACGTGTATTGAGTTGTACCACAGCACAACGACGTTTTATCTATCCAACCTCATGTCCACCGCCAATTCTTGCAGTAGACCAAGTTTTCAAGTGGACGCGGTAGATGTTTGTTGAAAACGTTGACGATGAAAACCTTGTTGTTTTCATTTCTTACTAACGTAAACACAAACTGGAGCAGTCGTTCAAGCTGGTACACTGCGCTGTGATATTTGTGTAGGCGTGGCTGTGCTACAAGCAACTGCCTCTACAAAATGACAGTGGAAACAACTGAAATAAAACCAAAACCATATCGAGAACAGAACAAAATCACGATACACGAAAGCTGTTTTTAAAACTAAAATCCTATTCGCCGTGCAGCTACCAACGCTCATCTACTGCACAAAACCGCTACAGTAATAATTAACAAACTTTGACTGTTTGCATTGCTAATGATACGGTGCCATTTCATGTCGAGAATAATGCGATGATCTGTTTCTGATCAATACATGCAACGAATATAATGTTCAATACAATTCTTGTTCTCAATGAATCGCTTTTCCACTAAATATTAGTCCTTCTTGGCGATTTCTAGTGTTTGCGCCCATGCGCTTCTACGAAACTAACATATGCGGAAACACACACAACCTTGCAATCGAAATTTGTATGCCAATAAACTTCAGCAAGGACGCACTTGACTGATCAGTCACACAAAACTGAAAACAATTTGTTTCATCTTTACACTTTTTCGTACGCTTGGACTGTTGTGACGTTGGGTTGTAAAACACGCTGTGACTCTCTGCAGGCGTAAGCGACAGGATGTATTTAAGCACATTTGTATATTCAACTGCTTACAGTTTTACTTAGCAATTTATTATCATCTGAACTATTGTCCTTCCGCGTTCTTTCCAACTCTTACGCTGTTACAATAATGCGGGGGTGATGCAAGGGAAGCACTGATCGCACATTTTAATAACATGATACAGAACCGTCGCCAGAAAGTTTTCAATAGGGGGGCTTTGCGTTTGTTTGGCGGGGCTTGACATTATAAAATTAACCAAAACTCCACGTATTTATAGTGTTTCACGTTTCAATTTGGGGGTTTGGAGCTTTGTTTGGGGGATAAGCCCACCAAAGCCCCCCCGTGGCGACGGGACTGACATGATATGTAGGAAGGCTCTACGGACATGAAAAACGGTCATTTTTTCTTGTTGCAGTAAAGGCACACTAAGAAGTTTTAAAAAATGACATCATGTGTATGGCAGAATCTCTAAGAAAGAGGATGATCGATTGAGAAAATTCCAAAGCGAGCCCGGGCAAGAGGTAGGTTCACTGAGTTGCCGAGGCATCAGTTAACCGCACTTCAGATCCCCTAGGAAGGCCCAAGGAAATCCGTGGCGAATACCTTGGGTTTAAGTTCAGCTGCAGGGACTGCCAGAAATGAAAAATATTACCCACCTGTCTATCGGTTCATGACTGAACAGCTCAGTATGCTTTTTCAAACAGACTGTTTGATCTCTAGCTCGAGTATTGTCGAGCGTCACCACTCCGGGTCAAGGTCAACATGGCAGTAAGGATGGCTACATGGTATTCCAGTTTTCCAGAACCTATGCAACTCCTGAATCGCAGCCTTATCACCGGCTGCATTTTAGCGTCATGTGTAGGACTTAACACTTCATAACTTCGTGACCAAATAAGAACTTTTTTAGGCAACGTTGATATTCTCTATCCATTCTTAGACTCGGTGCTTCTAAATACCTCGATACGAATTCAATCTTACAATAGACGTAAGTACCTCTGAGTGTTGAAAGCGTCCTGAAATTATTGCAGCTCCAAGTCTAAATCTTTCACGGTCAGTGTAAATCCATCGGACTAAGATTTGATTAAAAAAAAAAACCTTTTTCTAGCAGAAATTCATATATTACCTTGTTCGATTAGCCAACTTACAGAACTATAACAAATTTTCTTCTAACTGCACAATTTCATACGTATTCCATCAATATCGACATATTTTATCAATTTTTACCCTGTTGGTCGGCAAAATTCTGACTCAATTTTAGTGTTGCTTGTGCAAATCCAACGAAAGTTTAAGATTATACACGAAAAGTTTTATAAATAAAACTTTAAGCCTGGAATTTGAATTTTTCTGTATTTCTAGAGCGTTGCTCCGCCTTTAACCAATTACGAATTTGGTTTTAACTTTAAAGCGACTTGTTTCATTTCGACCAAAGAGCCCGTCGTACGTAAGCGCAACGTAGCAGAACAACGTCACATGCAACCGAACACACCTGAAGGTGTGGCTGATCTAATACTGACGTTCCACTTCATGCGCTAACATATTAGAAGTTGCGGCCTTTTGCATTAGATGCAACAGCAAATGCCTAAATCGTAACAACGCAAATTTGTCGAAAATTACGAATGAACTCCAAGAGATTTATTTTCAAAGCTGTTTCGCAGACAAAGGACATATTTGAAGACTCAGCCAATGGTTACCGACCTTCGGCACCCGTAAGTTACTGAAAACAACTTCGACCCATGTTACGTTTACCGTGGAAAGTTGAGTGCAGTGAAAAGTGATGGAGGAAACCTCACCAATACAACATAGCGAAAGCTTTATCGAGATGGTATTATCATCAAACACAGCCAGTTGCTGCAAAAGTTCAGAAATTCGATGCCGTCGGAATGGTTTCCTCGCACCGGGACTCATCATCTTTGTGACATTCCGCGATGTTCACGTTGTACCACTTGACTAATGCGTCACGAATATTTGAGAATCACGGGCTTAGCGCAGGTACAAACTAGCATATCAGCAAACAAAATGCCATTTTTCAAAAGACTTCTTCGCAACTACTTGTCACTCAACGATCGCTACAACGGAACTTGTACAACAAAAGCAGTAACCACGAGAAGTCATTTAACTAAACCTGAGAGTTTCACAAAGATTGCGTTGTCACGCACAAATGGACAAACACAGCTTAGGAACCGCAATTGATTTTAACCATAAGAGAAGACGCAAAGTTTAAAGTGTTTACGAGATAAAAAAAGTTTGCACATGCAAACAAGCAAAAGAAAAGAAAAGAACAAAAAAGCTCAAGTAGTTTTCCTTGTTTTCACCAAAATAATCGTCGAGGCAACCGAACATAAGTTGAATACATGCTAGCAAGACGCATGGCATGCACAAGCTTGCAACCTTCATGGGCAAATTCTTGATGCAAACAGACCTCTCACAACGTTCACAGTTTTTGACTGGCGTGCAGCTGGTGAACGACCTCTAGACGTTTTATTTGGCTTTCCTGCACTTGTGACCGGTTCAGGTGTTTGTTGAGAACCTGAAGTTCTGGATTTGCTCCTACTGTCAGATGATCGCGCTCTTCCGCTTCGTTGAGCTGCAGCTTGATTTGTTAGTGGGGAACATGGTGATCACACGAGCCAGTGATACGGCAACGACGAAAACAAATTCCTTTACTTATCACGTTCGTGAAGTAAAGACAGACACGCACACACTGAGGAATACCAAGCTGTGCCATGATTTGGTGAGGCAACATCCATGCTTCATTACAAAAAGTTACGATCCACATCTCCACATAAATTCGTTAGCGCGGTTAGACGCGTGCCAATAACGGAATTGTTTTTGAGCTCTGTCCAGCATGCAAGAGAAATGGTGTATTTTCTTAAACTGCTGACGTTTTCATTTGCATTGGTACCATCTCAGGACATTTCAACACACTGCCTACTTTTGTTCGCTTAACCAAGGAGTAGCGCGGCGTTGCGGACTGAGAGTAGTTCGCAAGCCTCACAGCTTCAAGCGGGGTTCAAACATACTTTGGCGTAAAGTGTTTAGACTTCGCGATTACATGCAGTTTTTACAGTGAGTTAACAAGCAACGCACGAAAACGTACAGAGCAATGCAACTGTGCGATGCACGACAACAAGACGCTAAACCAGCTATTACGTCACAAATTTCTGTACCTGGCGAAGAAACCCTACTTGTGTTGCTGGAATGCGGCGAGTCATAGGATCTCAAACCAGACGCAAAAGCAAGATGTGCTGTACCCACAACAAGTGGACTCTTTGAAAATCTGTCATCAGGACCATTTGGCGAAGCTGAAGATCCTGTGAGAAGGCGCTTTATTAGCCATACTACAAGATTTTTCACTTTTCAGGTAGCGCAGCAATAAGCAGATTTTTTCAGGTTTTTGTGTTGGTGTTTTTCTATTTCTATTTTTCTTGCCTGTTGTTCGTCGCCCACGGTATAGCGCGTCTTCTTGTGCACTTTATTTTTTATCATGCTTGGTCATTCTACCTACTTGCTGGGGGCGGTTGTGATTGAAGACAGTGGTGGCAGCAGCAGGAGGTTAGAGTTTTTTATATTCAAAAATTAACCAGCGGCCACTTGAACAAAGAGACATGAAACAGGTTAGCATCGGTGTACCAATTGACACCACAGCTTTTCTTAGGATATATGCTTGAGCTGAAACATAATAAACTAAGTTGTAACAAGCAGTGACATGTTTCGATCAGTTGGGAAAAGTGGCTGTCTAGAAGTTTCGAGTTAACAACTACAGGAAAAATGGCACAGCCTCTTCAGCGATATTGATTTTTGAAGGTAGTAACACAGCACGTGAGCTGTTGATGAAAATCTCTGATGTTGGAAGTATTTTGTGCAATATACTTATGAAGTAACCATAATTAAAAATAAACAGATGTTTTCATTAAGTAAATTTTCAAGAATGTAGCCAATGCCATTGTCTTGAAAAAGATAAATCTATACAACAAACCTTGCAGGCTGGAAGCTATTGATTTAGTTTTTATAGGAGTTCCTACAACAAAAATGATTTGCGACTCACCAAAAGGTTAAAATACTATTGGTGCACAAAATGTGGGTACTTGCTTTTAAGGATATAAAAATTAAGGTCTGTTAAGAAACTCGAAATAGATGTACCAGCCGGTATAAGAAATTTGGTTGGAATGTCATTCACAGGTCCTGTTTTTTGTATCCAAAATTACTTTTGTACTTCTGATGGGCAAGTGGGAGATAAGAAAAAGGATGTCTGAAGTTTGGATTCTGAAAAGTAGCCACTGCTTGGGCAAGATTTGGTTTTTATATCTGCTTAGCTAGTTTTTCCCCAGTGGATGAGAAATGTTTGCTCAGTGTGTTTGCAATATCAAGTCAATAGTAGCTGATGATCCTCGTTCCTTTTGCACTTAGTGGTTCGGTTCTTTGTTTCTTTCCATTGTTCAGTATTTCCTTGATAGCTAGACCATAGTTTTCATAACTTAGTACAGTTCTGCGCTATCTGGTTTTTGAAACAAATAACCCTAGCAGTTCTACTTATTGCTATCAGGTTTATCTAAACACTGAGTTACAAGAGTTTGTTGCTTGTATTGATTTTAGTATCTGTTTAGAAACCCACGGTTTTCAATACATTCTTTGCTGCTTCCTTGGCATTGGTTTCAAGGGTGCATGTTTGTTTAGGACTGTTTCAAATGTAACGGTAAATTCAGAAAAAATTGTGTTATTATCTTACATTTGCAGAGTTTCCATATTCCAATGAAGCTTTTTATGAAAGTTTAACCTGCCGGATGTCATTTGATGCAGGTTGTAATAATAAAACAGTCCTTATAATAAATACTACGGCCAAAGCAAACGATACAACTGACATCTTGCAAACGTTTCGATAACAACTGTTATCATCTTCTGTGCATAGCAA
>JGI24158J21664_10010055_pt1 | contig 12631 bp, 7 predicted proteins | sample Ectturendosymbi3_FD_21664 | JGI IMG/M metagenome (IMG submission 21664) | reverse complement strand
AGAATAGTAGCCATCGGAAGAAAGTGTATTTCCACCTTACGTTACCCATGACGAAACAAAGGTCGCAGTTAGGCTGCGGCTACCTCCAGACGGCACAAGAAGTTACGGAATCATTGTTACTAAACATCAACCACAGCAGAACTAGCTTTGCTGCTTGAAGCACGCAAATAGTATTGTTTTCGTGATATTTGTGCAGTAGGCGTGATGCACGAGTAGATAACCCCATGCCAAAATAACGATTTTTAGAAAACGTTACAAGCAAAACTCAAATATATTTGCATTGAACAAAACCGAACATACTTATATTCAGTAGTGATTACTAACATTTGCAGAAAATCAAGCTTGCAGAAAAATTATATATTAATGATACTCAAGGCAACATCGGAATATAGAGTTGTATTCTTGTATCTCTTTTGAATCACGACGATATTTCAAAGGAATATCTTATTTCAAACAAACAAATGTCACCATGGGGCGCCCCCTTGGAGCGGAGGGCCCGGGGCAAACCCCGTTGCCCTCCCCTTAATCCGGCCCTGCCAATGTTGCAAACTCAGAATTTTATTCTAAGAGGTGTCACCGCCAGCAGACCTATAGCCACTTCCAAACAAAAACCCCCTGTCATTTTGTGACCCAATCCATAAAAAGAACATCACATGTTGTGCACTTTCAATCGGAAAAAAAACATAGTGTGCAATTTGCCGCCAGAGGTATAGCCCTGCTGTGGTCATTTTTCAATTTGAACTGTAGTGCATCTGGTTTTGTCCACTTATAACACTGAGTTCGTGGCACTAGCATAGGGTACAATGAACCTGGTCGAGTGGGAATTCCTGCTGTGCGAGTGGTCGTTGTTTTGGCTCTCAGGATTGTTGTTTCGTCTCGGCTAATAAAAACGATTCTTTTTATGGGAAAATTTTTGATGTAAGCTACAGCACGTTTTTAATACGTTTTGAAAATCAGACACAGGTTTGCCATTTGGGTTAGGGTTTTTGGTTAGGCTGTGGCAAAGACGATCTGCTAATCCAAGGATATAGTCCTTGTCATGTGACCAATTTAACCATTCTGGTTCAGCTAATTGCAAAAGAGCTCCAGCATTCAATCAATTGGTAAAATAAAGAAAATACATTTTGTAACACGGAGGGGAGATCACAGTATGAAATATAGGCTAATAAAAGTATGNAGCTAACAAAAACTACAAACTCAGACTGTCTGTTAGCAAAGGTTGACTGTATAAAACTTGAGGAAGAATGTTCAAAATTCTAACCAAAAAAATGTAGTTTTAAAAGCTAAAATAGACCAGAAGTAGCCAATACGTCGATCTCATCGACCAATTGATTGCCAAGTGNCATTTGGTCGATTGCGCCTGATTTTGCATTGGATTGACAAGATACTTAAAAAGAACATTTTTCAAGCAATGTTCCAGAATGTACATAAAAAGTATCCATCAGTTGGTTAAGGTCACGTATATTCTTTGGTGCCTATTGCAGTGGCTGACCATAGGCTAGCTCGGCAGATTATTTATTGCGTGACAATCATGATTTAGGTGTAACAGACACTTTGCTTTCTGTCTGTGCATCAAAGGCGATGGTACACTGTATTTGCACATGTGATACTCAACTTTGGCATATGATATTGTATTTGTGATTTCATTACCGACCGGTCGATCGCGAGTTATCAAGAAATCTTCTAGTCGATCACAGTCGAAGACAAGTTGGCCACCTATGAAATAGACTATTAGCCTACCCAACACACACATATGCCATTCAGCACAACAAACAAAGCAGCATACCAGCAATATAAGAGCAGCTTACTACTTCCACTTCCCGGCCGGAAAAAATTAATGATAAAGTAACACGAATTACCTCTCAGGAAAATTTCGTTATAGAAATCAAACAAATATCCTGCTCCTGTCGTGATCCAATATTTTTCAAAAATGAATATCCAAATCCAATCCTGATCCGAAAATATCGCAAGTATCCTTCAGGATATCCAATCCTGATCCTGTCCATGCTCACCTCTGGAGGGCAGACACGCATGCTGAGCTGACTATGGATAAGACAGTGATCCGTCCAACAATCTGCACCACGCATAGGTCGTGTTATCTTAACATCGTGAAGATCAGAACGGCGTACAATAACAAAGTCAATCAGTTGCCAGTGCTTTTAGTGCGGGCACATCCAGGAGGTGTTGTATTTGTTCTGTAGTTGAAACATGGTGTTAGTGATATAGAGAGAAAACTCTGGGCAGACTTCAAGCAAACGAAGACCATTGTTGTTGCTTTTACCTACACGATGTCGCCAGTTGACAACCTGCCACACTTGGTGATTAGCACCAACCCGTGTATTGAAATCGCCGAGTAGGAGCAGCTTATCAGTACGAGGTACATGCTGGAGTGTGGAACGCAATGCAGGGTAGAAAGTGTTTTTTCTTCATCCGAAGAGTCGAGAATAGGAGCATATGCACTGAGCAGAGTGGCAAATCGCCCCCCGAGTTAAAGGAATGCGCATGGACATCAAACGTTCACTGATGCCAACAGGGGATTCCATCAATGATGGCAGCTGAGAAGAACGGACAGCTAAACCAACACCGTAAATGTGAGGGGAACCTGGAGGACGACCCTTCCAAAAGAAAGTGTACCCCCTCCCACTTCTGTAGGAGATCCTTCATCAGAGAGACGGATTTCACTGAGTGCAGCTATGTCGATGTTGTAGTGCTGGAGTTCAGCAGCAACCAAAGCAGTATGTCGGTGTGGTCGGTTATTACTTGCGCTGTCGAAAAGAGTACATACATTCCATGCAGCAATGCAAAGTGAGATTTTTGTTTTTTGTATTTTTATTTTTTTTCATGTTACGACTGCAGAGTGAGACTGTCTGACGAACGCGGCTATCCGTCCAGACTGAAAGTGAGCAGGCGTTATTCAGGCGGCCTTTTCTACTCCCTTCCACAAATGTGGTGAGCAGTGCATCCCTAAATAGGGTTGCTCAGACATCTTGGTAGGACCGAGGGCCACAGCTGCTCGTCCGTGAGCCAACGACCGTCTTGCCAAGACCGGCTACATGCAGATGCAAACCAGGGGCTTCCAGCTAGTCTAAACCTGCCCCTTCCGTTTGTCGCCTGTCGTCGCAGGACTTTGAATCATGTATCCTCGATTAAAAGAAAAGGTAGATGATGGATTTCGTGTGCAGTGAGATTAAAGTGGATATGTAGATGCACAGCGCACGGTCGACTATCTTGGTACCAAGAAAAGAAATCCGATGACAAGAAAAATTCGGGGCGATCGGCTTTACTTGATGTTGCAGCACCACGCCACAGACCCAGGCAATTGGGAAGTGCCAACACGTTGATGCTACATGGATTTGATGTTGGTGTTGTCATCACCTAGAGGGTTGCCACACTAAGGCTAATGGGTTCCCTCCACCCCGAGTTTACATGTGGAACTACTTTTTGTCTGGCCTCCACCTTTTGACCAACCTGGCATGGGCGACCCTTCTGGGAGCGGGTTGCTCCCGCCAGTACAGTTCTCGAGGACACTGAGGCATGGTATATCTCTCACCACGATAAGGTAGCAGGCCATAGAGAGAGTTGACAAGAGTGCACTCGGCTGCACTACACTTGCTAGTAACACACTAAATCTAAATCAGGGGTCACCAACATGGTGCCCCCAGGCACCAGGTCGCCCATACGGACTACATGGATCGCCCACGGGCCTGTTCTGACAATAGCATAAACACGATCAGTGTCTTCAGATTGATAAATATCTTTAATTTTTATTATTAATGATAACATAATATGAAGACAAATTGTGCAAATTTTTTTTGAAAAGTGTATTGAACTGGTAGCCCTTCGCATAATCTTGTACCAAGAAATAGCTCTGGGTTGTAAAACGTTTAGTGACCCCTGCCCTCAGTGATGTAGTCGAGACCGTAACCTCCGAGATCGCGACCTGGCTCAAATTTTGAGAGAAGACCGAGACCGAGACTTTGTCATAAAATCCGAGACCGAGACCTGGAAGTTCGAGATCGAGACTCGAGACCTCACATTTCTCTGATGGTAATTAAAGCTAACTCCTTGAATAATGCTGCAACAAAATATCTGGCACATTACCAAATATCAAGATAACAAAAATCATCCCAAATTTGTTCAAACAGCCAAATACTGCAAACTTTCATTTTCACTTTCCTCTTAGGAATTCACAACCTCAAACCTGTGGCCTTATTTACAAATTCCATGAAGAAATGCATGGACATTGAAAACGTTGGCAGCGTTTAGAGGGTCTACGCATTTTTCTCTCAAAAAGTGTCGGTGAACCAATTGAATATTCGAGGTGTTTGCCGTTGCCATGATTCAATAAATTTGTTTTGACTCAGAAAAATATCAATTGTTTTGTTCGTTACAAAACAATACCACCCTTCTGTGTAAGGACAGGAGGTGATGCCCTGATGAAGCTTCCATGTTCTGGTCTCCTACCTAGCATTGAAGTAGGCCTATATTATTTGAGAAAGTGGAGAAGAGGCCATCCATTACTTTTTATTTTAAAACAAGCACAGTCGGTGTAGGCGAGTGTATACAGCCCCAGCAGCACTGGTCAAAACAACACAGTAAAGTGGTAACTCCACAGGAAAGTTTGCTTTCCATCATTCAATTTTTTGCCAAAGTGTTTCGTCGTTTATATCATTTGCCAATGAAGTGACAAACTTTTAAAGTTTTTTATCATCTACCACTTACCTGTGTCACTACATTATTTTTATTTTAACACTGGCCATCTGCACTGACACTCAAATTTCTTCGCCACATATTTCGTGTATTTTGGCTAACAAAGCTTTGCCATTTTTTGAAACGTTACCTACACCTTTCCTAATTACTTTTATCCTCACACGACAAGTAATTGATTAAGAGTTCTCCAAAGATTTAAAATTAAGAGGTGATAAATTTAGAGATTTGAAAAAACGAAAGCACTACTTTGAATTTCAAAAAGCAAAATTGTAACTAATTTTTCATCCATTCAAACTTGCTCACTCTGTCCAAAAAGCAAGTTTTAAAAATGTTGCTCGTGATTCTGCTGTTGACGCAAAGAAAAAATATTTCAGCCTATTAGAGTAATAGACCTTTTTGGCATAAATTAGATTTACACTTTGAACCAGCGAGGTAATATTCCACCGCATGCTCTAAACTGCAGTGGCGTTGTGATGCTAATGTCGCCTGGGGCCGACCATAAAAATGCATCCTCTTTCCACTCCTCACATTTGCTTACAACAATATAAAATGAGAGAAAGTAATGTATCATGCTTATTATAACAATAAGGAATAATAAAGCATCTTGAACATCACAATCAAATACTCACAAACTGAAAAGGGTCTTGTTTTTAATTCTCGATCATGGATCTTGCTTTCTATACTTGTTAGCCACCCTTCTCGTCATTACTTTTCCTATTTCTTCTGCCTTCTTTACATATGCAATTGCATGTATGTATGGCTAAATAAACAGCATAGCTGGCACGTGCTAGGCTGTAGTTCAGCGGGGAAGATTTATTTTTTGTCATTACTTGTGAATCAGTTGCAACCATGTATCCGATGTGTTTTCCATGGCAATAGCAAAGTGCACAAGGCTAATGAAACCCTGAAGCAACTTGGGTGTGCTTTTTTGTCTTACTTAGAGCAAGGTGCTCGTAGCTTGTCAGTTTTTTTACAACTGCGGCAGATCTTTTGCAGGTAACCGTTGCCTTCGTATTGAAGATTTTTTCTTTCTCTGCTAGAAAGAAAGTATTAGATGTTTTCGACAGGCATTGTTGGGATGCAGCATGCTGCAGCAGAATGAGCGAAGTTCGGGATTACCGGTGTAGTTGACTAGCATTGAAATGGTTTGGCGTCTTCCCGCTGATTTTATGGCTCTATGTGCAATTCCTAGATTTGCTTTTTTTTATTGTCAAGTTTTTATATTTTCAAGTTTTTCATAATTTGCATATTTTTACGTTAAACTGATAATCACAACTGTTCCAAATTTCCATTTTTGCTGACACACACTTTTCTTATTTCCAAAATAAGACAAAGGTGTTCAAAAAGCAGCCAGAAATTCAAAACCTGGCTTCAAAAAAGCCAAATTGGCAACCCTGCAACACAAGAATTGAGAATATTGAGAATTTGCATGAAGTACACAAGAAAACTTTCAATTTTTTGTTATGTATAGATCTCCAGAAAACTTAGTTTTCCTTTTCCCCTGCTGAGACATTAAGAAATGCCCGACAGTTTCTATGTTAAAAACAGCTGTTTTGAGCTCGTGCAACAGTTCTATCATGATACAGAATTTGCTAATATAGCCAATACAGTCAGCGCTTGCGCTGATCAGCCATTGCAGACAAAATAAAGACAATTATTTCGGATAAAGTGAATTATCGCGGAACACTTTAAACATGCGTAGCGGACGAAAGGTCTGCAAAAAGTGGTGAGATGGTTTCTGGACGCAGACGATAACCCTGATTCTCACCAAACCCTAATTATTACTTTTTGGCTCATTTACAATGTTCCTTGAAATTTGCATGCAAATTTATTCCGTGGTATTTGCAAAGTCAACAAATTAACAAGCAAAAAGTATGCGAAAACAATTATTTTCCATTGCGCAGGTAATAAAGATTTTGTAAATAATCAAGCTCAAGGGGGGGGGTTAACCACAAACCGCCCGCCCCCTTGTGTACGCCCTTTCCTTTCTCTATATATAAAACGGTCTTTAATGTGGAAAAAAATAAATGAGTGAACTGAAGTATTTGTATTATTGAAACAAAAATGCTTGAGCAAAAAAAAAAAAAGAAAAACGAATCGTTAACTGATATGGACACATAATATGAATGAAGCTCATGGATTGCAAGCCTCCATTTCTACCTGGAGAATTGAACCCATATCGATAAATGTTCACAAAAAACGCTGGAATATTTTGAATATACAGTGGCACCCCGTCGACGACCACCCTGCTATCACGCCCACTTTAACACGGTCTTCCCTATGCTAATGCATCACCTTAATTGTTTCACTAACGCGATCACCCCGGTATCCAGACCGTGACCACAGTCAAGCTGTTACAAAACTGCTAACCGAGCACCACGCAACACGACCACCATATTCTATCGGCATTCTTTCGCTGGAAAACTAGTAAACTGTCAGTAGGAATTTGCTCAGCTGCAACACGTTGACCTAAAGCATCATGGATGCAGGGATATAGGCGTGAGTGCAAGCGCAGTAAGTGCCAATGTGATGTTACAAACTTAATAATGTAAACTTTTCTGGAATTTGTACTACCGACATCGACTTTTTCCGTTGTGTGATTTTATGGTACAGTAACGATGGGCTATGGCAGCACGTAAGACAAAGCTAAATAAATTTCAATCGAGGAAAGAATTGTAGAAACGAAGTGATCGCGATAATAGCCTACATGAAACCTTTAGGAATAAAAGAGTGTGACGCGACCACCCCAGCCGGCAGCCCCACTAGCACGACCAATTGGGTGGCGTCAGTGGGTGGTCGTGCTAGCGGAGTTCCACTGTGTATATATATGTGCGTATACAAATGGCATTTTTGAGGTAAATAATATTTTCTTTAAAAATTATTTTCAGAAAAATCAGCTTTCCATACCAGATTCCCGAGCAAAATAAAACTGACCTACCCAAAATTTAACCTAACCTTACCTGCCATAATAGTCCAGTATGATAGGTCCTAAACTGATATGGTAAAAATAATAGTTATAGGCTTACTTATTGCAATTCAGTATTTTAGTTTTCTGTTCACAATCAAGGACAAATCAGTAAGACTCGAGTATTAGTAAGAACAAGAACATGCACTCACTTACCAATAACTGTTGCGAAGCTCACTTTCACTTATTACGTATGGTTTTACGTTCATTCATAAAGCATAACACTACCGAATTGTTTTTATTTTTCTACTGCACTTAGAATATAAAATTGCACATAACAAAATTCTTAACCAAAAGCACATCTTACGATTTACAAAAATTGTAAATCGAATGAGTCATTGAGTTTAGCATGAGCAGGCTTAGTGTGGCGGCCTGAATATGGCGCCACATGTAAATAAATGATCACCGTTAGATGGTGCCCATGAGTAACAAGTCACTGGGATAGTCTCCACAAGCGAAAGATCGTAATTCATACTCCCTATATAACAATAGTGCAACCGAGTATCAGCAGAGTGAAATCAGTGATGGATCTCTATTGCTGCTGTTTGCTCTTTCCTGTCAAGTAATGCCACGAATTACCAATCTTTCGCTTGTGCTTGCATCAGTAGCAGAGATGAGCATTGAACTGGACTTGGATTGGACTGGATCCGGCCTATGAGAAATTTTGTTGATTCTGAATTGGATCTGGATTATGAATTGCTTGACAAATTTAGGATCAGGACCGGATTTGGACTGAGTTTATCAAAAGACTTGCGTAATTCTTGTCATTAAAAAGCTGTATTTAGTTAATTTTTTGGACTTTGTTTGGACTTGTATTTTAAATTTCTTAAACTTTTTGGCCCCACTTTCCCAGTCTGCCCCTTTTGCCCCAGTTTCTCCCCTTTGCAGTTCCCCCTTTGTCCCTGTCCCCCTCTGTTCCCCAGTTTCCCTTTCATTCCCCAAGGCCCCAGTTTCCCTGCCCTCATCCTCTAAATCCGTGAGCAAGAATTTGTATTTTGTCGGCCCTGATGATACGTTTGTCGTCATGCCGCCTTCACTTTTTCAGGTGATTCACGACCGTTCGCTAAGTTGCTCGTATCGCTTGACTGCAATTGTTTGATGAGATGCGACGCACACCTGCGTTTCAAGTTTTGGCTTGTGATCGTTGAATAGAATTGTTTTTCAGGTGATTCACAGCCGTTCGCGAACGACCATTGTGAAATGCCTTGTTATGTTTGAGTGACTTTCTTAAGCTTTGCGTGCGAAGCCAAGGTTTGCCTCGATGCGCAGTTTTTCATTGTCAAAAGGCGTGACGGTTGAAGGCTGCCTGAGAGCACAACGGTGTTTTATTTCACCTCAGAGTTTCGTGCAGTTGGTATCATTCTGTAGAAGTTGTCAGGGACAGGCTTTTAAGTTTGTGTGATTAGGTGTGCATGTTTCTAACTTAATTGTTTGAAAGATTGCGTTCATTTTCGGTATAGGCTAAGAATTGTTCATGCTGTTTGTGTCTTAATCTGTAAAAAGGTGTTGAATTAATATATTTTATTTGTATTGTGCATTCAGAGTTATTCATAGTTTAGTAATAGAGATTGAGTATTCATTAGTTGTAGTTAATCTTTCACCATCTTTGTGCGTTTTTCAAATCTGAACGCAAAAAGATCGCACAGAGCTTCTCTAGTTCAATGTTTCAGAAATTGCCAGGCAATAGGTTTGAGACTGTGTAATCTTTGTTTACATTTTAAGGTAAGGATTGTAGTACAATCGCTTTTCTTTTTGTTTGTAATGGTTTGGTTGTTATTGTTTTGCTTGGATTTTGATTGGTATCTGCAACATAATCAATGTTTAAGAAATTTCTAAGCAATGTGCTCTGTGTAAAACTTTTCACCACCAAATGGTTAGATTTGTTTGAGGCTGTTTCAATCGGTGTGAAAAGTGGTCCTGCCTCGACCGCCTGAGATTTGTCCAAAGATGCGCAGTTCATGCTATGATCGTTTGTGAAAAAAAGCAAACTTTCAAGGTGTGATGCTCATTTGTGACAAAGCACTTTCTTCAAGCCGTGAAAATGGCTATGTCTTGCCTCAGATTATGGAAGAATTGATTACTTTTGCATTATTAGTTAATGTAATTAATTTGCAAGCAATTCATAATGATTTCTTTTACATGTGAGCAAAATAAATCATATCACTCCCCATCTGCAACAAAAAGGTTTGTCAAAGCCATGGCTAACCATGTGCACTTTCAACCCCAAAATTCTCAGCCACAAATTCGGCATGATTTATGTCTGCTAATTTTTTAAAGAGATTTTTAAATGATTCTTCAGAAATATCTGAATCTCCGCTGAAGTGTTTTGGTTTCAAAGTGTAAATTATTTTAATCTATTTTGTCTTTGAGTCTTCTTCAATTTTTCTGATCATAACTTTTGATGTCTTAGAGTTAAAAATTGATGTAACAGTTACATTTTTTGCCGCACCATACAGTTCTTGCACTGTTTTAATGTCAGATTCAGAAAGTATTTTGTTCTTGTTTTCGACACTAAATCCAGGTTTATAAATTGGTTGCATAACACTGTCTTTGTCTTCAGTATTGTGAAACAGCCCAATGCAACGACCAATTTCATGAACAGCAACTGAAAATAAATTGAACTATCCATCTCCTGAAACTGTTTTCTGGTCCGACCATCTCTCATTGTGGAAGTGAAGGTCGCCAGACAATGTTGAATTTCCAGGGTAAAATCCATGTGCCAAAGTGCCAGATTTTTTATTTAGTTTATAATGGCAATTAACGTTCGCATTCTGCTTTTCATCATCTGTCAAAAATGCAATATTCATAACGTGACTCCCATCAAAAACTCTTTCAAATTTCAAATTGCAAACATTTTGTTAAACACTAAAAGCATTTTCGATTTCGTTCAATGTTTTTTCTTTTCCAAGCGAAGACTAATTTTGAAAGTCATAAGCCAAAATTTTTTGGTTCAAATGGGTGCAATACTGTTTATCTCCATTATTATCAGGTAATGAGAAAAATAACATTTATTATGACTCTGAAAAACTCTGAAAAATTTCCTCATTCCCTGATAGATAATCGTTCGAGCCGGACGACACGGGTCTGAAGAGGGTCAACCTGGCGAGTGAGGTTGGTAACTAAACCCTGAAGATATCCGATTTGAGAATCGACATAGTGTTTATGGACTGCGCCGTTTCGTTCGGTTGGATTCGCAAGTCTGGAAATCACATTATCATTCATCTTTAGTTACTCTTGGGCGCCTTCAGGGTTAATGTGAAATGTTCTTTGCCCTATCCAGTAATCAACGAAATTTACTGTTGCGGCATCATTAGGATCAACTGGTTGGTCGAGATTTTTAATTTTCTGGCCATTGAAATCCTGATCGACTTCTGGAAGTGAAGTGCCATCAACTTTCAAGAATTTGACTGCTTCCACTCGATTATTCTCATCAATTTGTCGGAAAATTTCCCTGTCACCATAACCCTTTGGGGCTGCATTTGATTGATCACTTTGAGTAACGTCTGGTGGGAGCAAACCCGTGATTTTACGATCTCTCATATTTATGTCCTGATCTTTTCTGACGAAATTTCTTTCAACAAATCTTCGATTGGTAGCATCCCGGCCGTCAGTCGGATTTTTCAAGTTGGTGATTTTGAAATTGTTGACATCCAAATCAGCACTGACAACCACCGGTGCGGCGCTAACTGGATTGGTTATTAAGTCATCAAAGTATTTTTTCGTTGTTGCATCTTTTGGACTTGTAGGATTTGCAAGATTTGTTATTCGATTATCCAACATTGTCAGATCGTTTGTAGGTTCTGAGTAGCCATCACGTCTGATGAAATTCATCGATTCTCTTATATTGTTTTGTGAAATTTCAGTCTGAAGAGTTCTTAAATTTACTGCATCGTCATTGTTTATCGGATCTCCAAGATTCAATAGTTTTTGTCCACTGAAACTCACCCTCTTAATTGAGAAATAGTATCTGCAGGAACGAAATGTTCTTCAAAATACAACTGTTGGGCTTGTATCATATCATCAAGTGTTCTTTTGTTCACGGCGTCCTGGTCTGATTGGGGGTTCGCCATTCCGGTCACTCTATGATCACCCACAGATAAATCGTTTCGCATCCATTTACTTCCATCACGTTTCAGGAAATATTCGTTTACAAAACGAAGTCGGACTGCGTTGTTGTCCTGTTCAGGCTCACCCAAATGTGAAATGCTGTTTCCACCCATACCAATCCCTCCCTGCATGTCCCCACCCAAAAGCGACAGCTTCATATCTGAGTATCCTTTTGTCGCTGCGTGGTGATTTTGTTCTGGCGCTCTCAGGTATGAGACATGACGGACATCCATGTTTAAATCTCTTGCCATAGTCGACGCAGGGCTATAACGATTCAAAAATTGTTTTCAATCCACTGTTTCGGAACCACTTCATCTCCATGTATCAGGGNGGGGTTTGTGTGTCATACAGAATGACCGTTTAGATTTATGTTTCCAGTCATTTCACCTCNTTCAATTGGTAACCTTTTGCCTGCTACAAAATAAACATATGTTCGATTCACCAAGTCATGATCTTCTTCTGGCCATCTCACATATTTTATCAAATTCCCGTTCATATCCAAATCACTTCCACCAGCACTTTTTGAACCTACGTAAGACTTATTCGTCGCGTTGCCTTCTTCGGTTGGAGGCAATACGTTTTTTATTGCCTTTTGATTCATAACAATCGGATAACCTTTTTTGGAAAATTTTTCATTGACATACTTCTTCCTCACTGCGTCCATTGGGCCCTGCAGTGAGCCAAGATTTACAATGCTTTGACCAGACATGTCAATGGCTTGACCTTTTCGCAAAAAGCTGCTGTTCGCATACTCATGTGAAACTCCACTCACATTTGTAACATTTTGTCCCGTTTTTGGACTTCGTCCGAATTTATCTACAGGCATTTATTATATCACCAAAATGTGTT
>JGI24158J21664_10010054_pt1 | contig 12632 bp, 10 predicted proteins | sample Ectturendosymbi3_FD_21664 | JGI IMG/M metagenome (IMG submission 21664) | reverse complement strand
ACACTAGTCAAACTTATCAAATTTCCTGCGGAACACCTGACGATCTTTCACGGAACACTAGTTTTCCGCGGAACACCGGTTGAAAATCACTGCCATACAGTATAATGGATCGAGTGCTGCTGAAAAAACAATGTCCTGCAGTATACCATGGATGTTTGTGTTATCTACAGCAAGACGTTACTGCGGATGTTTGAACAGGTTGTCAATGCGATCGACGTTTTTGATTTGGTAAAATGGTTCTTTTTTTCGTATTTATCCATTGCATTTCTAATCTGCTTTAGCTTTGTTTTGCGTCACGTAGGGAAAAGCAGGACCGTTTTTATTGTCATGATGATTACCAATGACATTAATTTAAGCATTTCAAAAAATGATTTTTTTGCCTCCGCATGCCAGACACCAAAACATCTTGCATATAAGAACAGGGACGTTCCTGAGCATGCTGCAGCTGCGAACATATGGTATCAGCAGATCGATGGCGGAGGAGTTTGGGGTGCAGGGGGGGCGCAAGCGCACCGCCGAAAGTTTTGATTTGTCGAAACTTCGGGCGCAGAAGTTTCGACACCTTATTTTTTTTTAGCAATAAATGATTGCGAATGAAAAATAAAAGTCAGACTTTTTTATGTCAGAACTTTAAGAAAGCATGTCATTAACTTCGTCTTTTGAGAGTTCGTTAGATTTGACGAGAAAATACCCTACGCACCGCCAAACATTTTCCTGCTTCCGCACCAATGCAGCAGGTTATGAAAATAATCCCAATTTCAATTTTTACAATTTTGTATCTGTATTCGAAAACTTTGGTAAATCACTTCAAAACAAGTGTGCTGCAATGAAAGTGCAGCGTTGTTTGTAGGGAGGTCGTTGTTGTAGAATGCAGAATGTTGCGATGGGGGACGCATGCAGAATTGCTGCAATCACCAAACGCTACAAACACAACGAGGCAGCCTAGTCGTTGTGTGAGCTGCTGTTCTGTCTCCTGACTAAACTACCTGACATTTTAAGCTGCTGAGCTGAAGGAAGGTGGTTACTCTCAACCTTTTCAAAGTTCGTTTCACAGATTTCCAGGTGAACAAATCTCTATTTAGATGAGGCTTTTACCAGCAGCAATACTTTGATGATGACGCGGTAACACAACAAGCAAAACGTGGTCCGCACGCTAGACAATACGAAAACTTCACTACACTGGTGAAACGAGGTCAGCGCACCAGATCTGTGCGTCAGCACAAACGCAGCGAATAAAGAATCGGTCAGATCCAAAACACATGCACGCAAAACTGCTTTGACGCAATGAGTTGACACAAAGAAGCCAGCACGTAAAATAATGCTTAGTTTTAAAAAATAGCAAAATAATCACAAAATCTGAAATTCCCATTTGTAGTACGAATTGTTGACATTCACTATAAAAGGTTCATTGCAGTAGCAAGAACGTATTTCGTATGCTAAGACTCCAGTTTTCGAATACAGCTTCAAATTGCAAGTGTTTGAAACGGGAAACTGAAAATGGGCAGCAGTGTCCAGCATTTGTGATGAAGTGTGCGTTTAAGATTCCATTGCAAAACAAGTTACTGCTATAATACGCAGAAACACCTTCCACGTTGAAAATTTCTCTACTATTTCTTTTTTGAAGGATTCCGGAAACTTAAGTTAAACCTCATGCTTATTGGTTTCCAGTAGATTCGTATAACACATTTTCTTTTTGTTCTTGATTCACGATTCCTTTTGCAGCACTGCACGTATTTTCCGCGCCTGCGTACAAAATGTTATCAACACATCCGCTTTCGCTTTCATTCCATCCAACCTCCACACTCAATTCTTTTATTTCTTCATGCGAAATGTCCATTGCAGTGATGTAGACAGGATCTTCGGATACTCGGTTAGGTTTGTCCGTTGCTTGTGGGTTTGCATCGATCACGGAATAAATGGTCGATCCTCCGTTTGAGATTTCCACGTTTTCTGACTTCATCTGGAGAGATATTTCTTTACCCTTCTGTTTTTCCTTATCCTTCTGTTTTTTCCTAAAAGAAAGGCATTCCGCCTATTAAAGATTTGCAATTTCAGAACAATGAAAATTCCAACACGGTAGATCATCACAAACTGATAGCGACTGGAGTAGTAATTGCAAAGTTTGTTGAACTGAGCTTTTATTCATAATGTCTTTGCTGTTACGGAAAGGGGTCAATAGCTCACCTTTACGGTTGTCTACAGTTTCAGAGGTTTTTAATTAAACACGTCAGAACAGTTAATCATAGCGAATTTTATCTTTCATTTTGAAAAAAAAATTCGAAACGTCAGAAATAGTGTTAAGTTGGCTGTGAATTTTTCATAGTAACCCTTCATCAATTCTCACATTTCTTGGTTTGTTCGGTAAAACAACAGCACCAAAATCAATGGTAAAAATAGGAAATCTCCCACCTGCTGTAGAGTTTGAAACTGACAGCTGTGATTATAGCAACCGCCACCACTGCGCCCAACAGTGAACCGACCACTGTCCAAGTATCAGTTGTCTTAGAATTTGATGTTGTTCCTGCGAAATTCAGCAAATCTTTTTCAAAACTTCCAACAATAAGGCAGACATTTCATTTTGGTTCAATAAAATTCTAAAATTCATTGTTTGTCTGTACGTGACTATTGTGCTTCAAGCATGAAAATATACTGAAATTATCTTTGCCAGAAAAGAAGATCTTTCGGAGGATGAGCTATTAACCTTTTCCGCCTTTTTTTGTTCCATCCAAAAAATTCGTATTAGTGGTTGAACGAAGAGGAGATGTACATGTACCATCCAGGATTTTTGACTCACTTCTGCATTTGCAAACACTGGTCTCCACCTATTAAGAGAAGAATATAATGAAATATTTAATGGCTTCTCACACGTAAAAAATATTTAGCAGTGCAATTGCAGTATCTGTTGTAAGGAAGTCAGATTATTTCCTTCTATTGGAAACACAACTTTTATTTTAAGGATTTTTATGAAAGATGCCAAGAATCATGAGCAGCCTATTAGAATGATACAGCTCTGCGAAATCCTTCTGGCGGTTCAATGTTACATGTGTGTTTGCAAACAATGTACTGCTTTTACTGTTATTTAAAGTCTCCTGGCATGCAGCTGATGCCTGCTATTATGCGACTTCTCATACTTTATAACAAAAGCAGAAGTTTACAAAATGCAGCGGTCTACCAAGTGAAAGAAAAAGGGAAAACGAAACAACTTTGACTGAACGAAACCAAATTAAGCCGGTAAAAAGCAGTTTGCTCTATATGTAGATTACGTACATATTTGAGTATGATTAGGACCAAAACTACAGTTTTGCGCTATTACGTGCGTATTGTCGTTAAGTTAATCTTCATGAATCCCTATGCTAACCCCAGTGTATGGAGTGTACTTCTGGCCTCAATAGCCGTGCAGAATGTAGCACTGAGCCACATGAGAAAATGCAACAAATAAGTGGCGTTTTCTTAAATATACTAAGCTTATGAAATATTGTTCGAGGTACTGCGAACGTAGTGGCATGGTCCAAACCCCACTTTCCATCGTTTGACCCTATTAAAGGTCAAACCTTCTGCAAATGACTGAGCGTTGATAGCTGGGCACCCACAATGCCACGTTTTATTACCAACCTACTGAAAATCAAACTCAAACAATGTAATGGCTTATTTAAAAATCCACGAAAGCTTAAGACAGTCATCTGATTGAGTTTTCGCAAATTTCGTTAGTATACGTTGCAGACTCTCGTAACATTTCAATTTCTTGAACTTACAGCAAACGTAACTGTTTCTTCACTTGCGAACCCATCCAGCGGCAACAGGAATTCTAGAAATCGTGAGTCTGATGTTGTTGCCATATTTTCAGTAAAGACGTAAGTGTAGCTGGTGTTGGTGAGGGAACTTGCCGCAGTCGCCTAAAACAACATGTTTTGACTTAAAATCGCGATTTGCTGATACATAGAAGTTTTATTCCAGCAATAATGCACGATGCAACGCTTTCAAAGCAAAAGATTTGAAATCCCTTTTGAAAACAGTATTGTTATCCAATTTTGCTTCCAGCTAAAGAGCTCTAAATAACCTATGAGGCAAAAATGTGACTAATCCTATACGCAGCGGTTTTGAAATACATAAGGAGGTGCGAAACACCAAAACATGTCTAAGATTAGAACAAAACTTCCTAAAAAGCATTTTAATTCTGACATTTAACTTTAGATATTCATTAGGTAGTTTTTCAAGTTGCAGTAAAGCAGTGACTACCTATAGCAGGGAAAAAAGTCTGGCATAATACTGAAAATGCATTTCTAAAACAAAGAATTTGTTTTTTCATAGCATTTCCTCATTCTTTTTGTCCCTAATTTTTTCTACAAAAGATTAATCTTACGTAGAAGGTAACATTCGCCGATTCTCCAGTTCCTTCAAAGCTTATGGAACAAGCCTGTGAAGAGTTGTTAACATAGGCTTGTGTGAAATGACGTTGCCTGTCGCAACCAGTTTTAACATCAAAATACGTAGAGACGTTGAATGGGCTGCATCCTTCAGCGACTGCAGTGACCTGCAAAAACTTTATGTCTTCAACAACATGTTTCTTAAAGTTTTGGGACAACAATATAGCAAAAAGAAGATCGAGAATCATGAAAAATACTGTAACACCTCGGCGCATGGTTTCGAATAGCTTTTGAACAATTGATATCTAAGTAGTTTTTGTCCATATCTAACTGCGACACCTCAACAAGTATGGGGGTGTATTTTGCGTTATCTTCCGCGTCAGTTCTTTGGGCAAAATATCCGATGATCTGATGGTTGCAGTACGATGTATTGAGCAACAACGCTTTTATTCTAAGTGATCTTAAGTTGTTTCAGTAAAAAGCTCTAGGTCTTTTGTAGTGTCGAGGAATCAGCCGACTGTGCTCTGCTTTAATCTTTTTGCGATGATTCAAACTTGCACGTATCTATATTCAAGTGAGCACTCTACAAAATGGGGGTAAGCAAGGAATCGATGAGCAAAATTTTAATAGGAAATGGATTTCACTTAAAATTACGCAACCTCAGTCCATATTGAAATAGCATTTTTTATTTTACCTGTTTCAACTGAAGCTTGTAATCGAGCTATCAACCTTCAATTCATTCTATCTAATTTTTCAAATATATTTGAATAACGATAGATTTTACTTTAATGATAGACTTGAATAAGGACTGAAGATGCTATATTTTACATGAAATCAATTTCCTATTAAAAATTTGTCGATCGATTCTTTACTTACACCCATTATGGAGAGGTTATTTGCTGGGTTTTGTCACGAAATGTTCAATAATTTTGGAAGAAATTAAACCGAAAAGGAAATCTACCCGATTTACCGTATAAACGTCCATGATAATTCTTTTGGAAAAGTGCACCATGTTTTGCTCTAATTTACCTACGATTAAGTTTTGAAATGTGCACCATAATGATCAGTGACAGCAAAATCGTCTTTCAGAAATTTTCCTTTCAAAACAGTGCACCTTGAAAACGTATTTTGTGTCTTGTTGAAGCATGCTAATGGTCAGGAATGAAGCGTTAATGGTTGATGTTCTTCTTGAACCATTCCAATCACTGATAACCTGAAAACAAATTACGTTTAATGATGCTTATAACGCTTCAGAGAATTTACAGTTGATATCTTGGCACCAACAAGGTTTTGATAAGATACAATCCTCACTGCGTTTGACAACTAACGCAGAAGCACTTTGTGAGATTGTGCGAGTCTAATTTTACAGATCAAATTGACATGGAGGCCATCCTCAGCGATCAAATGATCAAATGATCAAGCAGATGCTTAAAATCAAAGTTTATTTTAGGTAAATAATTTTTACATAACAAATGTGCAATTTGATCTGTAAAACTTAAAATCGTTTATTTTTCAAAGGTAAAATTATCTCCCTACTATTGAAATGTGTTTGCGTTGTAATTTTTCTGAAATACACTGGGCATACTTTATTGCAATCAATACTTCTTAATTTGTGATTTACAGTAAAATCATTCCTATTTTTGCAAAAAATCTGGCAAACATACGTTTTCTGAAAGCAGGCGATTGGTGGTAGTACACCGTGCTTGTACGTATTGTGGTGAAACATAAACACAAAAGCGAAGTAAAGAAAGAGTTGGAGGGTGCGTACTGTGTTGTGAGCAAGCATTGACAATTAAATATCAAGTGGATGAAGGCATAGACATTTTCAAAAATATTTCAAACGTTTTAAATATGTGATTGACATGCCGTATTTACTGAATTGTAAGCAGCCTCTTATTATTTTTTTTCATTTCGTGCGGCTTACAATCAGGGGCACCTTAAAATCGAGGGTGGCTTACATTTTTTTCTTTAGATTTTCAAAATGTCTAGATGACACCCGGTCTTTCCTTGGCTACGTTTTGTTGACCAAACCCTCGTTTCGCATTATCTTTCTTCTCTTCAGTATCATGCGCACATCCGTCAAAGGAGGGATTATGATGAACAGAAGGCAGTCGTAGTGGTGAATCATCATTACCAGGGTTGCTAGTCTAACACGAATCATGCTATACACGAAAATATCTCAGAAGCTCAGGTAACCTATGGCGAAATGTGGTTTTCAATCAAGTGCGTCTTACATTAATTTTTGAACACCATTTCGTGCGGCTTACAATCAAGGGCGGCTTACAAATGAAGGGTGGCTTACAATCGAGTAAATATGGTATGGATATTTTCAAATATAATATTTTACACCTCTTGCTATCCACAGGACCAAAGGGGTATCTTTGAAACAATGAGGTATCAATTCAATATTTGTCAAATCAAACACCGTCTATAGCAATTTGATGATCGAGCTCGCTTTGTCAGAATTTTTCTCTACAGATAAATGGATATTAATCCTTCATTGATTCGTTATTTGATCATTCGAAATTCTGAATGTGTGAGGGGCCAAATGTTTTGTTATTAGAGTCACCGCCAACAAAGTTTACAAAATAATTCAGGCGACCTTGAACTAGGGCACAATTTAAAAATTCTTCAGATTAGGGACAAAATATTGATTTGTGAAAACAGATAGAAACAATGTCTCGTTCAACGAGATGTACGCATAAAAGTGTATTTTTATTTTTATTTTCGTTTTGACTAGGAAAATCGTCTATTTTCGGATTTATTTTGAAGACTGCCTGTCGAAAGGAATCTTTTCCCAGCAAAGAATCAGACAAGATCTTACAGAGTGTATATTTCGCCTACCGCAGGAGGGCATCATCAGCTCGTATTAAAATAGAACCAATTTTTAACGCAACGTAAACTTTGATATTCAAAACGCTTCAAACCAAAACGGTATGTTTTGAGCAACGTCAAATTGCATAAATTCTTAGGTTTTGTTAAACAAAGATACGAAATTGAGCAAAGCAGTTGTACCTTGAAAAAAAATATTAACGATGTAACTATCATTTTCGACCGTACTTTAAACATCCTTATCGACACAGTGTAAAACGTTCCTGGAAAATGTGCAATTTGCATTTGGCAGCATTTGAAATTTTAGATCTGTCACCATGACATCCTTATTTGTTCTTTTCTAAACAAATTTTGAGGGTGCTTAGGAAAACCTTTGTGCAATTCCATTCACTTATGCATTGCATAGAAGTTTCAAAAGTATCACTTCACAAAATAAAGGACATACTCTCCATGAATATTTGGATTTCCTTAAAAGTTGTTCAAAATTTGCGTCCAGCTTGAAGGAAGCATGGACGTTTTCTTGGCATTTAAAGCTTCCATATGAGGGTAAAACTGCAGAAAAATAAAAGTGTTTTCTTACAAAAAAACGCAGATAAGATTTCAACAAAATTTTCCACAATTTCGCTTTACATTACGCCAAATATTAAAGCAGCAAACTTATTATGTTAAACAACCTCTTACACTTCACTTCACAAGCGTAGTGTGTCTTTTGGTCGTCAGTAACATTGACTTTTGTCCATTTGTTTGTACGAGATAGAGCCATTCCTCTGGGCCTAACACGAATGTACGTGACAACTGAAAAGAAAGAATATAGGATGCGATTTGGACATGCGTGCCAATTTTCCAGCGTTTTTACAACCATATGCAAACACCTACCGCTATGCTGTATGACCGTAAGACTTTCTTTGCTGAAATGTCTATCTTATTGTAAACTCCCAAATATTGTAAAGTCCTGACTAGCACAATTTTGCTTCAAACGTTCCAAAGCAAAATGTTTATGCGGCTATGCTGAGGTGTGTGTATTTTAGGTTGTATCTTGGATGTCTAAACAGTTCACTTTCACATCGCAAAAAAGGTGCAAAAGTTTCTATTAAGTGACTACCACATCAGAATAGGGATGACCAGAGAATTGTATCAGGCAAGTTGCTGCCACCTTGAATTGAAGCTTGGAATCGTGTCATCAACCATCTCTGCAGATGCGATGAGAACATTTTCGAACTTTCAACTCTGCAACGAGCTGACCCAAAGGAACGCTCCACTAGCTGCAGCTCAGTCTGATATTTATCAAAGTAGCATGGGACTCCTACTCGATGGTGATCCCTGCATGTGAATCCTGATCTTAACGTAACATCCATGCCCGTAACACAATGATACAACATATCTGCACGGCATCACGGAAAGCATGGCGACACGAAAGTTTGGCGATGTGAAAACTCTAGGAAATACTTGGGAGAGGATGCGATGAACATGAATCCAGGCTTCTGTGGCTGCAATTACGTATGCATATAAAATTTCCAGGACAAAACTTTACTGCGGCTGACTGGTCCATACTCATTAGTTGCACAAAATGTCGTAATGAATGCTATGCAAACAAATTTAAAAATTAAAGGCAGACAATGAAGATATTCAAGGGCTTTATTTGCACAGATGAAAATGTGGTGAAAGAGTGATATTTCATAAATGCTGAATTTAAATTTTTTGCTTTGCATCTGCAGCTGCAGGAAACCTGAAAAAGATTTATTTTCAAAAAATATGCACATCGCGTGAGTTGGGTTATATGCAAATCACGTACTTTCAAATCATATTTTGTGTGCTTTGCGGTGAAAGATACTTGTTCGTTTTAAGAAATATGCGAAATCAATTGTTTCGGAAATAATATTTTTAAGTTTTAAATGTCACAGCTCGTGTTCTGATTTATTCATTTTAGTCTCGGATTTGCTTTCTTTCTCTACTCTTACTTTAGCCTTGCAACTTTTCACCCGTAAGCGCTGCTTGCAGATTTCAGGACTGAGGAACCATAGTTTTACGTGAAATCGATTTCCTACTAAAAAATCTCATCTTATGCAGAGTCTCTTAAATTAGCTCCACGTGGTACGTGGTTTCAATGTGTTTGATAGCTTTTATTGAGGGCATGCCCGAGCGGGTATTAATCGAGTTTTGTCTTTTCAATTTACACCTAATCCAATTAAACTTTCGTTTGTCCAATTAAGTTCGCCTCTTCGATGCGGTTTTAACCTTTATTCTGCTTTCAGTTTTTGTTATTTAAAGTTGTGACACCATTTTCGTTTGATCAAACTGGACATGCGTTTCAAACCGTGTACTAAGCAGAGTGAATGCAAATCGAAACCTCTTCACAAACGACTATTCGCATGTTGTAGCTAGTACTGCTACTTGAAGTGTTGTTTTCCGAAGCAAACTACCCTGAAGTGAGTCAGAACTGTCCAGTTTCACAAAAGCACTGCTCATTGCGATGGGTATAGCTTAAGCAAACAAAAGCATTTTCAGATCACTCATCACATTTCCCTTGCAGTGTCAGTAATTTGGTTTATCCTGTTCTATAACAAAGTAAATTCAACCGACTCATTTTTGCAGTTTTTAAAAAATTTTACTAAAATTTTGCGTGTTTCCCTCACGTTAGCATTAACTTACCTTTTTACGGTTTAACCTTTTCCAAAGTAGCAAACAAGTTCAAATTTTAGCAGTGTGAAAACGTACATCTCATCAACAGTCTTATTTATCAGTTGCATTTTTCTTGTACAGGAATCTGATCAAGGACGTGAATGCTGTTTACATCTTCGAACTGATGTCCCTGGCCGGCGCGGGCGCCGGCCACTTCAGTGGCCGGTAAATTTTAATCAGCCATAACTCGTGAACGGATCCAGCTGGAAAGCCAGTGAAAACATCCCTGAATCCAAGAGACAGCAAGGAATCGAACGAGAACGACAAAAATGTATCTTTACCTTTGAAATTTTTGAGAAAAATCCATATTTGTGCATTTGCCGTACTGAATTTTAGCAAAATCCGGAGTAAATGCTAAAAAACGCACACCCCATCCCGTCTAGCCTATCCGATCCGGTTTTTGGCGCTTCGCCGACCGCTGGAATACTCATCAACAGGGTACTTTCGAAAAAAGTCGATTTGGGCCGTTTCCAGGGGGAAAATGTGGGAGTCTAAACGCGTAGGTTGGAAAATGTGACTTTTAGATCACAGTCTGAGGTCCAGAGAACCCCACATTGGCGTTAATGAGGTGCTGAGTGGCTTAAGTGTTCTATAGGCTATTCTGAAGATTTAGAGACCTTGGGAAGGCTGCTAGCCTAAGAGGTTGGGAAGTTATTGCCAAAAACAGACCCTGGAAACTGCTCGGCCACCTAGTGGATATTTTGATTTTTTCTCAAATAAAATATTCATGTCAAAATTTTGGCCTGAAATTTGGTGGGATGTTCCAAATACACCTTTCTGCGAGTTTGGTGGGGTTGGCGGGTTCCGACTGGCAAAAAAGTCATTGAACCTCAAAATATCCCGAATTCCGAGGTTTTTGCCCCCTTGGGCCCCTCCACAAAGTGAGTGTTAACCTTATTGATCATCATTGTAAAGGTAAGGTCTTCACAAACATTTTTTATGTAGAAAGTTTGTTTCCAACGTGTTTGGTTTATTGAATGGACGCAACTAGGTTTTTTAGCCTAGGCAAAAAAAATTTTTCCCCGGAAATCACATCACAAGGACGTCTTCCGCTCTGTAGCATTATGAACCGAAAAGGTCATGTCAAAGGTAGCTCTCGATATTGGGAAATTGTCATCAACCTTCTCTTGTCATTAGACGCAAAAACAAGTGCTCTTCAGACAAGCTTCACACACTCAGGCAGTAGATCTTCTTGTCTTTCTTTAACAATCTGTTTATTTTCAACCAAATTGAATGGCATATTTATTCGTTGAGAACAAATGTCATATAACACTGTAATTCTTAAAGCTTGCCACCAAGCGTTGATAATGAAGATTGTAGTCTGAAGCCTTGTTAGCGATTTTGTGTAGCGAGATATAGTTCAGATAAGGCAACGGGTTAGTAAACGTCGTTCTCGGAAAAAATGCTTGTAACAAATAAAGACTACTTTATACTTTAAATCGAAGTTTTTTCCGACTTTCCGCTATGCTCATGATTCTTGGTGATGGCTGGCAAACAGTAATCTAATTTGCAATATGCAGAGATGGGAGTCAATTACTACCCAACTACCACTCTACTCTTTTTGTGCATTGCTGCGTTTGAACCGTTTCTTTGATGATAAAAATGCGTTTTGCATTTTGCTTATATTGTTGACTGATGAGTTTGCTACGTGAATGAAAAGATGGTTGAACGAAACATGCTTTAAGTTAATAGAAGTAAACGTTGCAAGATACACTTTTCGTGTCGGTAACGACAGACAATGCTTGAAAACCAATAACTGTCTTGTTTGGTCAAAATAAAAATCAGCAGCAAAAATTAAACTTACCTTGATTTATATCCAATTCGTAAACTTGATTGGCCCATGGACCACCTTTGCCATGTTTGAGGCATGAGGTACTTGGTCCGTTCTTTTTATAGGTTTTATTGGCGTGAGAAGAACTCGCGCACCATCCTCCATTCTACAATGAAGATTTTCTATGCTGTATTAACAACGGCACGACTATGGCACCTTCGTTTTTTTAAACTGATGAAATAATTTTTTACCAAAATTAATAGAAAAGACAGTCAGCTCGTATGCCTTGTTATCAAATCTAATTTAGAAGAGGTGGTGAACTGAAAAATTCGTAAAATATATATATTTCATTAGGTTAAAAATAGTTGCAATTCGGTAGTTCACTAATTTGTTATCATATGCAATTTATTTATTACTTGCATGGTTGAACATTGCGAAAGGTACAGTGAAAAAATGTAATTCAACAAAGCGCTGTCTGTCGTTACCGAAACACTTTTAAGAGGATTTTCGGTGGTGGGAAACTCCCTAGTGGTGGGAAAACGCTGCGTAAAATTTTTACAAAGCCTTGACGTTGGATTCTTTTATATGTCGCTGAGCTTTTAATTTTTTGTTTGATCTGCTTGTTTCCGCATGTACTTTTTATTTTTAACCTGATAAACCGTGTTTACATACTTTCGCTGCAGCATATTTACAGTCGTGGCCAAAAGTTTAAGACCAAACAGAGAAATTTTATAATTTTTTGAAAGTTTAAGACCAAACAGAGAAATTTCATATTTTTTTGATCTCGTAGCGTAATGAACGTACGCAGGTGTTTCCGATCTATAATTTTCATAGATAGGCGTCATATTTATATATTTTTATTCATTTTACATAAAAAATATCAAAATTCAGTACTTTGTATGTCCTCCTTTGGCCTCTAACACCGCCCTGATCCGTCTCGGCATGCTCTCGATGAGGTTTCGGCACAGCTCTGTGGGCATGTCGAG
>JGI24158J21664_10010052_pt1 | contig 12632 bp, 10 predicted proteins | sample Ectturendosymbi3_FD_21664 | JGI IMG/M metagenome (IMG submission 21664) | reverse complement strand
TTTTTCAGTGCAAACAAGAAGACTTCATGAGTCTTTTGAGGGCTCGTATAGCTCGCTAGCATCTTCTAGCGCAGAGTTATCGCGAGCTACAGTAGCTGCTAGTGGGAGACTCATGCATTTTCTGCAATTTTCTGATTTTGGGGAAAAATGGGGTTTTTGGGCCATAACTTTGGTTCAAGACATGCTAGTAGGACAAGCAAGGGCTTTATCGACGAGGGAGATCGTGTAGTTTCCAAAAACAGTTTGCGCCAAAATTTTGGTCCATGGGATTGGCGTCCAGGGCCCGTCAAAGTTGGTCAAAACACCGAAAACACCCCAACTTTGCGAGCCCACCCCAGGCGAACCCCTCACCCCAATCAAAAAAATGTTTTTTAATAGAACCAAGAAGACTTTCCGTATCCGTAGAGGGTTTGAACACCTATCTAGCTGTAGCGGCTGGCGAGTTATAACAAAAAAAAACGTGAGCCACTATAGTGGCTCTGGTGGTCGTTAAAGAACCAACAAGAATGGGGACATAAGTGATGCTGGGAACTACAGGCCTGTTTCCCTTATCATCTCCAAGTGTTTGAGCACTACATTTTGTCCTGCATCTCACCACTTTCGGCCACAACAGCAACCAGTTTGGCTTCAAACCAAAACATGGCACTGACATGCATATTTTTTACTTAAACAGAACGTGTCTTATTATGCAAGCAAAGATAACCTAGTGTTTTAAGCTTTCATAGATGCATCAAAAGCATTTCACAGAACTAACCACAACTTGCTGTTTGCTAAATTAATTAAGCGGCAATGCACCTATGTGCATAGTAAGACTGTTGTTGAGTTGGTACAGGTAACAGACCACACAAGTAAAATGGAGTACCAGCTACTAATCCCCCTTTACTGTAACCAATGGGGTAAGGCAAGGGGCAGTCCTGAGCCCATACTTATTCACTGTTTACCTTGATGAACTCTCAACCCAGCTGGGCTCAGCCAGGGCGGGATGCACTGTGGGAAATACGATTGTGAATGGTCGAATGGCTTTGATAATTATCAAAGCCATTCGACCATAGAAAATAACTTTAAGGTCGAAAAAAGGGTAGTTATATCAAAAACAAGCACAACTCTTCCCCCAGAAAAAAAACCCTTGGGGTACGCATAGGCGTAACCAGGTGTGCAAGGGGTTATCCACCCAAATTTCTAGCGTTTCTTGTCATTTATGTGCTTTAAGAGGTGGTGTCAAAAAGAAAACACAGTTGCTCATTTAAAGTCAACAGATTTGCCCCCCAAAATTGTGGCTGGCTACGCCACTAGGTGCGCGTATAGACGGACATCCCAAAAAACTCGAAGCAATAAATGCTGGCACTTTGTTCTGGAAGGTGTTTTTTGCATCACAAGGGCACTGAAAATGATCAGACAATGTTTGCGGCAAATGTGAAGTTTGCAGCAAAGACAATGACCAACTTCTGCTCATCCATTAATTTTTTTGTATGAAACGCGACTACAGCGCGGTAACGCAATATTGAAACTACTGTACAGTAGGTTGAAAATTTTTGTTAGAGATAGCAGAATATAGGTCTATAAAAATGCATCTGATTTCGTGCTGAGTTTGTTCAAAAATTGTTGCTGGCAGGTCTGATGCTAATCAGTAGTCATCTTCAGCATGGTCTACAGCTAATCTAGCGCACTTAATTTTTAGCCTACCTGACATTAGGCTATGCTTGATGGTGAAGTTTAGCTGTTATGGAATTTATGCTGTCACTGAGCGCTCTAACCTAGCTTGTAGTTAATTACATTGTAAGTTTGTTGTAGCGTAATTTTGATGTCTTCGCATCACTACTAAAATGAGCTGCACTCATTCATGAAAGCTTACAGGAAAATAACAGTATAGTGTACTGCTTACTCAACTTTTGTCCACAGTCTGCTGCTTATTCAACTTTTCTCCACAAGAAGCTCAATCTTGCCCAAATGAAACCAAGAGTTTAATTACGTACGTGCGATTTATGTAACATTGGGACCAGAATTTTTGTATGAAAACTTATTAGAAGTTTCATTTTTAGTGAAATAATCACATTCGGACTGCCTACTTCAGCAATATGAGTTTGCATTTATGGTTTTCGTCCCTATCCCTTTGGAAAAAATGGTTTATTTAAAGGCTATCCAAAAATTCACCCCACGCATCCGAAAAAATTTAGAAAATCGTGGAGAACAGCTGGGCGATCAGGTCATGAAAACCCCTTCGCATCGTAGTTACACTCTTCAAGTGACTTTGATAGAATTTGAACAGCTTCTACAGGGCAGGAAATGGGAGTTAGTTTTTACATTGCAAAGTCACTTTGTTGATTTCAGTCACAATCATTAACCAGTCTCTTCTCTGCAGTATAATAAAAACGAGTGTCAAATATGAGGATTCACAGCACTTTGTAAGTAGAAATCTACGAATTTTGGGTAAAAGCATGTAATTTACTCTTGCCACGGCTTAACAGTTTCATGCAAGCCTATTCAAGAAATGGCTTTAATTTTTACAACTAACCTTTTGCAGGCTCGGTCTTTCTCATCTTTTCTCAGGAGACTTTTAACACAATTCTGAATCACAAACAACATCTTAGCATATGACCAGATGCTGGTGTAACTCAGTGAAATTATCACACACATCTTTTATTGGACTCATGACAACCAACGTTCAAATATTCACAACACAACTTACAGTCTCTCAGCACAAGATCTCATTCTTCCCCTATCCTTCTACTCACTATTACACTAAACACATTTATCAAATAGCTAGCCATAATTGGTGCATTCCTTTTTAGTAAGCATTGCGACTTTCTTGAGGGTATCGCCTGCTTGCATACTGGAACATCTTATTAGTGCTGTCTTCATTTTTGTAGCACTCTCATTCAATTTGTTTCCAAACTTCGGGTTATCGGAAATCAATTAGTCACCAATTGGTTGACGTATTTCAATTTTGCTTGTGAACCAGTGTGTCACTCTTGGCACTGGCTGCCGGAGCATTCCCAAATTACACAGCACGAAATCTAATCGCTGTGGGCCTGATGGTCCCAGATTTTGTTTGCTGGACGTGCCACAGGAGTGAGGACCAGTGTACGTCCAACCAAGCGCTCCCCTATCACGAGATCAAGGGGCATCCCTCGGTACAACACGTACCTGGCTTTGAAATTCTTGGACTGGATTATGATTGAAAAATCTCCGATCCATTCAACACTAGTGTAAAGCGAAATTTCTGACCTTCGCGAAATTTCTGACCTATTACTGTTTGTCAGTTATTTTGTTTCTCAGAGGAAAGGAACAAAATTTGGAGTTAACTTTTTTGATTTGTGTTGTGTAAATTGAAACTCAAAAAAAAAATCCAATATCCAGTCCATGTGCACCTCTTCTGCTGTACAACAGAGACGAACCTTGGACTGGACTTAGGTTGGACTGGATCCGGACTGTAGCAAATTTTGTTGAATTTGGTATGGATCCTGCTACTGTAAATCTCTTCAAAATTTAGAAACAGGACTGGATTACGACTAAGTTAATGGAAAAGAAATGGGGCATTTTTGTTGTGAAAAGGCTGGATCTGGAAGGCAAAATATGATAGTCGGCTCATCTCTGCTGTGCAGCAGATATGAGCATGGATCAGGACTGGACCAGGACTGAAGCCAATTTTCGGCCGGATCAGGACTGGATCGGACTGCAATTTTTTTGAAAATTGGCTGATCAGGACTGGATCGGACTCAGAAAATTTTTGTTGTTTTAATGTTATTATTCTGAAAATATCAAAAATTTTATTTGTGATCCGATTTCACAGGTTTGCTAAATGGTTGTTTGTGTATGTTTTGCCATCAAATGCAAAAACGCTGCTGGGACTATTTTGCAATTCGAACTGTATCCACCTTTGTTCACTTATAACGTTCAGGTCTAGTAGCAACGTGAACAGGTTTTTTTTAAAGGAAAATGTTAGGAACTCGGTTTGGATGTGTAGGGACCTGATTTCTCTGATTCTAGGGACCCGATTTTTTTCTGATTTTAGGGACCCAATGATAATTTTCTCTGATTCTAGGGACCCGATTTGAAATTCTAGAGACGTGAGTCGGGTCCCTGAAACGCCTTAAAAAAACCCTGAACGTGAACATAGTTGAGTGGTAAGTGTCAATGCCTGCTGTGCGATTGCTCGCTGGTTCTATTCTCATTATTTCCTTTGGCTTAGCTTGTAGGGGTTACACCTTTGATAAGAATGCTTTTAAAAGTACTTTTTCAAAACGTTTAAGGTTTAGGGTGTATGTTTAAGTTTCAGTTTAGGGTTTACCTGTAGGGTTTAGGTTTCTGGTTTAGGTTCAACTTTTAGGGTTAGATATTTGGGTTGATGTTTGAATTTTGGTTTTAAGTTTTGGGTTTAGGTTTTGGGTTTAGGTTTTGGGTTTAGGTTTTTGGGTTTAGGTTTTGGGTTTAGATTTTGGGTTTAGGTTTTGGGTTTACGTTTTGGTTGAGGTTTTGGGTTTAGGTTTTAGGTTTTGGGTTTTAGGTCATATGTAACAAAGACCTCAGGCCAATCCAAGTGTATCGTCCTTGTCACTGGACCAATCCAAGAAATTCGATTGTCCTAATGGCAAAATAACTCCAGCAGTGCTTTTCCCTCTGAAGACTTTTAGACACTTCCTTGTTAAATTCTGGAAACGCCAAAATGCTATATATATTTTGCCTCATGATTCAAATACACTGCTGGAACTATTTTGCCTTCAACCAGTCGTATACGGCTGAAGGCCAAATAGCTCTAGTTGTTGTTTTGCCTCATGAGGCAAAATATATACACATCAGAGATGAGCGGACTATGAAATTTTTCAGTCCGAGTCTAGTCCTGATCCGATAAAATTGAATCCGATCCAGTCCTGATCCACAAAATTTTGGAAATCACCAGTCCGATCCAGTCCTGATCCGCCAATGTAAATTCAATCATTTTGCTTTTGCCTCATGACGCAAGGGAACTGCTAGAGCTATTTTGCCTTTAGCCAAATACAATTGGTTGAAGGCAAAATATTTCCAGCAGTGCTTTTGCCTCATGAGGCAGAATAGACACAGCCTTTTGGTATTTCCAAAATTTAACAAGGTAGTGTCTATTTGCCATCAGAAGGAAAAGCACTGCTGGAGTTATTTTGCCTTTAGGTGAATCCGACTGCTTGGATTGGTCAAGTGACAACGATGATGCACTTGGATTAGCCTAAGGTCCTTGTTACATGACCTTAAACCCTAAACCTAAATCCTATAAACTCGAAACCTAAAGTTAAACACAAAACCTAAACACAAACTCAAAACCGAAACCCAAAACATAAACCCAAAATCTAAACCCAAGACCCAAACCCAAAACTTAAACTTAAACCCAAAATTCAAACATAAACCTAAAAGTTGAACCTATATAAAACCTAACCCAAAACATAATCCGTGAACCTAAACCCTAAAGGTAAACCCGAAACGTTTTGAAAAAGTACATTAAATGCAATCCTGTCAAAGGTATAACCTTTACAAGCTAACCTGAAGGAAATGGTGAGAGCAGAGCCAACGAACAATCACACAGCAGGCATAGGCCCTAACCACTCAACTATGATTACGTTGGTACTAGAGCTCAACGTTATATGTCAACAAAAGTGGATACAGTTCGAATTGCAAAATAGCCCCAGGAGAGTTTTTGCATTTGATGGCAAAACATACACAAACAACCATTTAGCAAACCTTTGAAATCGGATCACAACTAAAATTTTTGATATTTTCAGAATAGTCACATTAAAACAATAAAAATTTTCTGAGTCCGATCCAAGTCTGATCCGCCAATTTTCAAAAAAATTGCAGTCCGATCCAGTCCTGATCCGGCCAAAATTGGCTTCAGTCGTGATCCAGTCCGATCCATTACTGATCCGTGCTCATCTCTGATACACATGATTTTACATTGGCGGATCAGGACTGGAGCGGACTGACGATTTTCAAAAATTTTGCGGATCAGGGCTGGATCGGATTCAATTTTATCGGATCAGGACTGGACTCGGACTGAAAAATTTCACAGTCCGCTCATCTCTGCTGTACAGTACAATACAGAAGCCAGAAGGTCAGAAGAATTGAGGCCTAAGAGTGCTCGCGAGGCTGATTGGACCATCCATGACTACCTCAGGTATCATCGCTAGCAGGGTTGCCAATTTGGCTTTTTTGAAGCCAGATTTTGAAATTGTGGCTGTTTTTGCACACGTTTGGACGGTTTGGCAATCAAAAAAGCCAAACAAAATCTGGCTGTTTTCAGTCAGAAAGGCTTGGCTCTGGCAAAACATTGTGATTGTCTGAACTGCATAGCAAAGCATTCATTGTGCAGATCTCTTCTGAAAAGAGTCCATAATTAATAATCCATTTGGATTTGATTGGATATCGTCCCTTATCGCCAATAAACTCACTACTACTACTATAATCATGCAGTGTGCACAGAATATTGAAAAGATTTTACTGTTGTGCTAACAACAATGATTGATATTTATATTATTGATAAGAAACAAATAATTAATACGACAGACAGTGCAATTACGGCGAAAGAAAATGCTTCTAAAGATTGGAATGTATTACAGTATTGTATCAATGTTTCTGATGAGTTTCAATGTCCATTTTGTGTTTGGTTATGCATATGGTATTTTATGTGTATCAGTATATGCCTTGAAACTGTTACCTGGATTTTTTTGGGACAAGGTCTGGCTTTTTTTTGGTGAAGACAGGTTGGCAACCCTGATCGCCAGCATGTTATGTTAACAAGTATTATTGACTGCCACTCAACCTCATTGTCATTGTGTTTACTTTTAACTAATGTGAAGTAGGTATCATTTCCTTTTATACTCCTTTTGTCCATAGCGTAATATGTTTTGCTAACTTTTATATTGTGCTACTGTCATGTAACTTTCTTAGAATGAACCCATAGCCTATAGANTTTTCCTTCAAGGATTCTACTGACCGTCTATNTNAACCAGGTTCTGGAAGGGGAACCTGCGGCCCACGTGAATATTTGATATGGCCTGCATCAGAAATTTTGTTACCTAATTTAGAGTACAAGATCACGTCAAAATGAAGCTTCAGCTTGATGATAGGTGCTTAGACTGTAAACCAGAAGCCTCTATCCTTTAAGATAGTATGTCATAAGAAACCTTTATCCCTCGTAGTAAGATAAACTCGTAGTAAGATAAAGGCAGAATTTTAGGATAAAATCAATTGCAAAAGTTAGTGTCTATTTTACTGCCAAGATGCTGGTGGCAACAGATCAGCTGGAGCTATTGTGCCGCCAGTCGAACATTCGGTCTTGTGGCATGACACAATACAAAGAAAAACAAAAAGGTCACTTGGTCAGGAACACAGACACTGTCCTGCTCGTGGTGTAATGGATAGGTGTTACGGCTGCTATGCCAATGATGGTTGGCGGTTTGACTCTCGCCCTGCTGACTTTCATTTTGTTTTTTTCTTTGCTTTTTTCCTGGCTCTGCTTAAGTGTTACCTTTAGGGGTTAGTGTTGTTAGGATTAGGTTAGAATTTGGGTTAGGTTAGGATTAGGGTTAGGCTAGAAGTAGGGTTAGGTTAGCATAGTCGATAGTGTTAGGTTAGGGTTAGGTTAGTGTTGGCTTAGCATTAGGTTAGCTTAGCGTTAGGTTAGAGATAGGTTAGCTTAGTGTTAGGTTATTCTTAAGTTAGGGTTAGCTTAGGGCTTTGGTTGGGGTTAAGGTTAGGGTTTGGTTGTAGGTTTATCTTTTAGTTATATTTACTTCCCTTCTACCAAGCCTTTTGCTGCCATCTTGGTGGCAAAATAGACACTGCCTGTACTAAAACTGTTCGATTTATTCTTCTCTTCGATTTATTCTTCTCTTTCTTTCAAGTTCTTCAAATTTTGTTGCTGTTTGCTTTTTGTTTCATTTAAAAAAATTTATAGTCAACTGTACAAGTGTCCTGCTTATTTATTTTTTACTTCATAGTAGATTTTTCAAAGGAAAAGTAAGGAGTGTTTTTTTGGTGGGTTTTATTAAGCTTTTTTAAAAAAACCCGTGTGGGTTTTTTGGCTATAACTATAACACGCAGGCACTTTCTGATAAGTATAGTCAAAGTAAGTAACAAGTCTACAAGCTATTTTTAAAGTAAATTTTAATGCAAAATTGATTATTTGAATGCAATGAGAAGTGCTCTTTTAGTTGCTAAGTCTTATTAAAAATTTGAAATATAGTACTGTTTGAATATAGCTGAAGCCTTTGTTGTTTTTTATCCTGCCCTATGTGCTGAGGCTAATATAGCTGATCTCAAGTTTTTCTGCATAGCCTGATTGCGCAATAGTGTCATCAAACTGGGCTTCAGCCCGATTGTGGGCCTTTAGGCACTTTTCATTAGGCCATGCAACACTTATTGTTGTGGGTGTGTAAGAGCTACAGTCCTGCACTGGTTGCATGGACTAAAACATTAATTGCTGTAAGATGTAACATCGATCGTTTGACGTTAACAAAGCATTATTTTATGTCATTAACATATATTTTAATGTCCATATCACAAAGGTACTCGAATAACACAACTGGTTAATCACAGCGCGGTACAGAGCAAGTGTTAAATGATAAGCACAGACAGCACAGGGAGATGCCAAACACTGAAACAGCACACCAGCCATAACTGCATTCACTCATCATCAGGTTTAGATCGTCAGGACATCAGGGTCAGGTTTAGGTGTTTTTGACCGAGGTTATTGGGCCCTGGGTCCCAATCGCAAGAGGGAAGTAAAGTAAGCAAAATGCTAGTTTAAGTAGCTTATTACACTTTTAAGTACTTACGGGGATGTTTTTATTCATAAAAACAAGTAACTTTTGTTTTTGCTTCATGGCTGTAATCAAGTTTTGATGTGTACACAACATTGTTTTTTGTTTATAATTAGGCTAGAGTCTTTTTTAATTTGCAATAACATACAACAGATATATATGGCTGAAATGGGACTTGATCCAACTTAAAATTTAAGTAGAAAAAGAGGAGTTTCAAGCAACTATCCAAGCTGAAGAATGGGCAGAGGGGATGAGGCATTGCTTGAAGCTGTCAAAACACAGGACTACTCAGCTGTGCACAAACTTTTACAAAAAGGCAAAGCAAAACTTTTAAGCTCATCCAAGAAGGTCAATGTCAATTTTCAGGTGTGTGTTTACCATGAAAAATTTAATCACTACTCTTTATTAAAATTTTTGATTCATGTGGCTTAACTTGTAAGATTTCCTTTTGTTTTGTGATGCTAAAACCTTGTGCTACTAAAACAATTCAGCTGCTTAGTGTATTGGAAGACACCTTTTTCTTTACCTTCTTTATGACATTGTTATTTTTTGGGTAAACTAGAAACATAAGTTTGTAGTTCTCACAAAGTTTCAGCATAATATAAAAGATAGTATTTCAACTTGCTGTCCAATAATTTTGTATTTAACTTTCAGGTGGAAATTCACATGTTTTGAACCCACTTGAAACATATAGAATGTTTTTTGCGAAGATTTTGAACAGATTGCCCCTGCAGTATTTTGAAACAGTTACGTTAAATTTGTATTTTTAAGGACGATGATGGATTATCAGCACTACACCATGCAGCTTTAAATGCAAATCTAGATATCATTTGTTTGCTACTTGATTCAAATCCAAGAGTTGATTTACAAGATAAGAAAGGATTGACAGCTTTGCACTATGCTGCATGGAAGGTGATCTTAGTTTGTGTTGTGTGTTGCTGTTTAGGCTTGCTCATATATTAAATATGAGATCATACATCTGTTGCTACCGAGTTTTTTGCCATATTCTGCGTTATCTACAACATAAACTTTTGTTTGTCAAATCAAGCTCAGTGGTTCATTTTAATTGAAAACTTTAGTGAGATACTTACATGACTTGTTCACAGGAGTTTAGTTTGATTATTTCAAAATTCTGTAATTTGCAATGTAGTTGTGCACCATGACATACTGATTTAATAATGCATATTGTTAATGCAAGTATTGTCAAATAGATATTATATAGATATTTGCGTAAGATGACTGTTTAGGAACACTTAACATAAACACGGCTTCTATAAACAAAGAAGTTAATATTAACAATTAATATCAAAATTAATTATGATATTTTTCAGAGTAAGCAATTGATTCATAAATAAAAATAAGGCTAAAGTGTTAAGATTCAATTTGAAATCCTTTATAGCTCAAAAAAGGGTGCTATTTCAAAGTTGATGAAATTGATGTTAGTGTCTGCAAGTGCACTTTGTGCCTCCATACCTTGAAGAGCATTTAACATATTAGATAGATAGAATTACTATTTGGTTGATTATAATCATTGATGCTCCTGACAGGCAGAATTATGTAGTCACTCATCTTGTCCCTTAAAACTTTTTCTATCGGGCTACACAGCAATGTAGATTTGTCATCTATTGGCTACAATCTTTTTCTCTTGAAATTCACATATTTACATATAAAGACTATAAAGAGCTATAGCGGATTTAACAAATGGAATGCCCTTGTTTGGGCTTCAATTACAAGTTCTTTTACGAAACTGGCATAAACATGGTGAACTCTTAAAAATTGCCTGGTGTCCAGATTGTTCTTTCAGAACAAACACTTGGTACCATACTGAAAGTGTTAAAACAAGTTTTGACATAGTTTTAACAGAATAGCCAAAAACGATTAATTGGCCAAAAAAGGCAGACACTGATTAATCAGATGAATTCATTATTTGCTGGTTAATCCATGCAACCTTACATGTATGAGCAAGCTGGCTTTTTTTTCGCAGAAACATTTTGGTCATATTTAGCTGAAATATAAGTGTTTTTTAGCCTATATTTTGAAACATTCTGATCGAAATGAGTTATTTTTTTTCGGTCTATGACCTTAAACAAACAGTGAACGAGTAACTTCATGAAATGTTGCTCATACTTAAGAGTGTCATTTATATGTATACCTAATCCTGATGCTAAATCTTCAGTGAATAAAATTCTACTTACCTTTTCATCGCCAAATTTCTGTGGTTATAGACAGTAATATATATTAGTCAGAAATTTACGCCATCACCATAAATTATTGATGTTGTCATGGGTGTAGAAATGTATTACATAANAATGCTGAAAAACAAAAAATGCTAAACTGTGGTTAAGCAAACTTCTCGGCGTCAGGTCTGAGGATGTAGTTATTTGTTGTATTGTGAATTATGTGCATGTAGTTGTGTTATATATCTAAAGAATTCAGGTTGAATCAAGTCTTCTATTTGATTTGGCAATTACTTCTACTATCATCTACCTTTGGTGGTTTTACATTTTGTGTGCACTTTGCAGTGCTTAAGTTATTGTGCTTCTACAACATATAAACATTTGAAATCAGAAAAGAAGTGTAGAAAGGCTTGTAGGCTCCAGATAATCTTGGGTATAAATTTGATGGAGTCTTTTTTTCAAGCAATTAAACTTGCAAACAGTATTATTTGATTATTATTGTTATTCCACATGTTGTGAGCAACTTCAGTGATGATTCAGACATCAACTGCAATGATCCAAACAAAGTTAAGTTCATTGCAGTTGTTGGTAGGTCATTAAACATGTGGAGATGTGTCCACTATGGGACCTGCTAAGTTATCCTGTGTGAACTGCAAGTACCTGTATCAATTTGTTGAGAAGTATTGAAACCTGTGAATAACAACTACAGTTTGTTTATGGCTTGTGATTGTGATGAATGTTGGCAGGCTTCTTAAACAAGTTGCAAATAGTTTTAATTGACGAATTGTTTGAAATTTTAGGGGTGCCACAGCCCACAAGGTTTGGTTTTGGTGTTTTTTTACTTGCAGTATGATAAATAAGCATTACTTGTTAGCTCTGCGTATGAGCTGTCAGATGGTCTAGGTTTGTTTGAATTCAAAGTATGTTTACCTTGTCTTCATGAAATTGATTATGTAACAAATGGTAGGCTATGAGTTGAGTTGATGTGGCGATAATTAATGTTCAGCAAGAAAAATCACAAATTAGTGCAAGGACGCCAGGGCATTGAAGGAACCGGAAGGTTATTGAGTCAGTGCTCCTCAACAGTTAAATTAGCTTTGTTACTGTCCAGTTTCAACTCGTGGTGTTGCATATAGGGTATGTGGGAAAGAGCTGCTAGATGATCAACACAATTGCGCAGGGGGTGCTGGGTCGCAACTAGTCTCTCTTGGTTGATGGGTTGCTCAGTTTGGGTTTTTACCAATAGTGAGCAAATCTGTATGGGTTTGTGAGAGCAAGGCTCAAGTAAATTCAATCATATGTAATGATTTTTTTAATTTACTCATCAATTTAGTAGGGCACAGTTATTCATGATATGAGTAAGTGTAAACATTTTAGTAGGGCATGATAATATTCATGGTATCGCCATTTTAAAAAAATTTATGTGATACAATTCCTTCATTCCCATGGTTAAATTTACGAAAAATTTTTCATAACTATTTTGCAAATGCTAGAAAAATCATCCTTCCGTAAAGACAAAAACAACGATATACAATTTTTCTCAACGTACAGGGTGACCCAAAAAGATGTGTGCCCATGAAAATTTCAATTGTGACTTTGATTAAAAAGCTATTTATTTCAAATTACAACCACACATTCAGTTTATGGAAGACCATTCACCAGAGTTTCA
>JGI24158J21664_10010050_pt1 | contig 12632 bp, 13 predicted proteins | sample Ectturendosymbi3_FD_21664 | JGI IMG/M metagenome (IMG submission 21664) | reverse complement strand
TCTGCTGCTCGGGTATGTGGTGTTGCAATCGGAATGCCCGAGTGGCATGCGCGCAAAGCTTTATATTGTGGCAGCAAGCAACAATTTATATTGTGGCAGCAAGGGATTGCACACTGTGCTCGCTCTTACTGCTTGTTCGCGCTACACACGTACAGGTAGTATTATTAGCGCACATCCCGTAGCACTACAGATCAATGTTCACTCTCCAGTAAATCTTCGAAAAATCTTGGGATCATAACAAAGACGTCTGCACATCTTTTGTCGAGCTCTAGAAAGCATACGACCGTATGCTTACAACATAGTGTTGCAGTAGTGCAGTGCTAATGGCCGTCAGTCACTGTATTTCTACTCAGAAGTCGGCGGAGTTGAATCCGTGGCGGAGTTGAATCACAACCGTTCACCCGTGCGTTTTTGACTCCGACAAGGGTGTGGGCTGTCGCCACTCTTCATAGTCTATGTGAATTGGACAGTCGCAGCCGATTAGACGAGGGTGTCACTATTGGGAGCTGCAGGATGAACGGTTTGCTTTTTGCGAACAATTTTATTTAGCATTTTCTCAGCTTGACCTTAAGCATGCACTTGCTGCGTGCGACCAAGCCAGAATGATAATCATCATTAACAAGACCAAGGTGTTGTTCTTTCCAGAAATCCAAGGTAGTGTGTACTGTGACAGGCAGTACACTGCAGCAGATGGAGACGTTAAAGTATCTTGTTGTGGTATTCACGAGTGACGGAAAGCGGAACAAGGAGATTGATACACGGAATGGCAAAGCAAACGCAGTTCTGCGTGAGCTTTATCGCTCTGGTGACAAAACGGGAGCTTTCAAGCAACACAAAGCTGTCAGTTTTTAAATCGGTGTTCATTCCGATCTTATTCTGTGGTCAAGAATCTTAGGCAATGACTGAAAGGATACTATCGCAAGTGAAAGCGGCAGAGATGGGATTTTGCGAAGAATTCAGGGTGTGACCCACTTTGGTTCGGCCATGTGTCCAGAATGTCCTAGGAGAGATTGGCGAGGCGAGGCTTGCTGGCTACACCCACACCGACGGGACAGCAGCCCAGAGGTCGTCCAAGGACCAGGTGGAGTGATTGCATCCCCCCGCCTTGCTTTGTCCCGTCTTGGTGTGGAGGCAGCAGAAATATCTGAGATAGCTGTTGACTGTTGAGGTATTTCCAGTCCTCCCAGGACTGTTGCCCCGCTACTCCTAGAGGAAAAACTGGTATGAAAATGAATATTTCATCCATTATATCAATATTAGTCTTGTATTTTTAATTTTGAGAAGTCCATTTTAATTGCTGCAAATGTTTTTATTCAAAATCTTCAGAGCGACTGCTGGTATTGTAATCCGACTAGATACACGTATTTGCAAACTGTCTGATTTCAAGACGCATTTTTTTTATAATACACGCAGGCAAACGGAAGCAGCCAGCAGTTTGCTCAGCTCGCACAAACGTATGAAGCTTCTCAGTATGTTGTGCAAAACAATGGCAACTTGTTAACTGCGGTAAGTTTATGCAGTGGCCGTACCTTTTTTTCATTGGGATTCAGTAATTTTTTTTCACTAATATTTGGGTAATGACCTGATGCATTGTGTACATATAGTGCTGTGCTTTCGTTGGCTGGCGAATACGATCGATTGGCAAGCCAGTGTTGCCGACAAACTCGCCAGACCTATTCTAATTGCGCGTGCACGCTATATTTGCTTCGTAGGCGAAACCTATTGGGTTAGACAACGGTTTGATGTGTTGCAGTTCTCTGCAAAAGTTCCATTCTGTTGCATCTAATGCTGCTTGATTGATCTGCGCACCAAGTCTACGCTGATTGCGACTAACTTACTGGGAGACAGTAAATTGGTAGTAGAAGTCTCGCTTTCGTTTCTGTGTGATTGGGATTTAACATTCGCGTTCCTTTGCCCGTCGTTTCAGCAAATTCGTCTTCAACGCACGCGGTTGATATATGTATACACATATTTTGTATATAACTTAAAATAATTTTGACAGGACTTGGAAAATCTTAACGATCTGCTCAACGCTCAACCGATCACTTTCGGGGAAGGAGAACTGTCCGTGATTCAACGCGATGGCCAGCATTTTCTGGTCCTCCCGAACATTTCCGTGTCACATGTTTTGCAGACCAACGAGGCCTCAGCGGTCCAGTCCATAAATACCGGCGCCCAAATCAGGTGCAGCCTGGGATTAATTTTTGTTTTGCATGGCACAGACACGCGTCATAATGCTGTTGTTAGGATTTAAAAAAGACGATAGAAGCAACCGTATTTTCACGATATGCGCTGCGTGGTTTTGTTCACGCTAATGTGTGGAGATGGGGGATGATGTTTTTATCTAAACCTGCATGGGCATTTTTGCGAAGAATGAGCTATGTTGTTCTCAATTGAATAGCAAAAGTTCGTGTTTTCTTGTGGAGACGTGTTGGTGCGCGACTTAGGCCAATTCCACTTATTCTGCTAGGCTGTTCAAGCCGAACGAAGAGCTGTGAGAACGACCCCATTGCGGGATCTGAAATTGATAGTTTTTTCGGAATTGCGGCAAGCAGAATAGGAATGTTGTTTAAAATATTCTTTCTTTCACAAGAGGCGTTGATCTTTCGAGAAGCAACCTTAAATCAGTGTTTGCTATTCCTAACGTACGTCAATATTGACTTTAAGTGTTTGTCGCTTCGTTACCCCCAAAGCGCCCATTGGTTGACCCCTTAATCAAATATTGAAAACTGTTGTCTTTTGCTATTCTCGTGTATTACTGTCAAGTAAAACTCGTTCTACACCGTAACAGTGTATCGCGTTCGGTGGCGCGACACTCCTAACGCTTCTGCTTCTTTGTCTCTCAGCTACGAACAACCTGAACTGATCAATGTCGCGCCGGGCGAGAGTGTCTCGACGCCGGTCCAAATCAATAACGTTGATCTGTCTGCCGTGCATTCCGACGATCATGCTGCGCGCAGCGTGTCAGTTGTTGCAGCGTCCGGCGAGGTCCAACCCGCTGTTCGTAAGTTTCTGATTGCACGGGTTGCGGAAATGCGTGGCCGTTAACGTCTGTGAATCCTGTGAGAATTCAACCTATTTCGTCCCGATCGCGTTTCATTAATTTCATGGAAAGCTGAATTCTGCAGCCACTGTTTTGAAAGATTCAGGGTGTGGAGCGAACTCCCTCCCCTCGCGCAGCAACAATTGGTCTCCGGGTTGCTTTTGTTGATGGGAGGTTCTGAATTGCCGTGACGGACTTGTGATTGATGGAGGTGCAAGGGCTGTTACGTAAACGCTCTGCCCCGGTGCATTAGAAAACAAGTGAATATCCACCAAGCCGAAAAGCTGATTTCTTCAGTTTGAGAGTTTTTGGCCCCAATACTTCAGGAGTAACTGTTAAGTTCAGCGAACGTGACCCGTCCCGTCAAGTGACAACGACGAGTCGCTGCTCATGCAAATAAGTGCGAACGCAATCGCGGCAAACGGAGAAGAGCGCATAACGTAAAGACAGTGGCTTTTTTAATAGGGTGTCGCGAAAGATTTGCAAGGGGGCGCGAGTATGGCAGCGACATATTGATGGAAAGCAGGATAATGGCAAATCATTGTTCTAAAAAACAATTAGAAATCTATCTGGGAATTGAAGGGGTTCCAGCGTTAAAAGGTCGGGATCCACTGTTTTAGACTTGCGCACTTTTATCACATCACAGGTAGATTTCATGCCACGACAGTAAAACGAAGTACTTACATTGCGTTGTATTGCATCTGTGTCTGGGTTTGGGCCAGCGATTAAAGTAAATGATTGCCATACTTAAGTTCGTGGTTTGATCAGGCCTTCTTGCTGCCTGAGTGATTGGTCGTTCTCGATGTACAGTTGGTGGCATTGAAAACGTGTTAACGCCCAAAGATTCTCTGAGCTCTGACGTTGCATATAACTCTAGCACTTGGTCAGAGCTTTCGCCAGTCCGTTGTATAAAGAAACGACGAAGTGAATTTGAAATATCAATTTTAATGTTGCTGTAAAAAATCTTAAGATTTTACATGTTTTGAGAACAATTTTTTGGACAAAATTTTCTGTCGAAACAAATTGAATTTACCATTTTGAAAACGAGTGGTGACAAAACCTCTCCATAAACAAAACTTTCTTTGCATCTTTGGTAAACTTTCCTTAAAAAGACTTCCTGTCTCAATACATTTATTTAGTTGTTTTTCAGTTGAAAAGACACCTGTAAACACAGTAGATGATATCACACGCTACATTGGCTCACATCTCGTGCGTGTTCGTTCGCATAGATTTGTCCGTATTTTACCTGTCGTTGTTTAAAAGGCAATACTGTACGGAATCGAAGCAATGTGTGGCTTCATGCACTTGGCAGATATATCCCGCTATCGTTGCTAAAACCGCGTCTAACGCCGTCGCACCTTTTCGTTGAAGTTTCGCAACCGGACGTCGTCGCAGCGCAGCTGAACAACGCAGATCCGGGGCCTCCTGCGAAGATGGACATGACCCGCCTGGTGCCCTCCCTGTTCCAGGCGGGCACGAACGGCTCGCAGCCCAAGCCGCAGTGCCTCCACTGCCAGTACGTTGCCAATAGCGAAATGGAAATGGACGAGCACATGTCGCAGCACAGGTGTGTAGCACAAGCACATGACGCAGCACATGTCTGTGGCTTATATGCGAGTTCCTCTCTTTACAGTGCGAGCGACTTTCGCTCTAATTGAACGCTGTCATGCTTTGGAGATTACGTCGCTTACTAGGTTTGCAACCTTTCTTTTTTCTTATCCAAATTGCAACTGTTATTTTTATTAAAATATTTGCACTTGCAGGAATGAAATCACTGAACAGCTGTTCAATAAATGCAAAGAAAGTTTTCCAAAAAAACAGGTGAAGAGAAGCCGGCGCGGAAGGAAGAAGGACAGCACCTGCAAAATTATACGGTTCGTTCGTCTCCGTTTTTTTGTTTTTCGCGTAGCTGCGCCTCTCATATCTTCACAACCAATCAACATCATCTCAGGACTTTAACTAACCAAACAGCTTCTCAGGCATTTAACTTCTTGGGGATGCGAACGAACAGTGTCGCTCTTCTGTGAAGCTTGTCGTGTTGAGGAGCGTCGATTGGAAGCAGCATGATCATGGGCGTTGAAGGATTTTTTTCAGGGGGGAGGGCCAGTAGGATTGTTTCCACGGCGGTCAACAGTGGTGAAATTTCATTTTATGAGCACAAGACTAAGAGAAAAATATTTTTCTCCTAAAAGTTAATAAGAAAATATCGATTTTCAAAATCCAGGGGGGACAAGCCCCCCCCTGACCCCCTTCCGACGCCCATGACCATGAAAACAAACTCAACCTGTCTTTTGCTTGTCCATCTGCGGGACTTTAGTTTTCGCCGCAAATACACAACAGGAACGTTTCTGTACGTGCAGGACCACTGCGCCGGTGAGCGCTGAGAGCAGGAAGGGGCCGTTCGTCTGCGAGATCTGCAACGCCGAGATTCCTCTCATTTCTGCTTTCAAGCGGCACATGAAAGAGCATCAGCGCGAAAAGGTCTGTTGTTCAGTTGCACTTCAGCTCTTCGCTCATTCGCACGCACGTGCATTGCAAGTAACTTTGAACTCTGGTTATAATCGCTTCAGGAAAGTTGTGGAAAGCAGCAGTGGAATGACACGGCCTCGCTGATTCGCGCTTAAAATCGAACCGTGTTTTCCGTGTGCCGGACGTTTCGATCGTATTTCTTCTTTCGCTGCTGATCTATTTTGCTGATCCAACGCAGCGCTTTGATTACTTACTATGCAACTGTTTTCAGAGAAAGCAGAAGCTGTTTTCGATCACGAGTTTCAACCCCGTTTGCCGGCGCAGTTAAAAACGAAAAAAAACCGGATTTGCTAAATGCTAAAATACTGCTTTTCCCGTAGTCCGTGCAATCGACTGCGAGTGCGACTTGCGCACGTCAAGCATTACGCAGTCCTGTAATAAAATTCTTTGAAATTGAATAAAACTGCTCGAAATTCGTGATTTTACCCGTTTTTTTTGTCTTATTCTTTGTGAAAAAACGCGCGCGCATTGCTCGATGCCACGCTCTGATTAATACGCGCCATGTTGTCCAGGCGCACAAGTGCGAGGAGTGCGGCGAGACGTTCAACGTGGAAAGCAACCTCCTCCTGCATCGCGCCATCCACGCCCCGCCCGCCGACGACGCGCACAAGTGCCCGGCCTGTCAGCGATCCTTCACCAGGATCGCCAGTCTCAAGTCGCACCTGACCGTGCATCTGGTCGAGGAGGTTTGCCGCTTCCGACTGTTTCGCTTTGTGCGTTAAGAGAAGGTGCAACTTCCTGGTTTGGATGGGGGTCCTGGTGACGTCACCGGCTTCCCTTCCTCCGAAGACACGTTTTTTTTGCCCAGCAGCATAAGTTTAAAGCGCTGGGACGTGTTCTGACAAATTCGTTTATTTATTTAATGAAGAACTTGCGACAGGCACTGGCATGGCTGGCGCAATTTTGTCTTGTCATGTCGAGCTTTCCAAGAAACAGTGACGCAAGAAAACTAATAGCAAGTATAAAGATAATGCGTTGACGATTATAGCGAGTATAATTAGAATCTACTACAGGACAAACTCTGCTCGCAGTAAAAATCGGGCCTTTCAATCCGAAGCCTGAAGATATTTTTAAGTCGATCGAGGCCCAGTTGCCCTGTGGCCGAACGGACTTCGGTCTTCTGCGCATTTATTTTGCGCTTCCTTTTTATTCGCTATGTGCCTTCTCGCGTTTTTGAATTGCAAAACGAGAACGAGACTACAGAGCAGTGGTTCTTTACCGGGGGGCACGCCTCCCCAGGGAGACGTTGATAAATTTCCATGGCCGCTCGAGCCCTTTTGCGTTCAAGTGTCTGCCTAATGCGCGATCAATGAATTTCCAATAAATACATTTGCTTTTACAGCATATTTTATGTCAGAGGGAGCTTGAAACAAAATAAGTGCTTAAGGGAGCCGTGGTGCAGAAAAGGTTTGGAAACCACTGCTAAAGAGGTTTAACGACGACGTTGCGAAACAGAAATAAGCTCTGAAGCTTCGCGCAGGAGATGTGTGCGCTGTGGTCTTGCCATGTCGAAATTACTCTGTTTCGGTGGTGTACTGTATGTGCGGTAACAGATCGGCTGAGGAATGCTTTAGGTAGAAAAAAAAACAGTTTAATTTATCAAGTACGGCTTCGCGAGGTCAGCGACGCTTAAACTACAATATTCGTGCTCCTGTCAGGTGCTTAATTGAATCTTTTATTTGCGCAGACGATGATCTGCACCGAATGCGGTGACGAGTTCGCTCTGCAGGCCGAGCTCGAGGCCCACATGGCCGAACACCAGAAGGACCTGCAGCAGCACATCAACGACGACATCGCCGGTAAGCGGCTCCGGTGCATGCACGAACAACAAGACAGGATATTATTTTAGCAACCTCTCGTGCCGCTGCAGGGCATGGTCGTTCGCCTTCATCAGTACTTTCAACCAGAAAACTTAAACAAACACTTTGGTGATGTTCGGCCATCAGTCATTTGCAGCCCCGCGCCGCAGCTGTCGGTCTCTATATTCGCACGCTGTACTTTTCGATAAACTTCTCGGCGCTGTTATTTCCGTTGGCTTAAAGCTGACACTTAATTGACGAACGTTTTCAGTGAGAAATCCAGACAGATTAACGTCCGCGCGTAAACTTGTACGATCACAAAGTACTCCTTCCGTCATTGGACGGTCGTCCGCCTGGCAGATGACGTCACGGACGGCGGGTTTTCACAGAAGCACCTGTGCTGTAGAATGCGCTCAATCGCTGCGAGCTAACATGCATTATCAGTTTCTCGTTAGTTGATTCATTGGCGCAAACATTAGACAAGATCATGCAAATTAAAGTTAAAGCGCTGTGACACCGAAAAAGCCTGTTAACCAAGTTGTCTCGTCGGGCACCCCTCGACAGTTTGATAATTTTCCATCAGGGTTTGGAGTTGATGGCCAAATTATTGTGAATTAAAGTCGTGATAAGGTCTCATTTTTGAAGGGTTTGCAGTCTGCTGGATGATCATTTGTGTACGGGGGGAGGTGTTTGTCCTTACTGCGCGTGAGCAGTGTTGAATATTTGCTGTTATTGTTCAGGTACGGCCAGCTTGGCCCAGCTCGGTGGCCAAGTGGTACCAAACGTTATAAACGTTGTCATCAGCGACTCCGAGTTCCACCAGTAAGTGTTGTCCGCCTTTAATTGCTGCGCGCATAGAGCTTCACAGTGTTGTGATAACCGTATTATCTGTGAACCGGATCTCCGTGTGGGCTTTGAACGGCTGGTTTGAAAGTAAACACGTCCAGGGTTCCTACGGAGTCTGGAGAAGTATCAACAAAAGTTTGGTCATTTTCCAGTCCGGAAAAAATACTTTTTTAGGTCTGCCAGTGTGTAAAAAGAAAATAATTTTCCAGAATTAATTTTTTGATATGCATTTTCATGATATTTTATTGAAGATTGATAATCTTACTTTCATCGTGTTGGCAATTGCAGTGCCTGTAGTTGGCCTGGGCATGTCATTCAGAAAAGTTAAGTCTGAAAATTTATTTCCAAAACTGCGTACGGAACCCTTAAAAAACGTAGCACTTAACAACAAACGTTTCATCACCAACAAACTGTTTGGCTTCCTTCGGCCATATCGACGAGCCATCTGCATTGTTTCGAAATCCTGACGGGGCTTTCGTAGTGTTGTGGATCGTTCTCGGCTCACCGTTCGGATCGGAAGTCCCAACAGGTAAGAAACGAGCCACACAAGGCAGACGGAAAACTCAAGATAATTTTCGATTGTAATCTCGGATACGAGCTGGATTCGCCGCTTCGTGCTTCTCAGCTTTAAATGTTCTCGACAACTGTCAAAACGACAGAATGCCTGTTTCGTTTGATTGTTACTGAAACCGGAGTCTTGCTCCCCATGTGTTCAACAAACGACAAGCAAGCCGGGACAACCGCACAACGCTTCTTGCGAAAACTTTACATTACAACAATATCTCTTTTTTTTTCTTCGAAAAAACTTAATATCCCAACGAGCTGGTAATTTCGATGAGTTCTTCTTTCTCTCAATGGGGGAAAGCCAGAGATGGTGAAGTTGTTGGTAAAAAACAAAACGCGTATTGATGAAATAATCCAACATGTAAATGAAGGGACTGGTTCGTTGCTTTGCAGTGGGAAGAAGAGAAGGAGGAGAAGAAAATCGAAGCGGAAGAGTCCCCTGAAATGCCAGTTCTGCGCGAAAGCGTTTTCTAAAGAATGCTTATTGAAGAGGCACATTATGATTCACACCGGTTCGTGATGTTGGTGTCTTTGACACTTCATAAGACTGCATTTCTAAACCTGCAATGAGGCAATGCATTTCCTGTCTTGGGGATTCAAATTGATTCAGCCAATGCATGGTCACAGTGGCACTGCTGTGCGCTTTCAAATGACGCAAGTATACAAAGCTTTTAAAAAAAACCTGATTAGCGGAGAAATTCCAAATGAAAAAAACAAACAATTTGCAGTGAAGAAGCTTAAAGTCTTTTGTTCCCTTCATTAGCAGTTGGGCTCGTAATAAAATGGATGACTCACTTTTACTTCTCACGTCCCGTTTTAATGAAAGATTGCGAAAAAAGACCGTTTCGAAACGTAGGCGTTGTAACATAATGAATCACGATGAACGTGTGTTTTAGTTTTAATCAAAGTAGAACTTGGGACAAGAAAGTTTAATAAACACCACTTGAGGTTTCGTCGCATGACAGATTGAAATTATTGTACGTTTTATGGGAACTGTGAAAAATATAGAGACGCGTTTGATGCTTTGTGTCAGTTTATGATTTGTTCGTTTTATTTACATCTTTGTCTCAAAATCCCCGGAACATCATACAGATCAGTAAATGAACACATAATTGCAAGAATCCTAAGACGTGGCAAACCACACAGGACAGGTGACGATGGCTTAACTTGCCACGCACATTTCTTGCTTGTTCGTTCGTACAAAATATTTGAAGTGCTTGGCAAAAAAAGCAAGAAAGTTTTTTTTTAAGTAATTCGATTCAACTTCGTACATTAGGCGGTTTTTGATCGTGAGTCGAGCGCGAATATTTCGCCATTAAAAAATGCGTTATGGTATTAAAAAATAAGCTTTTTCTACGCGATTTTACGTGTGACGTATTTGAACAGCAGACACTGGTCTCCGGAACCAAGTCAGTCGAACTAACTTTTTGTTGAGAGGCGTAAAAAGTTTTGTCGTTTTGTCCCACGAGTGAGTTTTGTCGTTGCGTTGCGAACCACGTGCCCTGCGCTTCTCGAAGACAAGGCGACCTTTTTTGTTGTCAAGGAGAAAAACCTTTCGCTTGCGACCAGTGCGACAAAGCTTTCAACCAGAAGAGCGCGCTACAGAACCACCTGATGATGCACTCCGGCAAGAAGCCCTACCAGTGTCCGCACTGCCCTCAGGTGACGGCAGCAGCTGATGCTTCCTTTTTGCGGTTCGCCGCCAGACAGAACCTCGAAAACATAAAACCCGAATGTGCTGCTTTCGGTCAGAACAAGTTGGGGACGTTGTAACAAGACCGCATACAAGCTGAGCTGGGATTAGGTATCGTAAGCTTTCTGCTTGTCACGCTGGTCATAGGTAGGGACTTATGGTGGCATGAGCACTTCTGGCGTTCCAGTGCGATTGCGTCAACGATGTCCTGCTCAAAATGACGGGTGTTTAGAATCCTGCCAGTCCAAGACGTTTGGATTTCTTGCCGAACGCAACTATAGATAGATTTGCCTCGAACAGGGTGTTCGACTTGATCTCTGCGCGCTCTTCAAACCTATTCCAAGCGGAAGTACCCGGATGTCGATATGCGAGCCTCGCAGCAAACTTATGAGCCTTCAATAAGTCGAGGTGGGCCCGGGGGCTTAAGTTTGTCGAAATGTTGTTGTTGAGTTCTGGCGCGAACATATTTTTTCGCACTTTTGTCGCCACTTGGTGTTGAAGCAATCGAGTTGATTAGATCTTCATTAAAAAACGCTTCATCGCGAATTAATTTAGTCACAACCGGTTTGCTATCCCCGCTGATACTACGCAGTCGCACGTATCTTGTCCCACTCGGTATATTCGGTTATCGGGCTTAAAAAAAATATATCTCAGGCTCAGGCTTGTGATTTCAGGCCGGGTTCGGGCTTTAAAATAAGACCCGTTTACAACTCTGCTTCAATTATTGTTATTCAACGCTGAAAACGTTTTATCTTTTTGTCAGATTTACGTCCAGCGCGGCAACCTGAGGATGCACGTCGCCCGCGTGCATTCCATGGCAGGGAACACATTCCGTTGCATGGAATGCTCCTGTGTTTTCAAAAGGTTGGGCATTTTGAACGCGCACATGACCAAGTACCATCAGCAGGACGAAAGCGAACAGGTTCGAGTAACTTCTAGTTGTTTTTGTGCGGTTTTGCGGGGTTGAGTTTTATCAATTTCCTCTTATCCTGCTGGAGTGTGTATGGACGGGAAAACCGCCATTTTTTAATTTGCATTAAGTCTAGTTGTGTTTGTTTTGTGTTAGCAACGGTTGTCACCTTACAATTCACACTAGTGAGCTGTGTTGGTCACTATCAGTTCAAAGTCAACATACCTAGAATCCCTGCTGAGCGCCAATCAAGCCCCTTGTCTATGTACCCTTATTCACGCCAAATATCAGGCTAAACCAGTTGTCCCTGTCGTTTTTCAACTACGAAACCGTGAGTGCGTCAACTTTTTTTCACACAGGCCTCCAACCCCAATTGTTCTGTTTAAGAAAATGCAATATTTTGAAAAGCTTTCCGGGAGAAACTCAAGAGTAAGAATCAGCAAAACTGGAATTATCCCAGTGATGCCATCGATGCTTAACCTATCGCATCATGCAACAGGGGGGCATACCTCAAGACTCCCCTGCTTCATTTTCACGGATGCCAGGTTGGGAAACATTGGGGGGACAAAGTAAAGAAGTTTGAGAAAAGTATTTCTCACCACAACGTAAAATCTCATTTTCATGACATATCAAAATCCTGTGCGCAGCATAGTCGTCTGTTTCAGGTTTTGTTAATTGTAAACCTAATACGTATTTATTGTGCTGCATTACAAGAACCAACAGAGTCTGTTGCCTCTCCTCACCGACGACATGATGGTGCCAGCCAATCAGAGCCGAGAAGCGATAGTAGCGCCAGCCAATGATAGCCGCGACGCGGTCGCTTCCACCAATCAGAATGAAGAATCGAGAGGCGGCCCGAAAGACGACGACGTGATACAGCAGCTGCTGAGGAGCTTGGAAGTACGTTGTTGTTTTCTTCCAGTTCAACGACAGACAGCGTCATAAACCCGGCGAAAACGTAACGCGCGACGTGTTGTCCTTTCCACCTCTCACGCAGGACGAGGATCCTTCGAACGTCGACGCGCTGACGGCGCCGTCCGGCGATAATCTGATCGACAACGACATCGTGCAGCAGGCGCTTCAGGACAGCGGCGTCGACTCGGTTGTCGTTGCGCAGAACGTCAGCGTGCCGCAAGATGGCGGCAGCGGGTGAGAATCAGCGATTTTTGTTCGGCTCGTCATCGCCCAACAGATTGCGATGACGCAATACATTGGACTGATGATGTAATGCAGGCGGGCGGATGACGT
>JGI24158J21664_10010049_pt1 | contig 12633 bp, 4 predicted proteins | sample Ectturendosymbi3_FD_21664 | JGI IMG/M metagenome (IMG submission 21664) | reverse complement strand
ATAAAATATAAACAATTGCGTTAAGGCTTCAAGTGATTGAAATCTAGTCACCAGTTATCGAAGTATAACTGGATAAACTTCTCAACCAAACAAAGAAGTTTTTACTTTACAAAATCATCCCGCGGGCCACATTTAGCCTCGCAACAGGCCGGTTTTGGCCCGCGGGCCGTATGTTTGACACCCCTGGTGTAGTGGATACAGAAAAGTTCATCATTATCATTCCGATACGAACTGAAAAATTTAAGTTAACAACTAGCTCACAAAAGCATAGATGTACACAGTAAACAATATTGACTTTTGAAAACTGTTTGCAACGAAAACAACAATGTAATCTACCTAAATTTTTGTGGGAATTAAACAATTAAGAATCGTTATTTTACTGCGATTGCAGAGAACAAACTCTGTAAAACAGAAACTGCACCTTTGTTCCCAGGATATCCATACGAAAAATGTGTCAGTCATTGCGAACATGTCAAGGCATTAGCCATTTATCACATATCAAAAAGGACAAGCTTGACAACGCAATACATCTATTGTATTACCCGATATTTTTGCGTTTAATGTGTACTTTAAGACCCAAACCTCAAAAAACTTTATAGATTTAATATGTCTCAACTGCTGATGTCACCTATGTTCACAGCAGTTATCACAAAAACTAATTGTTTTTACATCTTTCATACCTCTTTTAAAATTTTTTTTGGTCTCTGTGCAATAAGTTCACGAAAAGGTTTGTTAACAACAAAGAAACATTGAAAGAGTTGGAATGTGTTCGAACCGTCCGTAAGCTAGCAGCAAGCGTAGGTTAGAATTAGGCAAAAAAGACTGTATCCTCTCTTTGGCTGTTCTCACTGTTTCTTAATTGTCAGTTTGTCTTGTGATAGCTTTGATGTCTTTGCTTTTATACACCAATCGAAATGCTTTCCCAATTGATGTTTGCAGAGTAAGTATCCTCTTTTTTAAACAAGTTAATCACTTTTTGTTTATTTCCCTTAAGCATAGCTACTTTGGTTAGTTTTTGAATAGAATTGACATTCAAAGTAAAACTACACAACATGCGTTTCTGTAACTGGATAAAATATGTGCGTTGTGTTTGTGCAGGTGTAAAACCAGTTTATTTTCATACCATTTGAAAATTGATTGTTTTACTCATTCTGCTTTTTTATGTTGAATTAAGCATAGTTTAATTGTTCTGAAATCTTTTCTCCAAACACTGTCGGTAGTTGAACTGTTTGGTGTATGCTCAAATAGCGCATCAAAGCCCTCTAAAAAATAACTTTGCTTCATTTTTAATGCCATTCAAAAGCATCGATTTAAAATTGGTCCCACTAAAGCGTTATTTCAGTCACCTGCCCTATGCCGGTACTGTTTGATATTCTACTCTTCCCATGTTTAGAGAATCTTCAAACGAAACACAGAAAACATTTACAAGCCACGTCATTTCTTCCACGTTGATGAAAAATATCAGTTCAGTTCAGGTCCGTAGCCAGGTTTTAAGGTTTAAGGGGGAAAAATGCAATGTTAGGGAGACAATTTTTTTTATTATATGTTTAAAACAACTCTTTCTATGCATAACAAAATTTGGGGGGGACCAAAAAAATTTGGGGCACTGCCCCTGAATGTCCCCCGTGGCTAGGGGCCTGGTTCAGTGATGTCATAAACTTTCACTGATCCCTGTAATGGTTGCAGTGATCAAACAGTTTAGACTGAAGGAATACTTTCACTTCACGCTGGCCCCCAAGCACGATTATGCATGAAAATATTTGTATATGTGCCTGGCACAAACTGGGATTTACTGCATGTTTTGCATCGTCCAGAACGTCTAATTTTCTTGCTGTTGTACAGGTAACCACTTACCTTAACATTTTTGAAAAAGTCTTTAAAAAGTTGGCCTATATCTTCAGAGCTTCGATCAAAGGCATGATTTCGGGTTGTTATCGTTCAGTAAATGGAGTAAAATGGAGGTTCCGCTTGCCAAGGCGACGCAGTACTGCAGCAGCGTCAGGTTGCACTCGGTAGAATAATACGACAGTGTTGGGATTTCAACATGACTGCTGATCTAATGCTGATGTAAACTGCCATAACGGGCCACCGCTTAGCCTGAAAGACTGGAAGTCGCCTTTGATGCCAGCAGGCCATACGTCGACATGCAGGAAGAAAAGATAAAGGAAATAAACGCATTCGCACTGTTGACACATAACAATCAAAAATAGACGGTAACAAAGCTGATTACCAAAGCAAAACACTTGCCTTTCATTTGTGTTTACTGACTGTTTGTACAACACTGTTGAGAAGATGGTGGGAGGCTTCCGCATAAATCACCTGTACCGGCGTGAAAACCCATGCATGATGTGAAAACGCCATGATGCTGTCAGGCACTCAGCGCATCAGCGATTTCAGCCCTTTTTATTACAAATTTTGTCCGTGCTTCTATTCTATGCTTTTATGGGTGTGGTGCGATAGGAACAATACCGATATCCTAACGTCCCACAGATACTGGCCTGGCATGGTTTGTTCTCGTAACGAAGCTCAATCACAGTTGGCGGAGACAAGAAATGCTTTCTAACTGCGCCCGACATAAGTTTAATCACAGAGACCAACTAACGCGCACGTTACCTATGGGAGAACGACTTGCTTGCTGCAATGGATTAGACTATCTGATCTTCCTGTGTGACAACTTCAAGCTCCAGCAAAACGTTTTGCTGAAGGAAGCTTAACGTATGCCATTTCCTTCTACCTCGACCGTCACAGGCTGAGAACTGCGTCGCAGAGTCAAGATAGGTGACTTTTCAAATCAAACAGTCGTCAGTATTCTACCCAAGGAACATACCACAGCTCAAACGGTTGATGCGGCCTGAATGAAAATAATGTTATGGCACCAAGAGCAATAGAACTAAACCCGTAATTACGATGCCTACGTGGGGGCAACGAAAATGCCGGTGATTCAACTGTAAATATGATTCGGAACAACAACCGTCGCTCTCATTTCATTGTTCTCTTGTGATGAAAATCGTTGCTTAATTTGGTTGTTTGGAAGCATATCTGTTAAGCGTACGTTGATTTTTGAAAGCTTCAAGTTGGGACTCGACTGTGTTTTAAAAAATAATGTAAATCTTGCCTGTGTAAACTCTTGCCCGAACAAAATTGAACTTGCTCCAAGTTTTTTGGAATTGGACGATATTTCTTCTAGCTGTGAAAAAATTTACGTTTGCCAGAAATGTTTTGAGCAGTCAAACAGTTTTTACACATTCGTCTTTGTGAAAGGCAAATTCTAAGCGGGCGTCAAAAGTAGTGCTTAACGCGCTGTTGTCCACAGACGAAATAAGCTGCTTCGCAACCCGTGTTTTATCGGCAAATAGAAGCGAAGAAGAGTTTCAATTGATTTGAACGTAACAGGATCCCTAATAGCGTCGCAATGAATTGACAGTAGCTTTCAAATACCACACATGTTTATGACCAAAGAAAAACTGTACATAAGCTAGGAAAGGCTACCAGATCAGCGTTCTCTCTGCAGCCCCGTGCAAGAAACGCAAAACACTGAGGCATTCCAAATGCTCGCAATGTACTTAGAGCTTGAAAATGTCACTGTATCCTAAAAACTGTCTAAATATCGTGCAAAGTGCTGCAGAGAACATTTTATTACAACAGAAACAAAACTAAAAGTAGGTAATACCCGCCTTTTCAACAACGCCTATTTCAAACATGAAATAGTAGCCTATATTTTCCCCTACCGAATATGTTTTATCAGATATCTTTCCTGCACTCTTACGCGGGATAACGAAGATCCCATTATTTTGTGCTCTTATTGGTAGCAAAACGCTTAGAAGGAAATTGCTGAAGCAAAGCAACAAGCCAAACTGCATTTTTCAAGTTTTATTGCACTCAGTGATTGTGTTGTAACGACGCTGTTTCGGATTCTTGAGCTCAAGCCGCGCTTGCCCTTCTAAACTTTTTCAGAGACTATTTCATTTGCTCGTTCTTTTCAAAACACTTCTTGCTAATCCGTCATAACTACGGCACGCTACATTGAAGCAGAGCGATTTGGGTAAACTTGTTTCTTGGCTTCGTTAACGTAAGGCTCCGTTTGCTTGAAGTCAGTGATTTCCAAGTGTTGCGGCCTAAAGATGCAGTAAACGCTTGAAAGTGTTCCACTTCCGCGAAAGATCACTTGCAGATTATGCTTTCACACTTTGCCATAAAAGCTATGCAGTTACTATTGCGACCAAGAGAAGCAAGATAACCCCACCTTTTAAAGTTGTCTCTGGTCCAAAAACGCATTTAGGGCTCCCATCTGAAGGCGATGTTCGGAAATCTCTGTAGTGTATTCTGCATCGGTGGAGTAGCAAGGCGCCTGGGGGTCCCGGGCCCAGGGTGGCATCTTCTGGGAGCGGCACTTTGCTGATTAAAAATAAATTTTTGAAAGGAGTTTAAAAGTTCTAACGTTTCTTTATTATTTAAAAAAAAAAATTTTCAAGTTTTAAAAGTTCTAACTCTTTTCAGTTTTTGTGTTTAAAAGCCCTAGACTGGTAGGGTAGCCTAAAAAACACGACATGTGGTTGTTGAGTGAGTAAATTGATCAAATGTTTTCTCAAAACTCTGTGTCAAATCTAAGGCGCTAAAAAGCCCCAGCGTGTGTTTCTTGAAATCAGGGTTTTTTTAACACACTTACTACTAGGAGGGCAATTGTCCTTACACCTTCCTCTCCAGTCCTTACACCTTCCTCTCCAGACAAAGATATTTCCTCCACCCCAGTCAAAAGTCCTTTTCCTTTGGCTATAAGAAAACAGTAGGCCCCGGTTGTTCGCGTTTCATATTGCCCCTCCTCTCAAAATCTGATTAAAAAGGCTTTGCATGAAATCACTGCAAATAAGCAAGGCTAGCTTAGTCCTTTTTCTCTTATCGATGGTTCTTCACTAACCCCCCAACGGCACATCATAACATTACCTGACACCTAGGCATTGGCGACAAGCATCTCGCTGGAGAACTGTACATCAATGGTATGGTGGAAAGTTGGGTGTTTGATCCTCTCATTTTGAAGGTTGGGTGTTTGATCCACCGCCACTAAGTGATTCGCCGTAGCGCTCCTTGGTCAAGAGTTCAACCTAACCGGTAAGAAGCGTATTTCAGGCGTTAGCCTTCCCCCTATTGCCGTCACCAAAATTATAAAAAATATTTCTTGGCACATCACATGCTATTTTTTAATAAAGTGCCATTAGCTGTAGCCTAGTGATCAAGTGGGCTTATCAACATTAAATTTTGGCGGTTGAAGTGAAAAACTCTGCAAAGGGAACGTTGCTCAGTTTCAGTACAACTGCTGTTTTTCTGCATGACGTAATGGTGTCGGAAAATGACGTTCTTGAAGCGGGGTAGTGTAGTTGGTGTGTTTGCGTGGCTAACTTTGAGCTCAGATTGTCGGTTTGTACTGCAAGTAGAGTGAATCAGAGCCAGCCGATAGCCAGTGTGTTTCGTAAAAGTCTCCTTTGTTCAACGGTATACTGAACATTTTCAGTAGTAGAAAAATTCGTTTCAACAAGAAAAACTTAGAAAAGATGTTGCTCGCATTTTGATAATTTTGAGGCAAGAACCTTAGTCTGTAAACCTAACGCAAGGGTAAACGATATGTTCAGATATGATTGTGGTGAGGGCTTTTGTTAAAAGGGACGTTGAGCGAAACAGTTGTACAACTTGCAATGGCTGTACTGAATAAAGTTGTTCAACACAATTACCGTCGAACGTAAGACGTTGTAATCACTGCTGAGTATTAAAAAGGCTTATGTCCCACCTGGCATGGTTTCGTAACACAGTTTTCGAAATAGACGTTTGTTGGTAACCAGCCCCGTCGCCACGGGGACTTTGATGGGCTTAGCCCTCCCCACACAAAGCTCCAAGCCCCCCCAAATTGAAATGTGAAATACTATAAATCAGTGAATTTTTGTCAAATTTTGGAATGTCAATCCCCCTGCACAAACGTAAAGTGACCTTCTGGCGATGGTTCTGTTGGTAACGAACAAAGGCAAGGAATAACATTATGCACGTGTAAGTGGAAGAAGTCCAACAGCTAGACGAAGTGTGCAGGTTGGAATGAAGGCTGCAAGTCAAACGTTTCTCAACCAGAGCCAGTTTTAAGCCTATTTGACCTATTTTATCAAAATGGGTCCCCGCACCTATAGAGGACCCCGCGCAAGTGCCGACAGAGTTGATGTTTGAAGCCTTATATATATTCTAAGAGAATTTAGCCAAAAGTGAACAATCAAACGTTCTTTACATCACTGAGGTTGTATTATCAGATTTATTATTATATCCTGCTATATGCAGTATACATGCTTTTTTTAGTTAAAGACGGGGATACTACACGAAATATTAACATACGTAAATATTTGCTTGTGTAAAGTAGGTATGCCGCCATCACATCCCTAAATTCTTTCGTTCGATTCTCTGGAATGAGTAAACTATTAAAAAGTCATGCGGTAGGTTAACCGGAGGCTGAAAACCAACAGGGAAGAAAATTTGATGAAACATATCGGGTTTGTATATGCATATGTAAAGAAAGCAAAAAAAAATAGAAAACGTAATGATGAGGAAGGTGGCGACAAGCAGAAAAAGCAAGACTTATAGTTGACAATGAAAAACAAGACCAATTTCAGTTTGTGAATGTTTTCTTGTGATCTTCAAGATGCTTTGTTCATCCTTATACCTTTAAATAAGCATGATCTTCTTTAATTTCAAATTTTTGTAAGCTAATTTGAGGGGTGGAAAGGGCGGCATTTTTCTGGTAAGCCCCGAGCGGCACTTGGCCTTGCTACGCCACTACTCTGCTTTATCAAACAAATATCACGTTGCTTACTTCTTGTTTGGCGTAAGACATTTGCGCCTGTATGGACGAGAACCATAGTCTCTGAATACTTCAATTCGATGAGTTGTTCCACTGTGTTTTATTAATTCAGAACAAATACACTTTTCTGCTACGGTGTGTCAGTGACTGCAGTGAGTAATATTCTAAGTGTTTTACATCACAAAGAGTTGTCTTGCTGTTATACAGTATGCTCAAGTGTACTTACCGCCAGCGCAAGGTATGCAAATATGGACCCCATGTTAGAATTTTACGTGTTAAAAATATTTTGTCTTTTTTCTTAGTGTCGTGTCTTCAGCTTTGAAAGTGTGATTTTTTACTACAAAGGTAAATACACCAAGCTTGCTGTTTGCAATAGGCTAAAGAATTCACGTGTAAGCCAAGTTCATCAATCCTATATCTGTTCTAGTGCAAAGTGCAAAGCAAAATACAGGCCATATTCCGATTTCAGGTTGATAATAACCTGCTGTCATTTCAGATCTGTAGCAGAAAACTTCATCCAAAAGAGTTCTCCAGTAACAAAGAAATGTATAGTTCCACATATTTCGATCTGAGTTAATGCTGCAGAAATTACAACTATCTGGTTTCAAAACACTTTCGAAATGTCACGCCTCAGAAAATATTAAAACATCCTGCAAGCCCATCATCCGATGCAAATGTGTTAATTCAGCAAGTCGGGGCGCACAGTCTTCCTTGGTTATAATCTTTCATAATAGGGAAAGTAGGCTACTGCTTCTCTAGAACATTGTCTTGCCAGTGGAAATTGTGTCATCAGTGTCGACTTCATCCGAGGATATTTGAAAAAGTACCAGAACTTGCGAAGAATGAATTGTAATGAAACAAGGATTTTAAACTTGGTTTAAGGCAGGTGTAGGGAACCCGCGGTCCGCGGGCCAAATGCGGCCCCCGTGAACATTTGATATGGTCCGCATCAGAATTTTCGTTATCCAAGTTAGAGTACAACATCGCCTCAAAACGGAGCTCCATGATAAGCAGGTACTTACATAGTAAGTAAGAAGAAGTCACTCTTCTTCATGGTTAGATAAAAGTAGAATTTTAGGATAAACTCAATTGTTAATTGCGGTCCGTCAGCAATAATGCACAATTCATGCCGCCCGTGATATTAAACAGGTTCCCCACCCCTGTTTTAAGGTTTCTAATCTTAACAGTGTCACCAAACTAAAAGCACTACGATTACGAAAATTGCACTTCATGAATATGAAAAGGTAAGTTATACAATATTATCAAAATTATAAAAGGTTACTCTTTGATCACACTGTAAACTTGACTGTATATGGTTTTAATGTGATAACATTGTAATCAACCGTTACAGTGCTACTTGGTGCACACGCAATTCTCAATCTTTACCCAAAACGAAGCTGAACATTGTTCATAAAAAGCCGGCTCTAAAACAAATCTTTAGCAACTGTCTTCAATTAAATAATACAGTACATTAAGATTTCAACAAAATAACACTTTGTGATTGTGTAAATCCTGACGTTCCTAAAGTTTTAATTATCATATTTGTTATGGTCGTTAGTAGTTTCCCAAAGCAAAAAATACAACTGTTATATCAAGCTCCAGCGTGCTACTTCTATACAAGTCATTGGGGTACTACTTCATCAAATAGATTAAAAACCAGAAGGCATAAAATAAATATATGTCGTCTAACTTAAAACCAGTCAACTGTTTTCTGAAGCGTCTTCATGGTTGCTAAAATCTTAATTACCTGAAAAATTCGTTGAAAAGCGAACAGAATTGCAATCAAGAGTTATTCATTTGTTTACTTTAGCAGCAAAACTGCGCTCGTCGATCTGCAACAACACAACTAATTTACACATGGACGATGTGACGCAGGTCTCTGCATGTGCATGTGTCAATCTCTCCCAGGAAGACTGGAAATAAGAAAAAGACTGCTTGTCGATCAAGCATAAGCCTTGGCTTTTAGGTACAGTATGCAGTACGTTAATCATGAATTACCGGTTGGATCGGAATTCCGTGGAATGCACTGCGGAAAACAATGTATCTAATCAGTCAAAAATACTTTTTTGCTTTCTAAGCTGTCATGTACAGGGCATTATGTAAAGTGCATTTGCTCTTTTTCAATTTTGTTTATTTACTTGTTTGGCTCAGACACAAGGTCCATATCATACTGGTCAGAAAAACCCAAGGATGGAGAATTGCTTATGCATAATGCATCACAGAGTAGGTGTCAATTAATACATGTATTCAATACTGAAGAGAAACGAACACTGAAACAAAGCAATAGCAAACTGCATTCGGTCATGGTCATACAGAAACAGAAGCATCACTTAGTGATAGAAGCATGGAGATTTGTACAGTAAAATGCATGGGACAATTGAAGTGAGCGAATGAAAAACTGGATGAAGATGTGCATGTCTGACAAACACATACAAATTGTTTCTACGCAAGGAATCAAATTTCCTCAGCTGTTCACATCAAATTTTGTTTCCGATTCAACTTGATCGTTGCTTGTAGGTTGGCAGGCAAATTTATAACAGTGAGTCAAGGTCTTTTTTCCTGGAATTTTATGCTGAAGTTTAGTTTCTAGACGTTAGTATTTGAATGCAAGCATAACCTGCTTTCATTGAAATCACTTCTAACGAGTATTTGTAAATTTATGCAAGCTGAAAAAGTTTTAGATTTTCCAATTCAGGTCTAAAGTTGTTTATTCAATAGTCGCCACTGAGACGTTACTTGAAGCCTAAACTCCATTAACAACAACTGAACTTGGAATTGCTCATTCGCACAAACTGAATTTGAAATATTTGGTGATTTTAATAAAGTCTTAGTAAATAAGGAAGTTAGATTTTTCACCAAAACGCAATAATTTTTCTGACAATTGCGTAAATGTTAATATTGAATGTTATGTGGGTTTAAGTGAAGCAATTAAGCGTGAGTCAGAAAACAATTCTAACAGACCTGGACTAGATTGGTCAATGGCTTAAACTATTGAGTTGAGTTTAAAGTCTTCCTGAGCAGAAAGTCTATTCAGAAGCTATCAAGACGTTGAGTGCATCCACGGGCGTCGGAATGATTTTTTCCAAAGGCCAACAGAGGATTCTTACAGGGGTAACCATTTTCCAGGGTGGGCAAAAGTGGTGAAATTTCATCATACCCACTCGAAACTAAAAACAGCCTTTTTTCTAAAAATGTCATAGGAAGATGTTCCATTTCAAAATCCAGGGAGGCCTTTCCCTTCCTTCCGATGCTCATGAGCGCATCAAGTGTATGCGCTGCAATTGAGTTTTGAAAACGCAATTGTTATTGAGTGCAGAATCTTCTTTTGGATGATTGCGGTTGAAATTGATCATTTCATGTCAGTAATTGTGTTGTAGTTTATCTTCCCTTTCGCGACTACTGGATACCTGTATCCCAATACCTGTCTCAATCTGTTTATTTTTCGGTCATTTTTCGGTCATAGGCCGAAGTGATTTTGAATGAGCGAAAAAAATTAAGTCATTTTGGTCAGAATGTCCGAAAATATAGGCTAAAAAACACTGTTACGACGAGTTGTTTATTCAGTAGTCGCCACTGAGACGTTACTTGAAGCCTAAACTCCACCACACCTGTGAGACAAGTGACCGAAATATTTCAGTGACCAAAATGTCTCAGCAAAAAATGACCGAAATATCGCAGCGAAAAAAAACAGGTCTCAATGACTAAATGGTAGTGTCCCGAAATCAATGTAATTCTTCTTTTTTCGGTCTTTTTGCTACAGTTGGTCAGTTTGGCAACAAGATGGATTATATGACATATGAGATTGTTGCGTTATTTAGTATTTTATTCGATGTCTGCTGGAATGACTGCCATGTTGTGCTTAATTTGTGGCAGTTTTAGGATTTTTTAAGCAAATCCTTGGCTATGCAGTAAGTTGACAGTGACTGCTCAGCGTTGTTTGGCAAACCCATTTGCAGTAAGCATGCTGCTTTTCATCACTGCATTTGTATGGTACCAAGGGCAACTTGCTATTTTTTGTTTTTCGGACTCATTTGTCCCAACCGGCTTTTATGACCTCTACTGTATAAGAAAAGAATATTTGTTTTTTATGATTTTGAAATTTGCTTGTATGTTATTGTAATAATTATTACCCACTGTGTTCAGGAAGTATGTCTTCTCGATATAGTATGAGTGGCAAGGACGTATTAGCTATAAACATATTCAGAAGAATCAAATTCTAGTGTCAGTGATGGCCATTATCTCCCATCGTCTTCTGACAGTGATTAATCATTGTCTGCTGGAAATAGGATATCAGATGTTGAAGATGATTCGAATACATAGAGCGAACCAAGAGATGATATTGTAGATGGGACTTCAAGCCCTGGTGTTTGGTCAACCATTACAGGTAATTTTCATCCAAGGATGACCATCAGAAAAGAAAGATATCCAGAGCTCCACTCTGATCGCAAGAACATGTCAGGTCCACTTTATACATTTCTAAAGATGTTTGCTCTCTGTTTATGCAAATCTTTTGCCACGCTAATGGAATACTGACAATTTTAAAAATTGATGTACCCCTCCCACGCAAGACCAGTGTAATTTTTAATTTTACTGGTCTTGCGTGAGAGGTGTAGATCGTGTGGACCAAATGGCGAGCCTGTTTGACCTTGGTGGGAAGTCCCTGAAATGATGGAAAAACAACTCTTTTCCTAAAGTTGATATTTTCTGCAGTAAATGCTCGGATCATATACCAGCAACTACGTCATGGTGGTAGAACCTTTCTTGCGAAACTGAAAGAAGGTATGAATCACCATGCTCAAGCAAAGGAGTAAGACAAAGATGAAGAGGGGAAAGACAGCGGAAGAGCGCACGCGTCATGTAGCATGTTGGATCTCATCTCCCAGTTGAGGGCAAAACTCGTCGAAGATGGGCTGGATGTGCAAAAATAGGCTTGAAAAAACAAACACAAACCTTGTGCACAGAATGCGGCATAGCGTACTTCATAGCTTTTTACAATTTGTCACAAAGACTAAATTGTGTGCATTTTTTACGCATTTCAAATTTTGTGCATAGTTTCTTTTACATTGTCATTGATTCGTGTTTTGTGGTTAGCAAGTTCGATTTTTCTATATTTATATTCCTTTTACTTCGAGACTGTTGGGCACATATGACCCAGACAAAAAGACAGTCCGGACACATGAGTCCCCTCCCAGTTTTAACTTCTAATAAATTTTTGCTCAATCTAGCCCGGTTATTTCGTCAAAAAAAGTAGAGCAAGTGTAAAACAATTTATTTAATGTTATGCATTTAGCAGAAAAATTCAATCGCGAAAGGGTTAAATTATTAACTTGATTTTAATTGTGTGTAATAAATTTTTCTTTTGTGAGGTAAACTTGTAATATTTTTGTGCAATTGAGTTTTTATTTAAACCTTTTTATCTTTGGAATTTGTTCGAAACGGCAATTCTGCGTTCTGCTACGAAGACTCGACCATGTTTGCTGGTTAGGATGAGGCAAACACGTACAAAGTAACCTATGTTTTTTTTGACAGGCAACCATCAAAAATAGGGAATTCACCGATTTTACAGTGCCATGTTAAATCATTTGAAATAGCAGAGAAACTTTAAAAAACTTAAGTGTAGTTTTAGCATACACACAAATTATGAGTTGATATACTGGCCATTTTCTCTCCTGCGGCAGCTTTTCTGAAAATTGGTATTTGTGTTACGGTATAAAATATCTTTTTATTTGGCTTGTGGGCCAAGATACTTTTCCGCATTTAGCTACATCCGAAATGCCTACATGGGTTCGTCCATGGATGTAACA
>JGI24158J21664_10010048_pt1 | contig 12634 bp, 9 predicted proteins | sample Ectturendosymbi3_FD_21664 | JGI IMG/M metagenome (IMG submission 21664) | reverse complement strand
GTGGCATATAATTTTGGATGCAGAGCTCTATACAACCTGCCCTGGAGAGCGAGTGTTAGTAGCCACCAGGTTCAATGTAACATTCCTACGTCCTACCTTTGAGGCTCTGTTACGAAAAAAACGCGTAGCCCACCTGTTTATGGAGAGATGCAGAAAATGTAACAACATACGGTTACGTGCTGTGATGCAGTCAGATTGTATTCGCCCTATTCTTTGAACACTACAATCGCATTTTACTCTGTGTATGACTGATCGAACTTTGCAGTGTCCGTTTGATTGATGGTGTGTCATGCCACAATGCATTCACATTTTACGTAGACTCGACCAGTTTAGGAATTGGCGCCCTACTCTGCAGTAGTGTTGTAACAAGTGTTACGGGTTAGCTAACATTAACAATGTGTCTCTCACCCTTTGGTTCTGTCTTCACCGCAGTTGCAAAAAATGTCTGCAACTCTGTGATTCCGCCGGATCCAATGCCTTGAACGACGTTATGTTTTTATCGACCTGCGTTCGGCAGAGTGTGTATGTGTTTATACTACAGGCTTCGTGTCTGGTCATAAACAAAATAAAATAAATTAAACGCCGTGCTTTACCAACAAATGCTGCAATGGCAACCGATCGGTCCAAACACGCAATGATCAATCAACGTAGCAAAGCGTTTCTCCACAAAAAGGCAAACAAGCAAAAACAGGCCTCGCGTCCAAACCGAATAGACGAATAAACAAACCAAACAAGATTCGCAAAAGGAAAACACACAAATACGCAAATTAAATTCTACAAGCACGTTTCTGTTTTTGCTGTGTTGCAAGTCACAAATCATGATCATTGATATTTTGATACCAAACCTGCTGCGTCTGCATTTTTCTTTTTACAAAAATCCTCCTTTTCACGAACAACTACTGACAGCCCAGAATTCTAGAGATAAATTGTATGAATCAAGCTGAGTAAGGACGTTTCATTTGAGTCAATTTATTTGAGAAAGTACAAGGCACTTTTCAACAAGAGGTGTCAGGCTTTAAATTTTTCTTCTCCAGACGTCAAATCGATGGTCTCACCACCTTGAAACTCTTAAACGTTAGCAAACGTGCTCAAATCTCGTGGTAAGATATGGGGCGCCATTCGTAAAAGTACTATATCTGACAGATTTAGCACAAAAAGTGCTATCTCTGCACATATTTAGCTATCTCTACGCAGAGATAACTATCTCTGCGTGCATTTAGCTATCTCTGCACGCAGTTAGCTATCTCTGCGCAGAAATAGCTATCTCTGCACACATTTAGCTATCTCTGCATGCATTTAGCTATCTCTGCATGCATTTAGCTATCTCTGTGCGGAGTTACCTATCTTTGCGTGCATTTAGCTATCTCTGCACGCAGTTAGCTATCTCTGCGCAGAAATAGCTATCTCTGCACACATTTAGTTATCTCTGCACGCATTTAGCTATCTCTGTATGCATTTAGCTATCTCTGTGCGGAGTTACCTATCTTTGCGTGCATTTAGCTATCTCTGCGCAGAGAAAGCTATCTCTGTGTGCATTCACCACGGAGATACCTATCTCTGCATGCATTTAGCTATCTCTGCGCGCATAAAAATGTGCAGAGATAGCTAAATGCATGCAGAGATAGCTACCTCTGTGCAGAGATAGCTAAATGTGCGCAGAGATAACTATCTCTGCGCAGAGATAGCTAAAGCTGCGCAGAGGCAGAGATAGCTAAATGTGCGCAGAGATAGATGTCTCTGCGCAAAGATAGCTAAATGCACGCAGATACAGTATAACTAAATGTGTGCAGAAATAGCCAAATGCGCACAGAGATAGCTATCTCTACGGAGAGATAGCTAAATGCGCGCAGAGATCGCAATGTCTGCGCAGAGATAGCTAAATGTGTGCAGAGATAGCTATTTCTGCGCAGAGATAGCTAAATGCACGCAGAGATAGTTATGTTGGCGCAGAGATAGCTAAATATGCGCAGAGATAGCACTTCTTTGTGCTGAATCTGTCACATATAGTACTTTTACGAAGAGATAACTATCTTTGCGTAGAGATAGCTAAATATGCGCAGAGATAGCACTTTTTGTGCTAAATCTGTCAGATATAATATTTTTATGAACGGCGCCCCATGGTNAGGCTTNATATCTGCGCTCTACCATGGTCGTATGGCACGGTTAACTAAACACGATGACGTGATAAATCACTGCTCAGAGGGAACCCAAGCCTAGGTCTTGCATTTGACCCCGCACCTGCCAGGGCCCGGCCCTGCCTGCTGTCACGAACTCAGCGTTATGTGTGGCATAATCACGTCGCCACACAGTTCGTCAGTATTGACGTAGTCGACGTAGTAAGTGAGTTTGTTAAATTTTCATATTTGGTTTACTTGTCAATGTCATACACTTTTTAATAATCATGTTCAATCTATATTCGTTCGATGCAGTCTCCACATACTTTAGTTTCTCGTACAACACCACGGAGAGTCTGGTGGGCACGGCTAGAGCCTTTCTAGAAATCTTACCATATCGTCAACCTTCTACCAGTGAATTTTACTTCGACAGACCTATCTCAAGTTCGCTGCTCTTCTGCCGTTCGTGGCGATCACATTGGCTACAGTAGTTTACGTCTTCATCGTGCTTCCAGAAACCAAAGGAAAAAGCGTCGTATTCATTCAAAGCTATTTTGCCAAATGGAACAAAACTGCCGTAACACCAACAGCCAACACTGTTGAAAGTCATGAAAATGCAGCATACGAGTTTCAGAGCAACAGCGACGAAACCAGCATCACGTTTTAAGATTTGACATGATTCTTTTGTACATTCGTCACATTCAAAAATAGCTATATCGCTCGGATCTGCAACGCTGACCTGTGACAGAATGGAGCAACATCCCATACCGCATTCAAAAGCTAAACTTACATTTAATATTTAAATAAAGTTTGCATCAATAGCCAGAACGTTTAAATAAAGTTTGCATCAATAGCTACCACAAGTAGACTGACGTTTGCATACTAAGTTTGCATTGTTTTTTTGTACATTGAACCAACTTTTTATACACATTTTTAATGCCAATTTTATTACTAACATAATTCAACGTTTGCAAAACTACGATTTTGCAGTTTGAATAATTACGTTTTTTAGTTATTTCGCAAGTTTCATTCCACCTTCCTATAAAACTTAAACCTGGATGACGGCTGAAGTTATATGCTTTGTTGGTATGAGATTTGTAATTTTCAGTAACTCTACGTAGAGATTGCACCAACTATTTTCTTGCAATAAAAAGACTTTCTTGTATGAATACTATAGCGTAATGAGAATGAAGGAGGTATCGGCTGAACAAACCTTTGCCAGGAAAAAACGCAGTTTGCAAAGAATGTAAGACGTTGGTCGAATAGCCTTGCAAAAGAAAAGATTTTGTACTTGTGCGATTTGTGGATTTGTTATACAAGTTGAAAATAATGTGCCATAATGCAATAAACTCTCAACGTGAGTATCGTGTTGTAAAACAGCGGAAACCGGTTTAAACAACATTGTTCTCGGTTAACCACCTTGCGAGGTAATCAAAAAATGATTCAGATGAGGGCTGCAACCATCTGAATGATTTGGGTGGGGAAAGATTGTTGTAACTTGTTATTTAACCTATTGAATAAAAAAATTATTGGCGATCTGAAATATTTTTGCACTCATAGCTGATATTGTATTAGGTACACACGCAACACTGATGTGCAACAATACTTTTGTGAACCATTTGTTCACATTTTGCCAAATAAACCTGCAATTTTATCATTGCTTGTAACTGAAACAAAATTGGAACTATCATTAATACTCAGTCAACCTCTCACAATTGTGAGGCAGGAGTTCGATCCCCCTCGCCGGTTGTTCCCTGGAACAGGTCACCTGGCACTCAGCTCATGGGCCAATGGTGCTACCGCCCGCAGTGGCCCAAAAATTGCGACTGCGCTTATACAACAGCGTGATACAGCACGTAATTGCACAATTACGTGCTGTATCACGCTGTTGTATCGTGCCCGTATGCCAGCGCCTCACTATGCCTCGTCTGCTGTGATTCATGTGTCGTGATTGTGCACGCCTTTCCGCAATAAACAAAACATGCAACTCGGAGGGAAACCTCCATGCGCAAGAAGAAGTCAACCACAACAAGACAAATCAATCAGGTACACGATTTCTACAAGAAAAATGGCATCGCCGTAGTTTTACAGAGCGCACGGTCAAGCAAAGCTTTTTTCCATGCACGTATAGGAAAGCACCCGTCAGATGGTGCATTTAGTCAACAAAACATGTAACAAACTTATAGCACAGCTTGCCAACAAAAATAGATAGTTCACAGCAGAATATAAAGCTTCCCTTATTTCAACTGCGATTGGAAACAAGTAGGCCTGATTGACCGATTGAATTATTGTTTCATATGACTCAGCTGCTAACACGGGACATCGAGGAAAGCTTTTCGGCTAAGAAGAAGACAAGAGCTGTGTTTGTCAATCTCACAGCAGCCTACGACATGGTGTGGCATCGTGGCCTCGCCTGTAAGCTGCTGCGATTGCTATCTGATAGACGCATGGTCTGCATGATCATGAAGATGGTTGGTAATCGCAGCTTCACCTTACCACCGGAAATGGCAAACGGAGCAGGTTACGACGCTTTAAGAAAGGCGCTCCACAGAGTTCCGTCCTGGCACCCTTTCTTTTAACTATACACATCTCTGACCTGCCAATCAGCGTCTCCAGAAAGTATATGCATATGCTGACGATCTGGCAATCATGCAGGCTGATGGAGACTGGCAGGCAGTGGAAGGCGTGCTGAGCAAGGACATGGGAACCGTAGGTGAATACCTCCAGACTTGGAAGTTAAAGCTCAGCACTACAAAAACGGTGTCGGTAGCCTTCCATCCTAACAACAAGGAAGCTAAACGTGGACTCAAATTCAACTACAACAACGAAGTCCTGCTCATCTGCCCCGATCCCAAATACCTCGGAGTAAAGTTGGGCTGGTTGCTCACAGTCAGTTACTCAAGTCAATTGTATTTTTCGCGAGATGTCGAAAAATGTGTGGTTCAACAAAAAGAATACGAGGGTTGGCGAAATGACTGCGAGGTCAACACGTCAGCCAACCCTTGGAAAGAACAAAGAGAAAGGCAATCAGAAGATTGTGTTTGTCCCAAAGAAAGAGAAAAGGAAATACACACACACAAAAGAAAAAAGAAGAACATAACTTGTACAAGAGATCAAGTGCAAAAAACGTAACAAATATCAAGGTGTAATGAGCAGCGGCACATGCAACGAATTAATTGCGACAAAGACGGATTTTCCTGCTTAGAATGAAGCAAATGCGTACATAATATCGGGAAACAATTAAATTTATATTTGAAAAAGGAGCTGTTTGTTTAATTTTATGAATCTATGGTACGGTCTATTCAATAAGCCCTTCAGAATGTCATTCCAAAGCTTGCATCTTCTGTAAACAGAATGGCGTTGTTGTTTAACTGTTTTGTATAAAGACTTAATTAGTACCGTATTATCCAGTTGTCGTGTATGAAAAGTTTGATACCCGTCGAAAAAATATTTGTTTTCGACATCAACCACCAGTCAGACCTTCAAACCAAATGTGTCCAGTTTAATAGCCATGTAGTGGATGAATTTGCAACGTTTCTAGCATGACAATAATTGCTCATCCACTGTAATGCTGTACATGCTGAGGAAAAAATACTTTGTGGAAATTTTCTACAAAACTATTACAAACTTGCGAAGTGAAAGCACATTTATCATGCAAAAGATTTCTACGGTTTTCCGTCTTCTGATCAAAGCGGAGATATCTCATAAGTTCTAAAAATCTGATGTTGTTGGCCATAGCTCGTGAAATCATTTCACATCCCCATGACATACCCCACAAAATTTTCACACGGAAGTTGCGACCCTCTATCACGCCTCGAGCAACCACCAAACGTATGAATTTTTTCAGTTCAAAAAGAGCCACATCCCAGGATTGGTAACGACCCACCTCAACCGTGCATTTTCTTACATTTCGCAACATACGCTCAACACAAGTTATTCCGAACAATGTAGGCGGACTGCCAGAAATTGTTTTAATATGATGAAAGTTCAGGATGAAATCGCAAACCATTGTTTGTGTGCAATCGGCCTTGAGTTTGCAAATGATATGGTAACCCTTTGTACCTCGACCTAATTCCATTATCCATCATTTGGGGCGACTGATGATCCGTAGTAGAAGCAAAATAACCAATACCTTGGTATAAAATGTTGTAGCAGACTTTTGTTTTTCCTCTGACAGCATCGTCAGTCCTGACAAATGTAGTGCTAGTACAGTGGCCCATATGTAATGAAATTTAAGCTTTGACGTCATCAAAACTATACTGACGATAAAAGTTACGTACGTACAGAGGAGTGAACGTTAAATCAGTGTTGGTTCGGAGGCTATGCCGATTGAGTTTGGATTTGACATCGCCATACCCCAACATTCATTTGCATTTCCGCTTCTGCCTCAATTGACGCATGCTGTCCTTCTAGAATCTAGAAAGTACACACTGCAATTTTTTTAAATAAAATAAAAAAGTTGAAATTCACAGGATACCAGTATAAAAGTAATTTACAGGATACCAGTATACAAAAATAGAAAAATTCATAAAGTTTCATGGCTGCACTATTTACCACTTGAAAGTTATTCACTCGTATATGTCAAATGTGCGTCAATTGACGCGTCACGTCCTTCTAGTGTTAAAACCCCTTAGGGAACAACGTTCCCAAAATGGGAACATGTTTTTAAATGCTCGTAACTATTTCACGGATTAAAAATGTGCATCCAGATTTCTTCCGAAATTTCTTCTAGAGTGGTGCTATTAAAAATACACCCAATTCATAAAATCCAAAATGTTGTTTTGCTTCTATGGGGATTCATATTCAGTCAAAACGTAGTTTTTCGGGTGGCCTAACTAATCTTTGTTTGTTTATTGTAAGCTTGAAAAAATTTCAAGCAATGTGCCATGAAAATATTTTTTATAGTTATATTTAACTGACCCAAGCGTTAGTTTACAATTTTGTGTCCATCTCTTTCTTCACAAAGAGTTTGGAAACGATGTTCCCAAAATGGGAACGTTGGTCCATTACAAAACAGAAATATCCATGTTTGGCAATTGATGTTCAGTAATAGGAGGACAATATTGAAGCGTTCGTGGAATCTTCTGTCTCTTGGCCTCCAAACAGTCTTACTGCATCCACATGACAATCAAAATTTAGCCTTCCCTAAGCTGGCAAAAGTATTACCGTTGCTAGAAAAACTGAAAACCAACTGTCAACACTTTGGTGTGTTTCACAAAAATCTAATAGGCCTATAGATGAATCAGTGGTTCCGTATCGAGGCCTTCACAGCGCTAAACAGTTTATGAAAGGAAAACCAGTGAAATTTGTATATATGATGTGGATGCTGTGTAGTGTTGACAGTTTTCCGTATAACTTGGATATATACAGTGGAAATGATTCTCGGAGAACCACCCCATTAGGACCATATGTTGTATCAACCATACTTAGTCCAGTAAGCAGTGATAAACAACATTTGCCACCCGGGACAACTCCGGGTGGCAGTTGTCCCGGGTGGCAATGGTCCTAGGTAGCATTTGACCTAAGTGGCAGTTGTCCAAGTGGCAGTTGTCCTGGGTGGCAATTGTCCTAGGTAGCAGTTGTCCCAGGTCGCAGTGGTCCGGGTGGCGATTGTCCTGGGTGGCAATTGTCCTAGGTAGCAGTTGTCCTAGGTGGCATTTGTCCAGGTGGCAATTGCCCTAGGTAGCAATTTTCCTAGGTGGTAGTTGTCCGGGTGGCAATTGTCCGGTGGCAGTTGTCCGGGTGGCAGTTTTCCAGGTGGTTGTAGCCCGCATGCCATTTTCTATACTTCGTAAAACGCGACGCACTGACTCATAAACAACGCAGCTTGTTGCCAGCGCCACTACTATCATTGCAGGAGTATATCCTGGCTTCAAAAGTGCTTGCTAGCTGTTGTGAGGCGGTAGGTTGGTTAGCAGTTGAGTTTTGCAGTGTTCTAGTACGGTCAGCATTTAAAATAAAGCTAAATATCCCGCTCTTGTTTGGTGTTCTAACAGCAGTTCGTGTGCCCTTTTTTCAACTCTTGTTCAGGGTCAACATTTCCCTAGTAAGTTTTCTTACTTCTTGCAAGACTGAAGATCTGTGAATACACGAGACTAGTTCTCCTTTTAAATAAATCGCAATGTATGCACTTGCGGACGTATATACTGTGGCTTACAACTATTAAAAGACAGATATGTGCAAGTTTGAATCTTCGCAAAAGGATGAAAGCGAAGCCAAGCAGGCAGATACCTCACAAGCTGGTGACGAAGCTACAGCGTGATTTATTAATGATTTCCATTGAGTGCTAGTTCATACAAAATTGTTTACAGCCAAACTTCATTCACTTTATGTTAAAGAGTCGGAGTCGTGAGCATGTGTCGGAAATTTTGGAAAGGTAGGTGTCAGAGTCGGAAATTTGGAAAGGACGGACATATTACTTCCGACTCCGCAGCCCTGAACAGAACCACAACCGACTTTACGCACTTCCTGTCTAAGTAGAAATTTTTGCTGCCTTTGACATATAAGTTTAACAACAGACCCATTATGAAGGCTGTCTGTTGTAAACGTAAGGCTGTCTGTTATGAACATAGTCTGTTGTGAACGTGGTCTGTTGTAAACGTGGTCTGTCATGACCACGGTCTGCTATGAATGGGTCAGTTATTAAAAAATGTGTTATGAGCATGGTCTGTTGTGAGTGGTCTGTTATGAACAGGTTTGTTTGGAAAGAGAACCCTGCATATACTCCCTACATTGACATTACACTGTTGTATTCGCTCAAATAAAACAAAATCTTTTATTATTCCAAAAAAATGGTGGTGTGATCACCACCTACAATGACTGAAAATCACAAATGTCATACCAAAGAACCATAGAATTTTAGCCGGCATGAAGTTTTTCATAGTTGTAGATGAGGTGGAATGATGCCGAGATATAACTAACACAAAATAATTACTCAAACTGAAAAATCGCAGTTTTTTAAAGGTTTAATTAAGTTAGTAATAAAATTGACGTTGGTATTAAAAATTTGTTTGACAAGTTATTCTAAACTGCAAAAAACACTGCAAACACTGCATACAAACATCAGTTTAACTGTTTTGACTAACGATGAAAACTTTATTTAAACGTTAGTTTAACTTTTGAATTCGATCTGCCATGTTATTCCATTCTATTACAAATCATATTTTGAACATCCTCGCGAAATTACTTTTTGAATGTGACAACTGTTGAAAAGAATTATGTCGAATCTTACAACTTAGTGCGTGTTTTGTCGCTGTTGCTTTGGAACTCGTATGCTGCATTTTCATGAATTTCACCAAAGTATTCTGTTGGCGTTGCTGTAATTTGGTTCCATTTGGCAAAATAGCTTTGAATGAATACGACGCTTTTTCCCTTTGTCTCTGGAAGCACGATGAAGACGTAAACAACTGTAGCCAATGTGATCGCCACGAACGGCAGAAGAGCAGCGAACTTGAGGTAGGTCTGTCGAAATAAAATTCACTGATTAAATGTTGGCAATACCGTAACTTTTAAATAATAGCCCTTTGCTTGTTAAGACATCCAACCAGCTTAAGGTGTTTTACCAAAGAAAATCATTTCTACGTCAATACTTCCCAATTGTAAATCTTGGTACATTCTAAGTGTTACCAGATGCACTTCAAGAATTTTAAGATGTTGCGATCCCAGGAGAGAAAAAGTAACTCTAAGGGATTTTGTATTGAGAAAAGTCTTGTTCATTCTAAAATAAATTGACTCTACTCGAAGTGTTTACTCAGCTTGATTCGCACAATTAATCTCTACAGTTTGGGGCAGAAGCAGATGTTCTTGAAAAGCAAGATTTCTGTTAATGAACAGTGAAAGTGCTGCAGGTTTCATATGAAAACTTTGAAGATCAAGACTTGTGACATGTAACAGAGTATAAGTCAGCGCTTCACAACTAGGGGTTACCGGACCCATGAGGGTTCAAAATGATATTGTCGAGGTTTAGAGTTTGTATGTTGTTGGAAAGTGCTATTACCAGGGCTGATGTAATTGAACCCTACCAAACAAAAACCACGTATCCGCTCAAAAAAATCAAATATAACCCAATCTTCCTTTTCTTTCAAAAATCTGCAATAATGTAAAAATGAAGGTAACAATAACTCTCGTACAGTTCACTATTAATTGTTTTGAATCAAACAAAACGAATTGCAAACCAAATGTGAAGGACTCTGAACAAAACAGAAGAATACGTCGGACAGTTTAAGGAAATTCTACTGATTATCTTCTTCAGTTCTGTAAAATTGATATATTTTAATAAACTTTTCTACCTTCTCTGCACCCAACCTGTTCCTGATTTAGGACCAAACCAAACCATACATTGAAAAAATGCGATTTATGTATGCTGAGCCAGCAGAACATGTACATAAATTGATATGAAAGTGTGAAGTTGTGTGTGAGTGGTTTTTGTCTGTTGGCAGTGTGTATGCTAAGCCAGATTTGTGAACGGGCCTCTTTTTTAAATCTGAACCCGGTCCGAGCCTGGAGTCATAAGCTCGAACCTGGTCCGAGTCTGATATTTATCTTTAAAGTCTGATTTAGATCCGAAAACAAAATTTACCGAGTGAATCAAGTTATACGCTACTGCGGGGTATCTTAAAACGTAGTGTGCGGGTATAGGTGCAGGTACACGTTTCATCACACCCAAAATAGCAAGCACCTTGACCTCCCTAAACCTCGGTTTGTTAGGCAACGATAATACTGCGGAATGCAATGTTTCTCAAGAAAAAAAGGAACTATCACGAAATTATCCACGGTGGCGCTATAGGCATAAAAAACTATCTAGGAGAGCGCTATAGTCATGAAACGCCGGTTTGTACGCGTCGTTGCTTAAAACAAGCCAAGAATCGCGTAAGTGGTTGGTCTTTTCGAAACAACGCCATCGAGTCCTAATATTCTCACCGCCTTCACATTCTCAAAAAGAGGATGAGACTAATTCGAGCAGAGAACAAAAGAACGCAGCTGTGTTTGCTAATAGAATTAGCTGAAGGGAAATTACAAACACTTCACCCACAAAAGCATGCGCCATGAGCACAACAAATGCACCTCACGAAAAAAAACCTTACTCTGAATGTTATAAAAACGTTCTTCGGACAGTTTGAGTAAATTCTTCTGAAAAAATCCTTACTCTGAAATGTGAAAAAAATCCTTACTCTGAATGTTATAAAAAAGTTTTGTATGCAGGCCGAAAACGGCTCGACACATTTCAACAAACTTCAGCCCGAACCCTGCCCTACCCGAAAAAACCTGGCCCGTCTTACTACTCTGTGCTAAACTCTGCCAATTTGATGTAGTGAAGTGACCAACAACACTTTGCGAATAGAAAGACGCGGGGTGGATTTCTTTACTGTCAATTTTGAATAGTATATAAGCTATAATAAGTTATTATTGTGTAATTTTGAAAATGGCGATTTTGCATGCGGCAATGAAAACAATTAATAAGGAGGCTAATATTTTTGTGTTTTTCTTAAAAAAGAACAAAAACCTGTTCCGTTCAAAAAACAAATAAAGAGTTTTTTTTTAAAAAACAAAAAAGCCACGTGGGTTGTTTTTTTAAAGGGTTTTTATCAACCATGGCTATTACTCAAAAAGAACATTATCCAGCCCAATTATTCCAGCTAACGTTATTAATTAAAAATCTTGGCTTGTAAAATGCGTGAATTGCTATTCTGCTTCCGGCTTCGGTTACCACGATGAAGATGACCGGTGATGATATTGTAAGCGCATTGTGACGTTTATGGCGCAAAACATGGCGAAAATGTTGTTTGCTGCTGCTGGACACGGTTTCTGGTGTTCAACCACGCAAGGTTACTAGAACTTAAGTACAAAATCCCTATATATTGTAACGCCCATTGCAACAACACATTTCTGCGCATCTGGATTTTATTATCTACGTCATTTAAATAACAGGTACCGGAACCGTTTGTACCCCTCAAACCATTTGGGCGTGGCTCTGAGTCATTGTATGCCAAGGCATGACCGGAATTCCAGAGAAGTAGCAACAAAAAGTCACTAGTTTTATTTCTAATGATCAATGAGGTATGAACGTCAACAGTACGACTGAGTGTTTTCTCTTGTGTCGTCAGTATGTATTACGAGTAGTCATTTTACAAAGGAAGATAATGCAAAATCGGACTGTTTTGTGATTTTTACGCTTTTTTTAAACGAGATGGTACAAAAATCAGTTTTTTTTTATGAAATGGGTTCCAGGTTCAAGAATGGTTGGGGAACCCATGGTACAAGCGGAATGTTGATTAAAAGTGATCAGCGTGAAAATAAGGCTTCTAGAAACATTAAAGTAGTTAGGAAAAGCGTCGAATGAACCCTGTCACAATTGAAATCATGCGCGTTCATACGGATGTATTATAAATATGTGCGTGTACGTGTGTGTATGTGTCTGTGTGTTTGTGTGTGTGTGTGTGTGTGTGCGTGCGTGTGTGTGTGTTTGTGTGTGTGTGTGTGTTTGTGTGTGTGTGTGTGTGCGTGTGCGTGCGTGCGTGCGT
>JGI24158J21664_10010047_pt1 | contig 12634 bp, 8 predicted proteins | sample Ectturendosymbi3_FD_21664 | JGI IMG/M metagenome (IMG submission 21664) | reverse complement strand
CTATGCACTGAAGATGATAACAGTTGTTATCGAAACGTTTGCAAGATGTCAGTTGTATCGTTTGCTTTGGCCGTAGTATTTATTATTAACAACAAAAGTTTGTTAATAACAAATTAAGATTGTAAGAACAGCACCTCCAACACGTGCATCTCGTACGAAGCGAACTAAGGGTCCTCAAACCTTGTGCTGAAGATAATTTGACTTATCGATTCATCGTGTAGTAGATAACAAAGGTTGGCAGCCAAACTTTAAAGAAACGTTTTATTATATGTGTTCCTATGCTTGTGTGTAATTACTCTCCGTTAGTAACCATTTAACTACTATGCAGCTTCTGTACTGATACCGCATTTGTTGTTTTTTTGCAAAATAAATAGCGATGACTTCAATGTGACTCGGTCTAGCTAGAAATTGCTCAATGGAAAATTTCACCAAAACCAGCAGGAAAACTTCCAACAGAATGTTATATTCTGCTGTTACTATCAGCTTTGTGATGCAATAAGGCATTGATTCGCAACAAGAGAGACGATGTCCGTGTTTTCCTATGACACAGACAGCCAGGAGAGGTGTGAGAGCGAAGCAGCATCGCTCATGCGGTTCGCAAATGTGGCATCACATGGAAGCGCTGTGTTGTTGCTACCGCCAAATTCCCGGGAAGCGCGTGAAAATATAAGATCAGTTCACATTCATTGCATTCGCTCTGTGCACTCCATCGGCTGTCACTTGAGGCCATCCACGCCCATCGCCACGCGTGTTTGCTGCGTCGCGAAATAAAGAGGGACAGCTTTCCTGCCAGCGAGGCTGGGAGGCGCTCTGCTGTGACGAGTGCAGCGAAGCAGATACAAGCGATCCATTGCTGCACAACACACANTGTGTTGCTGCACAACGCACAGCGTGTTGCTGCTGACATACCTAGCTNTGCAACACGNTTCTGTGTATGAGACAAAACCTGAAGTTCAAGGTGAAAAAGAGCTGCAAAAATATACATGAACTTTCTTGCACTAACACAAGTAGAGCTTATTGTGAAACGAAATGCTGATGTAAGGAGCTGACGGAATCTATGGAGGAGCACAGCATTTCTCACCACTTGGTAATGATCAAATGCATGGAGTGTAGGCCAGCATCGTATTGAAGGTGTGTTTCAAGGCAAATTACTATCCCCTGCAACAAGGGCATGCTTTTGGAACATTACAATCTCATAACAACAGCGTGGTTTGAAATCGTAATGAGACTGAATTTGATGTTGTTTCAGAGAAAAAACGACCTCACGTGGTGCACCAAGCTTTGGTTGAATACGAAGAACATTGTAACTCTGTCTTGATACAAAGCCATGTAAGTTTAAATCTTTATCTTGTCAGAGAAGCAAAACCGGTCATCCTGGCATTGGCACTGTTCATGAAGATGTGATCCGAAGCAAAGTTGTAAAAATTGGAAAAGAAGTTTCTGTTGATTTTGAAATACAGAACACTCTTAAAAACGGCTCAAAACATTTCACTCTGAGACACATCAATCCACCACGTGCTTCAAACTAGGAAGGGGGTTTGCATTTCACCCATCAGTGCACCCATTTCACCCATCAGTGCACACATTTCACCCATCAGTGCACACATTTCACCCATCAGTGCACTCAACAACACACGGCACGCTGCCATGGAAACTTGTGGTGGCGTTTCTGTTGTTGTAGCCAAAGTTACAGAACTACTTTTCAGCAAAATATTTTATCAGCTTAAGTCAACAGGTTGGGGTTGGTCGTAGTATACATTGAGAGAAACTGCGCAGTTTCACGGTGAGCGTAAAGTTCAATGACAGTCACCCAAAGACAGCAGTCTACATGCATCTACGAAACAAATCGAATCTTGAACTTAGATTTCCCAAACATGAAAGCCAAGTTGATGATAATTTATAGAAACTTGATGTCGATTTTTCAGAACATTGTCACTTCCTTAGCAGGAGACAATAATGATCATTAACAGCTAGTGGGCTCCTCTTGTGACGTGCTCAACTTGCACCACAAACATATCGTATTCGCCATACCGTTATACTCTAAAGCTCATCGAAGGAAACTGTCATTGCTCAAAATTTCTGTGTTAAAATAAATTCGCAGAACCCCCCACCCCTGACTGGCCACGCTAGCATGCTGTCGGGTTGCCAGCGTTTGGACTTCATCACTGCATCAAGGTCTTCTGGAGGTGGAATGTTGGTGGAGTGCCGTATGCATTTATCATTTCACCAACTTCTGTTCGCAATTTATAGGACTTAAAATGCGTAATTGACGCGCAGTCGATTTCCGAGTGAAACACTTTGTTGATGGATTCGACAACGTCACCTTATGGAGACAAACATCATTCCCAAAACTGTTCTTTGTCAGAGTTAAAGTTTTCATAAACTTCATGTCTTGGAACGGAAATCAGCAGAAATGCTGTTTATGATTCACCCCTATGCCTACACCACAGTACTGTATGGAACTAACATTCAGCCTCCACTCATCTTGGGATGGCTGGCACGTTAGTCCGTCACCCACAGGAAACTCAATCTTTTGCAACACAGTATCTACAGGACAATGATGAAAATGTTTATTATATTCGCCAGAAGCTGACATCACGCCATCACCCCCCAACGCCCTACATGACGTATACTGTGGACAAGAGTGTGGCAGCAAGAAGTTCAATGTTCATCACCACATCCTAACAACACCTCACCTTTATCCGAGCTGCGCGCTCCCGCTCCTCTTGCAGCAGGAACTCTTGAAGGATGCGCCGCGTCGTTGTTTCTTTTTGAAAACGTGGGTGAGTTGGAACGACTTCCAGCTGCGCAACAACACACGGGGTTCAACAACAACACATGGGGTTCAACAACAACACATGGGGTTGTGATCTGATGATCTACTGCCGCCTCCTCCTCGGGGTAGCCATGACAGGAAAGTTATCTGATGACAGAACGTGTATTATGTTTGCACCTTTGCATTTGACTTCACCAATTTTTAGCTACAAAAACAATATAACAGGCGGGGGGTGAATACCTTCAGGTACTTGGCTTCCGAACAAAGAGTATTTAGAACATGGAAAACAATTTTGCATCAAAATTGCAATCGTTTGAAATTTTTTTTATATACCACTCTTTTCTGGTATTAATGGGGTGGAAATTGCATCACGTGTTATTTTCAAGGCAGTGCTTACACAGGGAAATTTGTAGATTTTGTTGAAAAAAACTGTTTTGGGCTTTAACCGAACTTTTCCGGGAAAAGCGCTTTAGACCCCAAATATTTTTCCCCCCCTGCAAAAAGACATGATAAACAATGCAATGAACTGCCTGAATCACATCACACCAACGATGCAAAGAGCTTAAGTCGCATTGCGTTAATTAACTATTAAGAAAACAACTGACAAGAAGTTAGTTCTATGAATACTCTCCACACATGTCCAGAAAGAAAGATGCAGGGTTAATCAAGCAACAGGTTATCAATCAAACTAGAAAGAGTGCGACCATTATTCGCTCAGGACGAAGTTAAGTCTCTGGGTCGTGAAGTGACAGCATCAGTCGTGCATTGGACAAAGCTTGAGGTTTGTTCTCTAACAAAATGTGATTAAACTTTCAACAAATTTTAACAATTTGCTTTAAAACACTTTTCCATCATTAACGTTTCCCAGGCACGGTCTGTTCTGGCACTATATTCTGAAAATNACCGCAAGCACACGCAACACAGGATAACACACAACACGTAGATGCACAACACGTGGTTACTTGGCAGGTAAAGCTGCAGAAGCTTCGCATGCATACAAGCAAGTCTGACTAATGCGTGTTAAGGCGACTGGAGGAAAACCATTTACAAAATGTCTTTTTGACTCCCCAGCTCTGTGCGTCACCAACCCGTGTGTTAGTGTGTTCGCGAAACATCATGAAAGCACATTTGCAACACAGAAATGATGTTACTGGACGTACAGTTTATTACTACAAATAACTGATCAAAGGTTTAGGCACACGCCTGCCCAGTGAAGCGTGGCAACACTCTACACGAGCTCCATCAAGCGTGACACACTACAGCAACACAGTGACACACTACAGCAACACAGTGTCACACACACGAGTGCAGCCACTCACCCGCCCTCGATGCTGAGACTGAGCCTGGTGCAAAGATTTATATCAATGACACCTCGTAAACAAGGCCGATAGTGACATCATAATCAAACCATCACCCCCTCATCCGGTCGCGCATTGCTATCGCGCGAGGAACAAGCACATGACACAAAGCTATCGTGGAGGTGCGGCGTTAGGCCACAGGCCCTATGATGGTTCCAGAGGCCGGTGGCGAAACTAACACATTTAATTCCACTTTCAAGATCTGCCCCCAACGCCGCTGCAAACAAAGCACTTGAACTTTGACCTGCATGCCACATGAACTTTGACCTGGAGGTCAAATTTCAAACAGACTCTCGCTTCAAATCGACCTCAAGTTCCGTTTCTTAAAAAACTACCAGACTTTTGGCGACAGCCACCAGCTGATGATGTCATGCAAGCGAAAGGTCAAAAACAAACAAACATCAACACGTAATAAACGTACGTTGTGACGTGGATGGTCTGCCCGCAGTCCGTCCTCTGTCGCCGTTCCTGGAAGGGTCAGGTATGGCCTTCGGCACACGGCCTGGACGACCTGGTTTGAAACGTTACAAGCAAATGAAGGCTACAGTTCGCATCAAGTCCATGCAATCCTGGCCTCAGGGCTTGTGAGGCGCCATGAATAAGCTATGGGGGGGGACAAGACCAGTCGATCTTCTTCATGTTCATTAACTTTGAAAGCAGATAAAGACATGGAGAAAATCTGTAAAGCTATGCCTTTACTTTTGTTCAGCTGAACATCAAAAGCTGCACAGATGTCGTGGACAACCGTTGTATCAAGTAACAGCTCTGTCTGCGCCAACCCTGTCTACATTTCACGCCATTCACAAACACAACATGAACAAGCATGCTACACGTGGAACGATGCATCCGAGGTGGAAAACAACCACACTATGAGCTTTTGCGATGTAATTAAATGATCGTCTAAAGTTCGAAAGTTCAAAGATTCCAAAACTTTCTTGGCTTGTTTACAGAAACAACGACCAAGCACGCACAGCAACATTACCATCCACGTTTATGTGGGGGTCCGATGTGTAAGATGCTAGCGTCAGCAGTAGAGATAGGACGAAGTAGAAATTAAAACCTCACTGCTTTCAAATTAAAACGTTGCTACACAAAGAGATAAAACAGGTAGGTATAGTTTTAATAAAACATTTCTACTTTCCACTAAGGTGAGAAAAGGCTTGAAACCAGGAACACCACCATTTTACTGTAAAAGTTCCAACACTGCAGAGTAAAACTTACTCCCGCACAGCGCGCTTGCTTTGTGACGTCACAGACACCATCGCGAAAAATATCAAATTGATTCAATAACTGAGCGGGCCACACGAGCTTGACTGCTATCGCCAGTATTCACGTTGCGTGTTCAGCTACCCCCCTGACAAGCCAGGGAAGAGTCGAAGATGCAGCCAGATGTGCGTGGAGTCGGAATAAATAAATTATTAATGAGGCAGGAAAGTGGTGGTGGCGTGCGGACATGTGTTAACCTGCTGGTAGCATGTGGACGGATGGAGGGTGCTGCTCAACATCAGTCTTCTGCAGTAACCATCAAATGCTTTGTGTTGGTTACTTTTGCCTCTATATAACTTTAACACCAGCAGAAAACTAATCAGACGTCTAAACATCATCATACCTACAAGCTTCATCGCTCTTTTCCCTTTTTTGTTTCGATATAATTGGTGAGGCGGGACGGTACTTCCAACAGATGAGGTTTTATCAACAAAATCAATAGCTTCGCACGACAAGCACTTGTTTGGCACATTCGGTGGTTTGTTTGTAACGAACTCACCCAGGGTACTGGTCCCTCTCATCGTGGCCTTCATTCTTGACCTCTGGGCCGAACTGGGGTCAATGTCCGACCGAGAACGAAAGAACTTGGAATTCGTCATTCCTGTGGAACGAAGTCCTGCGCTTGGTGGCGCTGCAAACAATGGAACAGTTGTTACGCAAACAGTTTTCGTTCACACTGTCACGAAAATGGTGAAATATGATACAAGTTGTTGCGAAAGACTTTCGGTAACACATGTGTTGGGTCCGCGGAACTGTCATGCCAGAAAGATTCACCCCCACACCCCTGTCCATTGCAGCAGGGCCTCCACTTAAAGCAAACTGCATAAGAAAACACTGGATTACAAGATCTAGCACTGCTGCATCATTCAAACTGATGGAGGGGTTGCCCGTTGCCAGGGAGACGGCTTGTTTGCGGCACTTCGCACAATTAGCGTTTGTTTAAATAGTGATTGTTATTGTATCATTGACAAGCTTTGTGACGGAATCAATCGTTTTTGAGCTGCAACAACGAAGGTTGCTGCCAAGTACAAAATGCCGGCAGCCGAGGTGCAGACATCTCATCCAGTGCTTCTCAACCTTTTTAGTGATGTACTCTTTTGGGTACACGACTCGTACCAAGGGGTACGAGTACCCCCATTTGAAAAACACTACTGGCTTCGATGGTGTAGCAAGCTGCAACATATTGTAGCGGGACCTCGTATATCAAGGGTCAACATCAGACAGAAATCCAGGGAATAAAACCTCCCCACTTTCGGGTCTGACGCTTTAGTGTTGGTCGGGCCAGGCCTGTCCGGAGAAGGTTGTTGCGTAATTTCCTGACCTCCCCAAAACTACGCAATACCCCCCTGCTGTGCGTCACAGCATCGATCCCATCTGCTGAGGCTCATTCCTGGGGTTGACGTCATGCCACGTCAGAGGCGCTGAGTACGTTCGGACCAGCGCACGTGCAGTGGGGGGGTTCTGTTCAACGCGTGAATTCGTAACAGAATTCAGGGAAGAAACAAGAATCAACTGAAACATAGATTTGAAGCAAGTTACCTTTGACGATGTGTCTCATCGCACCACCCGTGGTTGTGAGCATGGATGTTCGCGGCTTCCTGCTGGGAGAGAAAGAAGGAAATGAAACTTTGCTGAAAGTTTACTGGAAAACGGTGACAACGGTGTCGGCAGATATTTGTCATTAACACGATGACAAAACATTTTTTCATTCAAACACAGAGAAACAACGATTATTCTCCACCTGGTCACATCCTGGTGCTTCGGGGTCAAGAACTCTGTTGATGATGCAGATGATAAATGACCTGAAAGAAGAAAGCGATTTGTTTTTTCAGCGGTTTGTCAACAACAGAAATGTAAACCAAGTATAAAGTATGCGGCTTCCACAGTTGAACGACTCAGTAAGTCACCATAGCAACAGCCAACGCTTCGGATACATTTGCACATAACTTTCGGGTGCAACTTGTCAACTGCCTGCTTCACAACCTAATAATAACACGTCGTCCACCGATGTTCCTGCATTCACTTCTTGGACTCCCAACACCGGCATGGATGGTTGCGTTGCTCTTATTTCACACTGAAGGTATTCATCATAACTGACACTACTGAAATCAGATCAGCATCACTCATGATTTAACTCAGAGCTGCACAAGCTTTTCGCCACTGCTGGCCAGACAACGTTTGCTTTTATTAATCACGGCCGCCAGTTAGTTTGAAGATATATTTTTTATTTTGCATTGCTTCTGTTCTGTTCCCACACGTCTGCTTGGCCGCCCTCCCCCAAACTATCCTCATGCATTGCTATCTATCCTCGTACAGCAGACAACGACCTTCTATTAATGCAGGGAAGCCATAACTTATATTTTAAACTATAAGTGCACAGCCGCATAAATTCTATAGAAGACCGCATGCAGGTTGTGCACCCTGGTATCACATCAAGCAAGACAACAGGGCAGCACAACGAGGAAACACGTGACCACAAGTGTATTTACATTTCAATCATACACTGTACCTTTGATGAGCTTCTGCTGGTTGGGGTTCAAGCTTTTAAATACTTCCTCAGCTTCCTGTGAGAAGTGGACTTGCAGACCCTTCCACGCCCTGGCAACACAAAATATAGAGATGGTGCGACGCAATGATGTTTACTGACGTAACCAAGCGATCATCACATGTGACGTCATCCGTTTCTTAGCCCCCATTCGTCAGCAAATCATGAAAACATTCCTACGTCATCATATCGCAAGGTAAAACTGTTGAACCATAGCATTTAGAAAAAGCATTTTAATGCGCCCCGAAAATCATATCCAAGTATTTATTTGAATAAAAGCTGCGGCTGCCTGCTCAGTATGTGAAACATATACTCGGTTGGTAAACAACACATTCTCTGATTCTTTGCTGTAGGTTTCATTTTTATGGATACAGTTTTAATAAAACCATTACTTCCAACTAACACAGCATCCCACAAACACGCTACCGGCTCAAATACCTTCCTACTTTTGTAGCGAAGCAAAGATTTCGAAACTATCTTCTCTGTTACTCCCCGCAGCAACTCACACAACATGAACGCAAACAGCAGTGGACAACTTTTCAACTGACTCTATTTCCTGACCATGTATCGGTCGATTATTATAATCGCGATCAACCAGGAAACTCCGTTCATCAACAACGTTCGTTGTCGACAATCGCTTTCATATGACAGCATAAAAAGCATTATGACGCTGCAGGGAGTTAAGACCATCTCAAAACTTTAGCGCTAGCTTCTATCGGCAGCAAAGCTACGATACGTAAGTACGAGGTGGGAGGACTCCTGTACGAAATATCAATATAGTTGCAATGTAAGCAACAGCCTCGTAAGAAGCGCCAAGTTTTTAAACAGAACTGATCACAAATATAGATTAAACACTGAATGCCAGTCAGACCAAGCAAGAGCTGGTGATCCAATCGTAAGGNCCCATCCGATGCAGGCAACCTCCCACTGGAGGGAGACACTGCAGATGGTGCCAAGCGTCNCTTGAACTGAAATGTAAGTTGTTTTGGGGGACTTCGCTACAATAACATGTTGATCAAGTAAGACCTCCCCTAAGTTTTTTTTATACAGCAATATTAACCCCCTTTTTATCGCCCCGTTTCGACCCCTAACCCCAATCTGACGTCAGGGTTTCGTTCATCTTTACAAATGCCGTAAAAACTGTGTCCTTCGAACCACAGACCTTGTTATTTTTATAATTTGGCAGAATCGTTTTAATGTTTGTTTACCAAAATATTGCAAACATACTGCCCAGGTTTATGTGGCATACAGTTTGAAAGAAACAGTGTGCATTAGCTATTTACGTAACAATACAATACTTTTATAAAAAGGCCGTTACTATAACAACCAACCGAGACCGCATCGTATGATTTTCATGTTTTGAACTTGATAAACATTCTCGTTTGAAGCAAAACAAAGCAGTGGAGCAAAAACACCAACATATCATTCATCATTAACTGGAAGTCAGCAAAATTTTATTAATTGCTGCATTAAATCATAGCTGCTCTGTTGACGAGCATTGCGATAGATCGCTTCATCTGCAAACCGCCAACCTCCCACATACAAAGCAACCCCCCTGTACTTCAACAACAGACACAAGCGGCCATCACTTACTTCCTCCCTTCTTCTCTTGTTTCGGAGTCCGCGTCGTTTATTCCACGCTGCACGGTCTCTTTGAGGATGGGCAAGTGCCTGCGGCCGGGGAAGAGTTTATTTAGCAATTCCTCCATGCCAGCACAACAGCACACACGGATTCCTTCACGCTAAACATTATCCCTCGCGCTATTCTGCTGACCCTTCACAGGCTATCAAAATGTTCACACAGTCGCTGTAGCATTCGTAGCTTCAAACGAACAGATTCAACTCTCGAGTTTCCAAAACAAAATCCTATCGAAAGCAACAGGATCAAGTCCGACTGTGGCTCAACGCAGTGATTAACGCTGGCAGGGCAGGATTTAAATCACTCTGCGCGACTGAGCAAGTGCCGGTGTCGGATAGCATAAGGCACCTTCTAATAGGGCGCGGTGCGCCATTCAATACGTCCCGATCATTGTTGACGTCAGTTTGGTAAACAATGGCCAATATAGCAAAGAATTTCATTGTTTACGTCACCGACTGCTGATAGTGATCACACAATGAGAACAAAGGCATGTGTGCAAAGCCCTTTCTATTCAAGAAGCACAACAATGATTACATGCTTTTGAAATANGGAATTAAAACCGCTCATAAAGATTTGCTCAATAAGNACTAAGCAAGCTTACGTGTACACTGCACACACCTGATTGTCGTGTTTCATACTATACTAAGCATCTTGTAACGATATACACATCCCCTTCACTCCCCCAACAATTGGCTGACCCCCGTTCATGTCCCAACCTTGGCCATATTTAGGCCGAGGACAGGTTCCAGCCGATGTTTGCTTAGTTGGTGAGAGAAACCACAACGGTCGCTTAAACCTTTCACATGACATTTTTTAAATAAAACTTTTTAACCACCCGGTTAAAGCAACCGGTCATCAACATTCATGTCATATCCGATATACGACCCATATCACGACACCGAAGCATCACGTGATCTACTTGTCACGACCGATTGACGATGCTGGTCATTCAGTGCGAGCGGTGAATCGAACCCACCATCTCCGGACTAAAAACGGCCGAACTTTTGGTTCATAACAGTCCAGTTGCACGATTTATGTTTGAAACGAGGGCATAATGTGGAGGATCCACTGCTTATCGTCTCAAATATCAGCCCACCCGCCGGCTGGGCGATGGTTCCAGCATTTAAGTGACAAGTGACTCATAACACCGAGCAACTGACCTTTCCAGCATTGCTGTACTCCAACCCTGCAGCATAATGCACAGGTTCGCGATCGACTGCCGACGGATGGAGGTAGTTTTTGATGTGCTGTAGCTTGTCACAACAGGGATCAGTTTGTGGGCGTGTGTGTTCTGCAAGATGCCAACAAAACCGTAATCAACACAATGCAAGGCATGACCCACTGGGTTGGGCAACTCGTCCCCTGCTTGTTTAACATCAGGCAATAACGAAGCTGACTGCAGCAAGTTCCATGCACACAGTTTTTATCAGTTAACCATCCCATTGCAATGACGGCATTAAGTAACCTACCCGGTTACTGTGGGGGGTGAAAAGCACTGTTGAAAATTAAATAACTCGCAATGAAAACAGCAAAACATCGTTCCATTCACTTTCTCAGCGCAAATGTTTCTGACGTTCAGTTGAGAGCGCTTTTCAAATTTGGTGAATCGGGAGCAAATACTGAAGCCGGATGAAAAGTACGTCAAAGAAATTTAACGGTTAAGAATTTTGAACTTTTTGGCCCAAAACCTTATAAGTAAGCTGTTATTTCCATTATTACCATAACGTTTCGAACAGAAACTTTGAATCTTTGATGCGAAGACACAAACATACAGTCATGAAGTTTGTTGCCGATAATCATGGACTGCTTTCAACAGATACTAAGCAACTGCACGAAGGTCTGGAACAACACTGCCATCAAACTGTTCCAGTGCTTTGCAATGAAGCTCATTTCCGATACTATGCAACGTGTGTGAGGAGATGTCTGAAACATCGGATTGATCGAAGTACCTGCAGTATCGTTTGCAGAGCAAGTGCCCCGGATGTAGATGTGACTTTGGCAGAGTTCGCGATCAGACTGAATAAGGTAGGAAGCAGGGCCACAGCTGTGTGTTCGAACTGCTGCTTCAAGATGGAAGACAGGAATCTGGAAAGGAATCCGTGCGACAAGGACCACAAACGCGAGATGACTTATAGTAAACGCATACTGCAGACCCAACAAGCAAGCATTCGCGCATGCGAAGGCCAATCAGCAGCGTATCTCACCCTATCGTGACACAAGTCTCCCTCACGACCTGCGACCGGAGGTCCTTGGCGTTCATCTGCAGAGCTGGCTCCATCTCACGAAGATGTCGGTAGAATGTGTCGTACTCTGTCCCGCCGGCAACTATCACTGCTCGGAGCTGTTTTAACTGAAGCAGAAAACAAAGTTTGCTCAACACCTTTAAGTGAAGTTTTCATCAACGGTATCTATTGACAACCGGGAAAAGCCATTGGTTTGGACAAATTGTTTAATTATCACTCCACACCTGCAATAAGATGCCATCTTTGCAAGAAAATGACGAAAACATATGGGAATAAGATACCGGGAAACTATACGAGTGGCAACATGTACTTGTGCAGCCGGTTGGCGTCAGTTCGCACCACGTCAGGTCGGGGTCGGGTATTTTGTTTGGGGCAGACAATGGCTTTCCTACTACCCGACCGATAAATGCATTACGTCACAATGCTCAGCAAGGTTCGGTGAAATCGGTGGGTGCGCTCTGAACAAAGATGTCGCACCAGCGCCGCAACCACTGCGTACGGGACTGACCCCCCCAACTAGCAGTGGGTACGGGACTGACCCCTAGCAATGGCAATGCCTAGCCCTCAGAATTCAAACCAACAAAAAGGATTTTCAAATAATCGGAACAACCCAAAGCTTTTGCTGCAGGCAATCACTTGTCCATCCAGTGACTATAGATGCATGCGTTTGGCGATTAAGTGAAAGCCCCTGTGTCTCTTCACACACACACACCCATTATCAAAACCTCGGCTGCTCCTCCCCCCCCCCGGGTATCCACCGATGGCCCGCAAGCAACCAGATGACAAGCACTGACAGCATTGCTCTCG
>JGI24158J21664_10010046_pt1 | contig 12634 bp, 8 predicted proteins | sample Ectturendosymbi3_FD_21664 | JGI IMG/M metagenome (IMG submission 21664) | reverse complement strand
GAACAGATTTACAAGAGGTTTCAGGCCCCATTCGGATTAAACTAAAAAAGTTACTTTCAGGGCAAATTGTTATTTTCAGGGCAAAAATTTTCCGCCCATCCAGTAACATACCTTCCCGTACGCCTATTAATGGATGTCTCGATTTGAGATGCTGTGCATTCCCTTTCGGTGGACAGGTAAGCGCTGAGTGGAACAGACGTCCAGGCTCCATGGCACGGCATGCTAGAAACGGAGTGGCTCCTTTGAGACGAAGCTCAGCAGATTGGATGCCCACGAGGGCAGGAAGATTGTCCGCTGATGTAGGACGCAGATATCTAGTCACATTTCCCAAGACGTCGGTGATGACAGGATTTATGAGGCGGGTGTGAGAACTGTGGCACCAAGCAGGAGCGCAATACTCTGCTGTTGAGTGGACCAGGGCTGAGTGGCTATTCACAACTTTTTGCCCCAGCACTCTAGCCGGGTGGTAAGGGTCATGGGTGGCGGAACCTTTTTCAAAATGGGGGGGAACAAGTGCACATTAAAAAGAAATTATAGCAAATTTTGTGGTTTGAATTGGCAACTGTGACGTCAAAAGCATTGAAATATGACGTCATTACATCTACACCATATGAAGGTCTAAATTACACTATTTTAGACAAAACTACACCTCTTTGAAAACGTATCGGTGAACCACCTGAAATTCAAATATGCTGTTACAGGGGCGATTCAGGTTATCAGCGTCACTCGGGCTAATCATACGGTTTATTCTGTCTGACTGAATAAAACCGTTCGACGCTTGCGTCACTGAAATTTCCATTTGCTTTCATTCTGCTGGCATTATCGTTGTCCTGTGACGTTATGTTATGTAACAATAAACGAGAAATTCTCATGATAACTTCTCCATTGTCGAGTAACGTACGTCGCAGAGCCAGTCCCGTCGCCACGGGGGAGTTTTTGGGGACTTAGCCCCCCCAAACAAAGCTCCAAGTCCCCCCCAAATTGAAACATGAATCACTATATAAATCAGTTGAGATTTCGTCAATTTTAGAGTGTCAAGCCCCCCGCACAAACCTAAAGTCTCCCCGAAGAAACGCAAAGCCCCCCTATTGAAACCTTTCTGGCGACGGTTCTGCACAGAGCAATGATACCCCCACAGTGGCGCTTCTAAGGGGTCCTGGGTGGGACATGGCCCTGCCATAGTTTTGGCTGGCCCCCTGCTTGTCCCCCCAGTTGTTTGCTTAATTTCACGTTCAAGTTCGTTTGATAGGCATATACAGCAGATAACTTTCAGCCAGCAAAATTTTAAACGATTTGAAGAGTTTTTAGCGACGGTTCTGACGATAATCACAAGCCTATGTTGGGTTTGATAGGTTTAATCATAGCAAATCAATCTTTATTACAGTGGAAAATCACCATGCAGGAGAGACATTTATGTTGCCCCCCCTACTTTTTTCCTTGACCCTGAAGTGACCCCACTTTTTTCATTCTAGAATCGCCACTGCAACGCAAGTAAATCATCCACTTACTAGGCTCATTCATATTAGCCCGAGTTGGACAAATTATCGTTCGTTTGAAATTATTCTCGAAATTGGAACTGTCCATTGGATTGAACTTCAAATCCAATGTTTCATACAAATCCGTTGCTTCAAAAACATTCAGTCCGATGTGAATTATGAGAACCTGCAGCATGATCACTGCGGTTCAATTTGCAATGCACTGATGATGATAACAGGAGTTATCGAAACGTTTGCAATATGTCGTTTTTATCGTTCTCATTGGCCGTGATTTTCATTATAAGGCTATTTAGCACTTCCATTTTTCGTGTGCCAAATATGAATTATGTTTCAATAAATATTTTTAAAATGGTGTTTTTTTAATGGTGTGGCACGAACTTTTCCTGCACACAAGCATATGGGTGTCGGAAGAGGGGCAGGAATTTGAAAATTTCAGGAAAAAATGCTGTTTTCTTAATTTCGAGTGGTAAAACCAAATTTCACCACTTTTGGCCTCCCGTAGAAAAACTTTTTAAAAAATCCACTAGTGGCCCCCCCTGAAAAAATTCCTTCCGACGCCCATGCACACAAGCATGTAAAATAACACCATTTTTTGAAAAATTGTGTTGTATTACACCAGTGGTTCCCAACCTTTTTTGATGCCTTCCTCCCTTTACTCATTTTGCAACTTTTTATTCCTCCCCCATGGAACGTTCAATCCTCCCCTGTTTGGGTTCGTAGGCTAATTAACTACAATTGGAACAATGGTCATTAATGACAACATTAACTTGATTAAAGCGCGACAAAAGCTATTTGTTGTCAAATAATTGCACCAAACATTGTCAACAAAAACGTGTGATAGCTACATATATAAAGTGATACAAATAATTGAAAGAGCTAATGTCAACTCAAAAAAAGAAGCACAACACTTGCAATGAATAAGTAGCTTAGACACAAAGTGGAAATTCCTCTCCTGAACTCATGAAATTCCTACCTGGGCATGAATCCCTCCCCGGTTGGGAACCACTGTATCACACCATCTGGCAACACTGTTCAACCACACCAATGCGGTAAGCCAGTGTTTGCCAAACTGTGTGCCGTTGAAGAGGCTGAAGTGTGCCGCGAAAGTTTTATGTTTTGACAAAACCTTATGCTGCAAATCTTTTTGGTCGGCGTTGCATTGCTTTGGGTTTTAACTTTTCATCTTAACTTAGGCTATTTGTTTCAAAGTATGTGTGCCGCAGCCAAATTCAAAATGTATTGGTGTGCCGTAACATAAAAAAAGTTTGAAAAGCGCTGCGGTAAGCAATCCATAACAAGGTGACAGACTGTTCACGGTGTATTTTGCCAAACAATTACGAAATCCTGTCAAATTCACCGCCAAATTACAAATATTATGTTAGAAATAATATCAACAAAATACTGCCGAAATTCTTTTTTCTCATTAAACGATTTACTTAATCACTGAACCCAATATCAATTGTATTACTTAAACTTACGATGTTTAGGCAAAAAAGTGGGGGGCAGGCCCCCCCAGAAATAAATGTGGGGGGCCTACGCCCATGCGGCCTGTGGTAAGGGTGAAGCTGCGAATACTAATCAGCTCCATCATCATGCGGAATATGTTTCTGTCAGGTAGCAATCGCAGTAACTTGCAGCTGAGGCCGCGATAACATACAAAATCGTAGGCTGCTGTGAGATCGACAAACACAGTTCTGGCCTTGTTCTTAGCCAAAAACATGTCCTCGAGGTCTTGCGTTAGCGAAGCATTCTGACTTACGGTCGTCCTCCAATGTCGAAAAGCCGCCTGTTTCTGCGGAAGTATTGCATCAAATAATTGGTTCGACAAATGCGTAGATGAGTCTCGAAGATCTTGAAGGGGACACACAGTAGATATATAGGACGATAACTCCTTTGGTCCCCCTACATCTCATTCGGCTTAAGGATTGCAACTACTGTTACTCTTCTCCATATGCTGGAAATTTTGAGTTGGGGTATGCAGAAAAGTAAGAAACCGCATAACCAAATTTGTGACCTGATCCGGCGTGGAGTATTAACTCTGCGAAAATAGAAACTAATTCCGGAGGTTTTCCTGGAACTACTCTGGCGTGAAGGGGCCAGTGATACTATCTCCCTTAGGTGTTGGGACCTTCCGTAGATTGGACACCCCCTTGTTGACGGGCTCGTGGTCCCTCGTCTTGTGTGCCCCATTCTTCACGAGTTGTGAAGCGATGGGATTTGTTGAAACGGGGCACAGATGGGAGGAATGTCCGGACCTGCCAGTAAGTTTAATGGTGGTGGTTCACGTTTTGCGGTTGGAGTGGGAAAAGTCAATGGAATTGACAGCTTCTTCCAACGAGGCAGTAAAGACGATTGTATCGAAAATGTCAAATTTGAGATTATAAAAATAAAGACAGGCTGTCATTGTGTTGTACATAAACAACAACGAAAAGCTTACTGGGCCGCACAAAACCTTTGACTGGGCCGCGGGTTGGACATAGCCGAACTAAACTAAAGACTTAAAGGTACTTGGCAAGAAATTACATTTTTTGGTAATTTGTTCCTGCGCTTCACACTTTTCAACGCACAAGAATAAAAAACGCGGCACATAGAAGAAATGCCTGCTTTGCAACACACTGTTGAAAAAACATCCCGAAAGAACATCTATCCCGAAAGAACAGCAAAACTAGCAAACGTAAATTCAGTATTTATACGGCGCTGTGTCAATGGATATGCCGTTGAATGCCTTTCGTTTCAGCAACTTCCCCATACGCAATTGAAGACATTGAAATGAATGTCATTTGAGGAAATAACAATATAATCTGCGTACATGACTAGGGAAATAATCAAAATGAATTTTGTTCGAAACCAAGCGATGGCAAAGTGAAACATCACGTTTTTCAGCTTACGACAATTCAGTTTTAATGACCTTTTTCATTGGCGTCAACCACGCAAGCACTGCATCCATTGGCACAAATACCGGGGTTTCTGAAGGGATACCACTTCCCCTTGCAGTGTGTGAGATGAAATCAGGCAAATCGTGGCAGTTGCGGTTAATTACAACCATGGCAAAGAAAACGGTTTAAAGTAATTGCGCGAGCTTACGATGGGCACAAAAAGAAAACTCGAGGCACTCGGAGTCAGAGCAGATGAAGAATGAAGTAATTAAATTTTTGGTATGATTCTTGAAAATGACGATGATGCGTAGAAAGGCGGCGTGGTGACATTTTTTAATTCTAATGGCATAAAAACATGTTTTTTAGGAACGCAAAAAAGAAGATTTTTTCGGGGAAGTAAAGCCACCACAAAACACCAGAAATCAAGACAAACGGCATCCATCATTCCTCACTGTCAAACGTTTTCTCGCACACCCTTGTTTGCATCAAAGTATCATTGGTACGACATGGCTGAGCTTGCGAATCACCAATAAGCATGGTATCCGAGTCAATCTAAAGCTGTGAACAGAACATCCACCTCTCTCACTATGATGAGATTGACGCATTCGTCTGAAGCAGGGTTGCCAGGCAGTCACAAGCAAAAAACGCCAGATCAACCCCTAAAAAAAGCAAAATAGCACCGAAAAAAGCCAAAAACCTGATAAATACACAGCGACATCTTTAAAACACACAAACATGCTTTTGAAAGGCAATATTTATATATTTTATACATAAAAAGAATGAAGCTCACTCCATTAACGACCTTCTCGAAACTTTTGGTTTTGCTGAAAAGTAACCTGAAACTGCAAACCTATAAGCATGAAACAGCAAAATAAAACATTATGGACTCTCGTGCAGAGTTTCCAATATAAATTTATCATTCTGTGTCCAGATATAGTGTCTAGAATGTAGAATGTACCAGTGCCCAGAAATCTGCGAAAATCATCTTAAAACCTACCAAATCGACATAAATAATATAATTCGCCAAAAAAGGCCTAAAAAAGCCAAGTTTCATTGGCCTTTTTTCAAAAATAAAAAAAAGCCAAAGGAGTTGAAAAAAGGCCAAAAATTACAAATTTGGCCTCAAAAAAGCCAAACTGGCAACCCTGGTCTGAAGACGGTGTCCACATTGGTCTACTCCCAAAGTCTTTGGATGATCTGCGCCTGGCTTCTCGGCAGCGGCGAATTCAGGAATTTGGAAGCCCGAGGAAAGCTTTTGAGAGGGGCTCTTTAGCCAACTTTGCGTCCAATCCCCTTGATTGCTGTAAATTAGTTAAGTTATTTCAAGGTAATTTTCAGAAGGGTGTGCGCGCAGTACACGGTCATTTGCGGCTGCGACCTTACCTGTCAAATTGACAGATGAAAGCTTGATAGAACATGAGTTGAGAAAGGCACAGTATGGTTTAGTGAAAATTAAAGAGTTTAAGGCAAATATCCGCATATACCCTGGCGATACACCCCTAATTATAAGATAAATCACCGCTGACAATACAGTACGGGTGATAATGTACGTGCTCGGTGTAGAGTGATATTGTTGTTGCCTGCCCAGACTGGTTTATAGTTACACAGCAGTTTCAGCTCGATTTGCTAGGACGTAAATGATCATAGATAGGAGTGTCAACACGCTGTTCAATTGTTAGTTATTGTTTGTACAGACGAAAAACGATACATTGCTGAAAAGCTTATTCCTAAAACATCCTTCCTGTGTTCGTGAGCTTATCTTTTGATCATCTTTTGGCCCTGAATTTTTCTGATGTGGTCCCTCATCGAAGCAGTTCCTAAGCGTTTATGGTTGTGACCCGTTTCTAATCCAAACGTTTTAACGATTTACTTTCTGATTATGTTACTATCAGCAAAACGTTTAATTTTAAGGTAGGCCTACCACACAAGTGGTACTGCGGGCAATGAATTGAACTCATTAATTTCTTGTCAATTCCACAACTGCATGTAATTGTTTTCTGAACAAAGAAAACTCCAAGTTGTGAATCGTCGTTTGTTGTCTGCTCGCTTTGGATGACAACGCACCCGTCGTGAAACTGTGATGGATCGATTTTTTTGCAGGGGATACGTAAAATACTTTGTCAATCTGCAAACACCTTTAATAGTTCACACTCCTACTAAGAGCATTGTCTGTCGGGCTGAAGAAAAAACAACGAACAAAATTTTTTGGTTAAGGCAAAACCGTCGCCGGAAAGTCAATAGGAGGCTTCACATTTGTGCAGGGGTGCTTGATATTCTAAAATTTGAAAAACTCAACTGAGTTATTGTGTTTCATACTTCAATTTGGGGAGGCTTGGAGCTTTATTTGAGGGGCTAAGCCCACCAAACCCCCCGTGGCGACGGGACTGGTTTAAGATGAAGTAAAGTAACAAGTCTACTATATTGTGTCAAAACGACGATAACGATCCGCAAAATCCTGGTGAAGCATTGAATACGAATTTCTGCAAGGTCATTACGGTTAGCGCATTATATCTTACCTGATGTTTAAGGACTTCTTTGATTCAACCGCCTACGCCTCAAAGCGCGCAAGCGTAACAGCTGGGAGCGAAATAATCTCGGTGCAAGCAGCCGTTATGGGGTCCAAACCTCAGTTTTCGTACAAAAAGGTGCCTCCACACAATCATTTAGTGCTCGACTATTATTGCTACTTATAACAATGGTTAAACGTCGCTATAGGCAACTGACTAACAACTTGAAATTTTAATGGTCACTCTTTAGCCGACGCTTAGATAGCAGGCTTAGAAACAGCTCGCGTTTGTGCTAGGCAACAATAGAAATTGCGGAGTAGCACGAATTTCGTCGCAAAATGACAAACCTCTCCCAATCCCAGCTGAATGTAAAAGTGCGCATGGCTAATTTTGGCTGATTGCCTCACTGTCGCTGCATGCAGACTACCTCATGCCCACGAATAGAGGTGAACTTTTGAAAAAGTTCTACATAAGCCTGCATCGATTAGTTTTGCAATGGTTGCTTTGGAAGTAAAGGACTGGAAGTCAAAGTAAACACACACTCAACAGCGAGAAATGCATTTTCATTTAACCTTTCAAGGAAGTATTTGCCCCGAGTTTATCTTGTTGTTCCTGCAAAAACAAAACACACGAGAATCACATTTCATTGTTAATACAACAATTAAGGAAAAAGAAGAAAGCCAAACTAAGCCTCACTTTGAGCACTTTTTCCGTGTTGAACTAAGGATAAATTTCGAGAAAGTGGTATTGATGAAACAAATAAAAACGTTGACAGCCAAATAACTAAAACACCTTTGGTGTTCTTGTCCAACGCTCAACCAGGCGTTGGTATTTCCGTCGGCAACTCGTCAAGTAAACTTTGTCGTTTCGGAGCTGTATTAGTTGAAACGTTTCTTTTTTCCGGTAAAATAGTAATATAAATCACTGCTACGAAAACAGGGTTTCAAAAACTTTGCCTGCAGCTATTCTGATTATTCACTCCTTAAAACAATGTTGGCAAGATCCTGTAGTTCAGCAACTCTATGGTAACTTGTCAATTTGGTAGTCACGTAGAGGGACCTGTGCGCAAAATATATTTTCGTTAAAAGTGTTTCAAGACTTTTATTTATTGGGAGATATGATAAATAGCAAAACCAACGTTCACGGTTTAAAAATTTGCTGTAAAATTTGAAAATGAAATATTTCTTGTGGTATTTCGGGCATTTTCCACTAGGCTACATCCCAAATTCGTTCGAACATGGTGAAATAATAGACGTTTTTGTCTATCGTTGCATGAGTATTGAACGATAGCAGAAGAATGCCAACCATTAATTCTGGGAGCTCCGAAGATGGTTTGAATCCAGCAAGGCGTTTGTTTTCACTTCTTTGTCGAAAAGGTTTCGGTTGTTTGCGTTTTTCTTGAGACTAACGCTCAGGTTGAACGCAATTCACGCACGATTTTCGCTAAGGTCAAGAGCTAGGTCTACTTGTAACAACATTGAGCAAAATGTGTTCGTTGATGTTGGTAACTACGCCTTGACGTTCCAGATGATGCGATGTCTCGCTTTTGATGAATTTAATTAAACAAATTAAATTGATTTAAATATATTTAATTAAATTTATAAAAAGACAGTGAACAAAGTCACGCCACGCTTTAATTAAAAATGTTGTTCAGGTGAATAGTTTCTCAAAACAAACCACTTAAAGCTATCTGCATTTGCGCTTAAACTCTTAGCGATGACATTATAGCAAAAACGTGTTTAAAAAAATTATTTAAAGAAGCTCTAGTGAAGTTGCTTAAAAAACAAAAAATCGACTATGTTTAAAAAGTATTTGCTAGACTCGAGAATTTTTTGCAAGTTATCTGAAAAACGAACAAGAATTGCAACTCAAGAAATTAGAATGAAATGCGGTTAACTGATCCTTTGAAGTTCCAAAGTTCCTCCAGAAACGCAATATTCGATCAGTATGCCTATTTTTTGGTGCTTTACTTAATTCCTCCTCGTGACAACTCGCTGATTGAGTTTTCGCATACGTGTGCAAATACCAATCAATGAGATTGGCAAAGGATTTTTGGTCCTTTCAGAAGAACAAACATGGTGATGGACTTCAAGAAAAGGACCTTCGCTTTTCATCATAACACACTTTGCAGACATTGGCCGTCGTGAATGTGCCCCATTATACAGTAGTAGCAATCCAAGTATTTGGGAAACTAAACTGAGAAATGTAGTGCTGCGCTTACTGCAACGTTGTAAACAAGGGAAAATAAAGAGAGGAAGCGAAATTATACAGCTTATAAATTCTGAATGCAGTCACGCCATTTCCCATTTTGTCATCCAGAAATGAAGTAGTTGCCAAGTGCTGATTACACTCTTGAGGTGAATTTCGTTCAGAAATGTCAACAGGATTTACCATCAGTTGTTTCCTGCCTACCGCAATTCTTGAGCTCCACATCCCTCAGCAATAAATTCTCCTGAGCTGAAAGCATTCTTCTAGTTAATAAACATTTCCTGTTTCGATATTTTATTCTACTGTACATTTGAAAAAACAACTATTCCAGAAGTCAGTTGAAGCCGAGGCAGCTCACGCAAAATTCAGAAGTGGGTAGACGTAAAAGTGAACTACAGTATAAAAGAAAACAGTGGCGGTTACTGTCTGGCACAGTGCGGTGGATAATAATTGTCTTTTCTATGGGGCCACATGAGAAACAAAAATGTAGTGGAGGACCGGACCAAAAAGCGAGACTCCATTCTGCATAATAGCAATTGTACCTCTTTAAAAACAGAGGTACAGTAGATAGTATTGCTTTGACAAGCTGTTATGACTGGTATGTGTATATGTTATGAATAAGCAATGAAAATATGTTTATTTCGTAAATTCCAAATAATTTATACTGGCCGGTCAGAGTCAACTAAAGGGCCGAATGTGGCCTGGGGACAGTGCAATGCCCATGTCTGATCTAGCAGCTGCGCGTGAATCTTAAAAAGTACTGAGACATAACTAAGAAACTTGCGATGAAAAGTGCGTCTTATAACGAGGAGCGGAAGCAGAGCCTGCCATACAGCAGATGCAGCTGCATTGGGCGCCGCCGTTTGGTGTTTGGGTAGGTTGTTCATTTTTGCCAGATACTCCTTGCACTCGAGAATTCAGTAGACGCAGCTTATAAGTCTCATTGTTAGCAAACAATGCTTTCGTTAGATGGAACCATGAATTTTTTCTAATTATCGAACGTGTTCAATTCTCGTCCTATAAGGCCTTTTATCTGCGCTCTACCAAGCCCCACTCTGTGTATAGAACTTGGTTGTTAGTTGTGAGTGCCAGTTAAGACTGTAGTAGGCCTACAGCTAATGCAAACAAGGTGTGTAGTTATTCAACTGGTAATGGACAGGTCGAGACGAGTGTCTGTCGTATTAACTTTGATGGCAATTCTGCCCACGTATGACGCTCAGTTCTCGAAAAATCCTTCTGTTTTGGAAAGTTTTTGGTTGGTTGCGAGTCATCTGCATTTTGACAAAGACTTGCTGTTTTGCTTCATGGCAGATTTTGACACAGATTGCTTTTTTAATATTTTATCAAAATAAAATTAACGCGACGATATTAGCACAATGATAAAAGATGAAATGAAAGGTTGCACCTGTAGACGTAGACCTGTTAGAGTCTGAAAACTCCATCAGTTTTCATAAAACTTGAATTTAAGTCATTTATAAATAATAAAAAGAACAAAGGGCCTAAAATGGAACCCTGGGGACCCAGAAAATAATTGACTTTAAAAGATGATTTAGTGTTTCCCTCCTGGACATCCTGTTTTCTCTTGGATAAAACTTTGACAAGCTGTTTTTGACAAGACTGAATTAGTTTAAACGCGTTTCCTCTTACACCGTAATGCTCACGTTTTGTCAGCAATGTGGAGCGATTCACCGAGTCAAATGCTTTTCTTAGATCTAAGAAGACCGCACAAGATATGTTTTTTATCGAGGTTTTGACATAGGTTTTCGTACGAGTCTGCGATAGCCAGGGATGTGGAATGATTAGGCCAATGCGAAAACCATTGCTGCTGACTCAACAAGTTGTTTTCGATGAAATAATCGTTCAGTCTTGTGTACAGCACTTTTTCAAATATTTTTGACAGGTATGTTAACACTGATATCGGTCTGTAATTAATATGGATTTCGCTATCTCCCGACTTAAAAATTGGCACTACTTTAGCGATTTTTAGATTATCAGGAAAAACGCCGTCACTTATGCATTCGTTTATAGCATTTGATAGAAGAGATGCCAGTAAGTACTTTGACAATTTCAAAACGCGCACCGGGATATCATCGCATCCACATGTCTTTTCAGAGCCCCCAGATCAAAAATTATCCCTGGGCGAAGTTTCGATGTGAGCCGGCCAGCATAGGAAATATCTTCGAAAATACGAGGCTCAGGCGTGGAAATACCTCCGGAGTGGCGGACGAAAGGTTACCTTTTCGGGACTGGGCCCTGCAATGGCAGGGGAAGATGTTTTGTTTGTCCCTCATTTCTGGCCCATTCTCGGAAACCAACTCAAGACCGATATTGTGCCTGCTGTGGCAATTCTCCGATAGCAGGCGCTGCACCTGACCTTCAATCCTGGATTTACTCTGACCCATAAATGGCCACCTGTTTTGGCTATCACCACGTGCTCCACCTACTGCCGGGTTTAAATTTTGGTTGTCGACTATATGCACAAACTTTTGACAATCACAATCATGAGATCACGAGAGGGTATAGACGCGGATTTCATGGCGTACACACATTGCTTTTGAGTTAACCAACTTTGGAAAAATTGTTTTTCCCTTACTACACGTGGCGCATCAATTTCAACAGCCTTTAACACCTTTGCAAATTTTGTAGGAGTTAACTTTTATGTGAGCGCATGACAAAGAGCTTAACATAACATGTCACCAATTGAATGGGTCAGTTTTTCAAAACAACCACACTGAATCACTGCTTCACATCTTTTTATTATCAAACAGAATCTTTAAATCAGCCGTAACGAAAACTTACTACCTCCAACGAAAGAACGATTTATCAATTGCCAAACACTTCACCATCAGCAATAATAGCGCTCTCTGAGTCTTGAGGTGTCTTTATCAGAAGGTGATAGTTCAACCGATATTGATGAGGCAGTCTCAGCAAAGCTCGTTTTACCTTCGCTGTTAACCGGCAAAGATGAACAACATTCAACCCCTGCTTGGCCATAGGCTTTCGCCGTCGCATCGCTCGTCCACCCTCCCAGTCGGAAAAGCCCGAAAGCACGCATTGCGTCGCTTCGATATTTTTGAGATTCCGTTTGTTAGTAAGAAATCCGTTTCTTTTTCTGTATGACACAAACTTTGCAATGATTGGTCGTGGATTTTCCTTGTTTCTCTTTTTTTGTCCTAGCCGGTGTACTCTCTGCATATAATTAGGTTGGAGATCTATTTCGAGCTCATCTGCTATTGAGACTAACACTTCTTCTCCATCATCATTACCCCTTTGTCTTCTTCTATACCATAAATGAGAATATTTTCTCTTATGTTTTGTTCTTGTCTGTCGAGTTGAAAGATAAGCAGATTTGTTTTCTGAACAATCTCATTGCGTAGCTGTTCTTTTTCTTCTTCAAGCTGATTCAACTTGTTTCCATGTTCAACCATCTTTTTTGTATTCCATTTAGCTTGCACTGAAGATGATAACAGTTGTTATCGAAACGTTTGCAAGATGTCAGTTGTATCGTTTGCTTTGGCCGTGGTATTTATTATAAGGCTATTTAGCA
>JGI24158J21664_10010045_pt1 | contig 12634 bp, 9 predicted proteins | sample Ectturendosymbi3_FD_21664 | JGI IMG/M metagenome (IMG submission 21664) | reverse complement strand
CAAACAAAAACACCGAAAAAATAACATGTCAATATGGCCAGCCAGTCTGAGTGTGAAAGGTGCTTTGAAGCCTTTGTCTTGATTTTCACCTACATTTTCAGGTGCCCTGGTTAATGCCACTGTTTCAACGTTGCTACTTAAAAGCTTTGCTGGAAAAAAACGTTTCAGTCGCGGCGTTTTAGCTAACACTGCCAGATTCTTGCGTTTTTTCTCCTTGGAAACTTTGCCATTTTTTGCTCCTGATAGCATTACAGATTTCGGCATCGCGCTAGAGTTTTGTCGAACAAATTCTTCAACTGCAATCTCGCTTTCTGCTCTTTCGTTCGACAAATCGACTGATCAAAAACTTTTTCTGACGGAACAGGCAATGACAAATGGCTTGACTAGCTTCATATGTTTATGGTGTAACGCAAGAATAGTAAACATCGGAAGAAAAGTACGTTACCCTTTATGACGAGCAAAGGTCGCAGTTCGGCTGTGGCTACCTCCAGACGGNACAAGAAGTTACGGAATCGTTGATACTATTCAGCAACCACAGCAGAACTAGCTTTAAGCACGCAAATAATATCGTTTTCGCGACATTTGTGCAGTAGGCGTGATGCACGAGTACATACACCAATGCCAAAAAAACGATTATTAGGAAAAGTTGCAAGCAAAATTCAAATACATTTGCATTGAACGAAACCGAAAATATTTATATTCAGTAGTGATTACTAAAACTGGCAGAAAGTCAAATTTGCAGAGAAATCATTGATGATACTCAACGCAACATTGGAATATAGAGTTGTATTTTTGTATTTCTTTTGAATCACGACAATTTTTCAAAGGAATGTTTTATTTAAAACAATCAAATGTCATCACGGGGGGCCGCCTTGAAGCAGAGGGCCCGGGGCAATTGCCCCCGTTGCCCCCCCCCCCTTAATCCGGCCCTGCCTCCACATTTGATAAGCTTGAAAGTATCGAAGAGAAGGTGGTGCATGAAACTGAATAAGCTTCGTTTTCTTTCTGAACAACATAGTCAATTTCCAGCATATTGCCTGTTGTGAAATTGGAATTCTGGCAACTCTGATACGCCTTTTTATTGCCATGCAATTGCATGGATGAAGTAAAATCACTGTTGACATTCATCACTTCCCGTGGCTATCCAATAACCACGATCATAATCCTCTAAGTCTAGATTGTTTGGCCATTCACCGATACCGTTGGAATAATTTTCCTCTTCACATGTTTTTTATATTTGCTAGAACCTGGCTGTTGCTCTACCGTGCTTTCACGTCAGTAGCACGTCTAGTAAGCATTTCTGTGTTTCTAGCTTCAACTGCCACAGCAGCATCACCTTCTCGAGTTTGGACATTGAACGACGCTGTCAATTTGCGCGCTTTTGGTAGCATGAGTTGGCCTCTTTTTCTTCCTTTGCTTTTTCTTTTTGTACAGTATTACCAAATGCACATTGACGTCCAAATTCTCTGGCCCTATTAGTGCTAATAGCTATCTGCAACTGCAGTGGAAAATTTCAGTGATACTATTCATCGCCGTAATTTACCTAAATAACCACAAAAGCTTAAGGAAGTATGATACGAAAATGCTGCAGTGAGCAATTACGAAATCGACGCTTGCAATGTTAGCTTAGCTGTCTAATAGGGATGGCTTAACTGGTCTATAGCAGAGTTGAACTGGTCTATAGCAGAGTTGACAGATAGTGGATGGCCCACACTGCCAAATATACGCTACTCAGTTGATGGTGAATAGATGTCAAATCACTTTGCAAGAACCGAAAAGAAGGTGGCGCAACTTATATATATGTATAGCAGGTCAGTGTGATGCAATATTATGAAAAATAATCCAATTCATTACGATGCAATCAAGCAACATCCGGAATTTGGTGCAATTTGGCCTCATTGCTTGGGTGGTCCCATACTTTCGCAAATGACTGTAAAAACTTTAATTTTCAATTCACAGTAGTTTGTAAAACATTCAGTTGAAAACCTTTGCTGAACTACTTATGGTAACCTGGGATATCTAGAACTCCTAGATATCCCTGATGGCAACTTGAGCAAAATACTGGCATCTTAGTAGTAAAGAAAAAATTTAACACTGAAGACCGCGGGGCCCGTAGCAATTGCTAAGTTTGCTACTATTGTTAATCCGGCACTGGTTCCTCGTGATAAAGGTTTAGGGAGTGTTGCGGGAGTACGGTGTTGACGGCCGCTTGTTACTTGGCCGTCAAGTCACTGTATTACTGCTCAGAAGTTTGTGTTCGTGTCGGCTGAGTTCAATCACATTCGGATCCGTTCACCGCAGGTGTCGGATTCCGACAATGGTGTGTGCTGTCACCACTCTGCTTCATAGTCTATAACAGTGGTCTTCAACCTGGGCGAAATCGCCCCCAGGGGGCGATTTTATGCGCTGTGGGGGCGATTTTGTGATTTACGAGATTTGGGGGGCGAGTTCAGCTTCCAGGGGGGCGATTTCTGCAGGTTTAAACGTACTAAAATTTGGAATTGTTTTAAAGAATTTTTGTTAGTTTGGAATGAAAATATTTGATGCACTTTCGACTACATCGTTCGTAGCAAAGTTTGTAGAGCACATATATCGGACTGCAATCAAAATAACATTGTTCTGTGTAACACTATACTGCACCAACTATCCAAGACCATCTGAGATTGTCAATGGTTGGGAGTCAAGCATTGCGGTTCTCACGAAGATTATGAATGTATGCATTGTGTGGCATTTTGTTGTGTCTTAAGACACAAATCTTATAATATTTAAAATGAGATAAGAGTGGAGAAATCGTTGTACTGAGTAGTTTGCTAGGTTGGTTAACCCAATCGTCGGATGACCAACGTCACAAAAAGCACAGCAAGCAATAACATTCGTCAGCCTATATACATCAGAATGCGGGGTTTTGGATGTTTCTTGTATGTATTAATTAGTTTAATAATATTGATATGGATATTGGTTGAAAGCAACCAATACTGATATAGCTATTGGAAAATACACAACCGGCCAAACTCTAATTTCTAAAGAGAAAAAATTTCAGATTCTCTGAAGATACTGAAAACAGCCCAAAAATCACAATATTGCTACTCAGAACCGTCACCAGAAAGTTTTCAATGGGGGTTTTGCGTTTGTACGGGGCTTGACATTGTAAAAATTGACAAAACCTCCCGTGGCGACGGGGCTGTGCTACCTTTAAATCATCGCATCGACTTACGTGGCGATAGTGAATATTAATTGCAAGTTGCCTTCAAGTTTAGCCTAATTATTTTTCGGCGTGAGTTGTCACAAATTCCTCCAATCCTATGTGCTATTATTTGCAAAACTGCCTTGAAACAAGTTTTCATGGTTTTCGGTACAGCATTGGCAAATCATTGTTTCGTAGGCAAAAAATGTCACGTTCCGTTATCATGAGTTTTATAATCTTTGATGAATACCTTCAGTTAAACAATGTACCTAAGTGGGTTTTGTTGTAAAATACTGAAAATATGACTGTTTCGAGACGATTTCCGTAGCAATTAATGGCTAGTGAAACTAATTACAGCTAGCCGTAAGTTATAAAACGCGCTTATCGTGTTTTTCAGTCAGTTCGAGTGTTTTGCTGTACTGTGGATATAGCTGTACTGCGTTCATCTGACTTATGACAGATTATAACAGAACAATATCCTAGAAAAGGAGCAACTTAGACCGGCGAGTGAATCCCAACACCCGATCTTGGTTAAACGAAGGAGTTCAAAAAATCCTTTACCACCTGTTGTATGATGCTTGCTATGAAATCATGATGTTGTGGAGATCACGCCGCAAGTTAAATTGCGAAGAACGTTAGTGGGTGAAATACTTTTTCGCCAGCTAGCTAGCTGGCATAAGCGAATGGATTCCACCATCCAGGAATGTCTCATTGACATCCAATGTGACGATGAAACCCGTGTTGTATTTCATACAAACGGAAGGCGAAATTGTTGAATCAAGTCCAGTGAGAGTTATCCAGAGCTTTGAGAATAAGTGAAACTATTTATTATTGGCATTTCCAATGATGTATTTGCAGAGCAAGGTTTCTGCTAAGTACTGCACACACGTAACAAATACTGCAATAGCATTGGCATGAACAAGACCGGGGAACGCCATGCAACTTAAACTGAGCAACTTGCAGCCTGCTTTGAAAAAGCTATGCAGATAAACACCAACCCAAAGGTTAGCATTAGTTGGAACCAGCTGTTAATTTGGAATTTATAACAAATGCATTTGCATTCGTTTTGTTTGTGTTAACTAGATTGCCCATTTATATTTCATTAGAAGTGAATCATTTCCAAAATAATATTTTCAGACAGCACAAAAATTACCGGTAGGGGGCGATATTTCAGTAAAGTTTCTGTAAGGGGGCGATTTTACAAAAAAGGTTGAAGACCACTGGTCTATATGGATTGGATTGACAGTTGCAGCCGAGTCGGCGATGGTGTCACTATTGGAAGCTGCAGGATCATTTGTTTACATTTTGTGGACAATTTGGTCCTGCTAGCATCTTCTGAACAGGGCCTTTAGCATCCTTTAGCATGTGGACAAGTTCCAGTACCTTGGGTGATACATACGAGGGATGGAAGGCGGAACAGCGAGACTGGTACACGGATTGGTAAAGCTAACGCGACATATTGGGAGCTTTCAAACTCTGTAAAGCTGTCAGTTTTTAAATCGATCTTTATTCCGATCCTCCCCCTGTGCTCATGGTTCTTGTGTAATGACCGAAAGAATATTATCTCAAGCGCAAGCGGCAGAGATGAGATTTTTGTGAAAAATTCATGGTGTGACACTTCGCGACAAAGTGCGCAGCTCTGAATTCGCAAAGCCCTGAATGTCAAACCACTCTCCTCTGAATCGAGAGATTCCAGCTACGTTGATTCGGCCATGTGTCCAGAATGTCCCACGAAAGACTGACGAGGCACGTCCTGCAGTTGCCCCTCTGCACGTCCCTGCTGCTCGAGCTGCAAAAGTTGATAATCGCTGCTTTGGCCCATTGTCCAGCGGATGTAAAGGCAGACAAGACACTTAAGCCCCAAGCTCATTTCGCCAAATTAATATTTGCATTTCGAAACCAATTCAAAATTTCCCATGCACTGTTAACTGTGTCGTAACATATAATGACACGCATCGTCTGGAAGCTCCAAACATTGTCCTTTCATGCTTCACGTTAACTGTATTAACTTTGTTATGACAGCACTTGCAAAAGTGTGTCTTGTTAAATTGGTTCAGATGCGACCTTGCGACTTAGCGTTTCTTTATTATAAACATGAATAACATCATAGTACGTTTTATTGTCAGGCAATAGAATTCGGCATCGGCAAGCATGGCCACCAAACATACATGCGTACTGAACTACTTCAAATATCAGTCAGCAACAACCAGAAAGGCGTTAGATTGGAAAAAAAAGTTTTTTTAAAAGCATGAGATTAAAAGCGATCATTATGACAAGAGAACCACCTAGTCGGCTGTAAATGCTGTAAATCTGGAGCAGGGGTATGCAACCATGCAACACTGCCGGGTCAAATGCACACAACCAGATTGATCCACGGGCCACAGTTGCAAGTGTCAGGGTCTGCGGGTTATACAACTCGTTGGCCACTCACAGAACCTTGCTATTACACTTTTGAAATCTGGACCTTTCCGCGGGCCACAAAACGTCAGCGCCAGGGCCACTTTTGGCCCTTGGGCCATGGGTTGTACACCCCTGATCTAGAGAATGCAACAGTGGTTTCGTAATGGCGTATAGGTCTATTTGTTGACAACGAAACGACTGGGGGCGAGAAACATGCTCTTCCAACGAGATGTTGGTTGTCTGAGGAACAGTACATGTTTCCAGGCGTATAGTTCAGGACAAGACAAAGTGTTATTTTAGAAATAAATACTGGGACATGTATAGCCCTTGCTTAAGTTGGAATCACCGAAGCCAGGAAGCTTTCTTCATATATTGCGTTATAACAATATGTGGTGTGCACAGAGTTCATTATAACATACGAGTGCAAAAACATTTGGAAAGCGCCAATAACCTTTTTTGGTTGATGGGTGAAACAAGTTGCAATATCATTTCCCCCCGAAAATTTCAGGTGTTTGCACCCCTGGTTATAACCAAATTGCATTATGTACATTGTAACAACTTTACGAAGTAATGCGGCCTAGCTTTATAGATTATGTTATTAATATGACGCGAAGTTGAAATAATTGTTACACAGCGAGGCATGTTCCAGCAAAGACATAGTCGACGTTTTCCACCATCTCCACTTTGTCCGGTGTTAATGCAACAGAATAGTCTCTGGGGCAGATGCAGTTGTGTGCGATGTTGCGGATTTCTGACGAAGATAGAACACGAGGCCAAATCATCAGGTTCGATATGCTGCCCCTGTCGAAACAAATTTTATAGTTGCAAGCAGTGCATGCTTTTGACAGGGATGACCTACTCACAAAGTTATATCCAGTGGTAGCCCAAGGTGCACCAGCTCCATTTTTCAATCCTTAAAATGATCATTTCAAAACAAGCTTCATTGTTTCTTTCAAATTTCCTCGTAGCTACAAATTAATTAGATTTGGTTTGGCAGTTTCCACGCGAAATTGTGTTGCCATGTCTTTGTTCAGAGACAGTGCGTCAACTCTTCTGTTAGGTTTGTGTGACTGTTTAAAAACGTGGCAACTCCATACACGAGGTACTGTGAAAAAGGCCTGCAACAGAACGTTTCGAATACAAATCAATTTTAGACCAGTTTCGAAATGATTAAATATGACCGATCGTTCGGTTTTTGACAAGTGTTAGTTCCGCTGAATTATCACGTGTGTTTTTTGGCTCACATATCATCAGTGGTGTAACGAGGGGAGGCAAAGGAGCGTAATTCCCCGGGCGCCGAATCACTGCTGGGCGCGCCAAAAAGTCCCATCAATCTCACAAGTACTTTCTTCAACAGTACATTTGCTTCCGAAAGACCTCAGGTTCGAACATGGGAGCGCCAAACTTGCTTCTTGCCCCGGGCGCCATCTAACCTCGTTACGCCCCTGCATATCATGACATCACTTAGTCTCAAATCGCCATGTGGCCTTTTCGTGGCGTCACTGAATCGCTTGTCGCCATTACGTCACCCAGTATACTTGCTAATTTTTGCCAGTTTTTCATTTTCACTCTAAGATATGAAGCACCCACAAGCGACTGCCTTAGATAAAGTGACATTAAGTGTTCTTGTTTATTTATCGATCCCTTGTGTTTCATGTCACGCTTGTTTTTTAAAGTATTTTTGGGAAAACACGTTTTGCGGGTCGCGTCGGTAAACAGATGCTCCTCTGTGCAAACTATCAGAGCATTGACACGCATTTTGAATGTGACGTGTCTGCTACAGATGAAAAATAGCAGTTGGTTACATTTTTCTGAGTGTGTGCGAGTGAGTCTATTCGTATTTTGCATGCAATCGTTGTTTAGTTGCCGACAATCAGAGAAAAACCTCACGCTGCTGCATGGTTTGAAAAGTCGTGAAAAATGAAAATCTTTTTATCAGGTTTTGGACAGATTAGTATTCTTCAAACTAGTTTTCAAAGTTTTCAGCTGGTTTCATTTGTACGTTTCGAAATGTCAGGTCGACACCGACATATTTGCCAAAAAAATTGTCAAAAGTTTGTCTTGTCTGGAGGCTGGATGAGATAAGATTCTGGTAGTTTTGTGATCTATCAGAATTCCGAAGTGTATCAGGCAAAATCTTAAAAAAATGTCTTGGTTTATAGACTTTTGAGTAAGCTTGCTTTCTCTCGGTAATAAAGCGGAAAAAACAGGCTAAAACGCTTAGCGTTGTTTACCAACCAGGGTTAAAGGCAGTATAAAAAGCTCATTTATGTCTTATGACATGGTAAGTGAAAAACATCAATCTCTTCCCTTACTCTATTGTTATCATATGAACCACCTACAATGTAGGAAAGGAGATCCAGAATATAATGGTCTTATCCTTGTTACAACAAACTTTCCTTTATAATATGCTCGCTAAAACAATGTCGGAAAGCGAGGACTTCGTACCTCATTAAGATAAGGTCGAGATAAATTACGCAAGAAGCTGTAAAATCTATACACTGTAGAACTTTTTTGTGGTTGAAAACTGAAAGTTTTAGGCAAACAAATTGTTTTAAAAGTCTGAAATCCATGGAGTTCAAGTCACCACCGATTGCGATCGTGCTGATCTCAATTTCTGTTTCGTGGACGTCGAAAAAATTGTCTCCAGCCCCAGACACAAGAATAAAGCGCGGTGGCTTCTCTGTAAATCTTTCAGCGCTGAGCTGGTATTTCAGACAGTCAAGCAATGAAGTTACCCACCACAAAAGTGCCGAAAACTTTGATAGAAACGATTTTCGTTTTCCAGCATGTCCCGTTTTGCCAAATCCTTTGTGACAAAGTTTTTATCGCACATACGTTTTGTAGCAGCACACATAGAAAAAGATAGTTCACTGGGTCCTTTGATTAAGGCAATATTTGCAGAGATAGCGCAGTAATCTAAATGCAAGAGGTTTTAGAAAGAAAAGCATTTCGTCGTGCGTAGAATTTAAGTAAACCACAATTTTCTACAGCAAGTCTTTCAAAACTCAGAAACTTACAAAATTGATCAAAAACAAGCACAGTTCACGCAGCTGTATAAAACACGTTAAAATAATTTTTATTACCAAAGCGTATCTATCATTTGAAATCCTCCACCAACAGTATCCTGCTCCTGTCCAATCATAAAGGAACCTCCTCCAGGTATAGGATTAAAAGAAAATCCTTTTTCCTCTGTAAGAGATCCATTTTGATATGCGCCTGCTTTATTCATAGTTGCATCAATCCAAGTGCAAATATGTGTCTAAAGATGAAAAAAGATACTTTCTAACTATTGTGCAAGCGAAAAACAAAGGGAGTATTGCCCATGTTTCGGGACGGTGGCGTGTTTTCAGCAAAGTCCGGGACAAGGAGACAAGGACTGTTAACCCGTTTGTGGTAAGTTTAAGGTTAACGACAAACGACAAACTTTTTCCGAAATGCAGGGTTTTACAGTTTTGGCGTAAAAATCACCACATAGAGATGTTACATAATCTATAACAGTGCACCTTTTCTTCCATGGCATTTGATTTGGGCTTACCACTGAGCACTTTTCTAAATTTGCTTCGGTTTTTGCAAAGTTTTCACTGCTAACTGACCATAGTCAGTGTATGCATAAAGTGTAAAGTTTGTTCCATGGAAATTCGTTGGCGATATTGTGTTTGTGATTGGAAAAGAAAATTTGTCAAATTACTCTAACGCATGGCAGTAGTCTGCATGAAATTGGTGAATTCAGACTTGGGACGATTACATTACAAATGTAATCGATTAAGATTACTTTTTGCATGAACGATTACGATTAAACAAAACCACAACGTCATCGATTACGATTACATTGAAAGTAATCAAGATTAGAACTGCGATGACATTCGTCTTGAAACAACCTCAGAAAAAAGAACAAAACATTTTGCATAATTTATGTAAGTATATTTTCAGACAACTGAAGATACGAACGAATGCACTAAACGACATTCGAAAAAGAAGCATGAGCGTCCGCATAAATTTTTCGAGGGGCAACGGCGACATTCTGCTTATCCTTTTCAGACTGCTGACGACGCAATGCACATGGAGGTTCACAAAACGCTATACTCTTTCAACACCACAAAGAAAATGCTCCATGTTACGGCAACAGTCACACAAGTGCGCTTCGTTGGCAGCAATATCCAGGTATATCACGATATTTACACCATGGTGTCCGTCCGAAACAGACCCGTCCATAAGGGACCATGTTCATAACACACCACATTCATAACAGATCAATTATGAAGGAATCAATCGCAGTTTCAATAAAACCTCGCTTGTCTTTGCTGAATTTTTACCGTGAACGCTCGCCATTCATAAGCAGGACAAGGGTTCATCATCTGGCACTTTTGATCGAAGCCATGTTTTCACTCTACACAAATCACTAAATGATCTCTCTGCGGTGCAGTCGTTACTGGAAGAGCTAGGGGCAATACTCAATGGCCTGACTGACGGGGGCTGTGGTGCGAACCGCCCCACCGCGCAGGTGGGTAGCCAGAAATTTTGATAGGAAGGCAAATAACAGCCTCAACATTTGAATATTTAATGTCCCTTGTTTTCAACGCATCATCCATAAAACGTGCATTTGTCTGGCGTTTTTTTCCTGAGCAATTGTGTTCAGATTTAAGCCGGCAAGTAAAAAGCATGTCTTTCATTGAATTGACAAGTTGCAAACCTTTTGTTAGTGAAGTTCCAACTTTGGGTCAAGGCCACCGTTTGATCGTAAACCTCTCCTGCATTAGTGGTTGATGGTAACACGATGTGCAAGTTGCTTTTTGCAGCCAACATTGCAATTGAGCAAGACGTCATCGTGGNCGCNATAACTATGGCGCTTTTCATATTTACGCGCGGCTGATGTACACCAAGACATGTTCAATCGAAGTCGAGTAGCGATTTTGCTCTAAGTCAGGGCCTCCAAACTACGGCTCGCGGCCCAAATCCGGCCCGCGAAACCATTTCATTCGGCCGCAAATACATTTTGTCAGTAATGAAAAAATACCATAATCTATTTACGAAAAATGTGCTGATTCGTTAGAATGTAACATACCCCGAAACAGTCACATTTAATACTTCAGATGTCCGGCCCTCGAACTGTTGTGTAATAGCTTATGTGGCCCTCGGACAAAAAATTTGGAGACCCTGCTCTAAGTCTTCTAAGATACCGACGTCCGAAGTAGGCCTCTACAACTTGCGCGCATGTAAGACGTGGATCCTGTAGTGGTCCAATTCTTGAACGACAGCGTCTCCACATCTTCAACATATTTCATATATTCTTGCTCGCTCATTTGCGTCATGTGCTTTGGATAAAGCGAGAAAAGGCTGAAAGACTGCTTACGTTCAGCAGAAAACCGGATTTCCAGTGAAGCAATTATCGAATCTTGACAAGGCATAAATATCGCATTGAAAAAATATTCTTCTACTGTTGATGTGTAACCATTTGCACGAAAGTCTTGGCGTAAACACTTCCGCGGAAGATGTCGATCGAAAGACGAACTTTCGGCTAACTTTTCTGCTTTTGAAAAGAGCTCTTTGAATCGCTCTTCTGCGTTCTGTCGGTGACAATGGAACATCAGTAGCAGGTCTTGAGTACGTTTAGGCCTACACACTTTAAAAGTATCAAGCTGAACACCTTGAAGTGTTTGAGTAACCAGCTGTAGGCGCGCTGAGTAGCTTGAAATAATAACCAGCCTAACAAAAAAAGCCAGTTTTACCTGTTTTTGTGGTAGCCAATATGCACAACTGTTGGAATATTGTTTCGAAGTTAGTTTAAAAAAACAGTATCTATTTGTACTTAGCAGTCCATCGAGTGTCGCACAGCAGTGACACATTTCGAACAAGAGATCTTCTTTTTGGACTAGCAAGAATTAAATCAATTAATCGGTATTAAGCTGCTGACTTCAGCTTTTCTAGAAATCGTTGGTTCTCAGATACAATTTCCAGGGGAAATGCCCGTTTACCCCCCTGCAGACGCCCATGCTAAGCACCAAAAAAAGAACAATCACATTGTTTGCTTAGATGCTAGTGCAGTCAGCAAACACTTTAAATATTGAGTAAACAAAACTAATCAATGTTTTAAAAATCTTTGTTACATTTCACAAACATCAACGTTTCAAATCTTTTGTCAGTCAGACGACATCTATTAGGCTTGAACACTCACTGAGCAACGTTGAAAATTCGTTCAAAAGTTTCTGACGTGGTCGGTATCATCTGTTATTTCATGGCCGAGTGTGCTAATGTTGACATTGATGTAGAATGCAGTTCCCAAAACTTCAGACGGTCCGTGTCGTCTGGTAGGCATGGTTCTGACAAGTATTTGTCGAGTTTTTCATGTGCATTGGAATTGTTCTGGGAGGTGCTTGGAACAGCATTGCCATCATTCATGTAGCTGAATAGTTTGCATCGCTTTATCAGTGGTTCAGATTCAGAAGTAGTACCTTTGCTAGACACTCTGCCAGGCTGAAGTGCCGAAGTTGTTGTTGCTGAAATACCTCGTCTTCATCTGATCCCGTTGCGCCTTTAATCCACGTATGCAGGTAATTGCAAAGCTTGATGTGATGACCTGATCACCTTGTGTACAGTTTGATCGGTAGCCATAGGCGTACGGGAAGGCATTTTACTGAGGGGGCGGAAACAAATTGCCCTGAATTTTCCCTAAAAATAAACCATTTGTCCTGAAACTAACTTTTTAGTTTAATCCGAATGGGGCCTGAAACCTCTTGTAAATCTATTCTATACAGTTGAATTCGTTTGTAACGGTTTCGTCGGTAACGCCAATTCGCCTATAACGTTACATTTTGTGCGGTACCGATGGCATCTTTTACATGCATTTCAATTCGCTTATAACATCAATTCGGCAATAGTATTTTTTATGCAATCCCCTAGAGGTGCCATTATAGGCACATTATGCAGTTATCTTGCTTGTAAACTCAAGGGAGTGAAGTTCCTTGCGTGTTGTGTTCTCCCAGACAAGAAATTTTACGGTAATTGCTTTTACTGATGCAAATATGTACGCGACTTCGATGACGCAACGCA
>JGI24158J21664_10010044_pt1 | contig 12634 bp, 6 predicted proteins | sample Ectturendosymbi3_FD_21664 | JGI IMG/M metagenome (IMG submission 21664) | reverse complement strand
ATACGACAGTTTATGTTAAAAAACTAAATTTTTCGTGTGGCCCAGCTAGAAGTCTGAAGTTGGTTATATGGCCCACCGACGAAAAATGTTGCACACCCCTGAGCTAAGATATTTTATTGGTCTTTTGATAGAAAGTAGCCCCCATTCCAAAGTATATTGTGACATTGAAATTTGTTTGTTATTTTTTCCCAAAGAAAAATTATAATAAAAAACACTAGTTTTTTTACCCAGGCGAAGGGGTAACAAAAACTTTTTCTGGGTAAAAAAACTACTGCTTTTTCATCCAGATTTGCTTGTATTCTGTACTTTAAAAGTAATCCACATTTTTTACGCAAACATTTAGCCACAATGTAGACTTGCAATGATTTATTCACAGCATGCTTTCATGCAAAAACAGGAGATTACAATGATCACTTCAGTTTAAGCAGTCTTGAGCAGGTCATCGGTAATATTTTCCAAACTTGCAGAGGTTGGCAAACTTTGGACACCATGCTCTCCCTTAAAAATTAAACAAGCCTTTCCTCTGCCTGCATCTATTAGTATTTTCTAGTCTGAACCATGAAAGCAATACTTAATGCATGCAAGAGAATATCCATATCTTTCACAGTGGGTCAATCCCACAAGCGACTTGTAATAGTTGTACTCTCACTTTTGTGCAAAATGTGTATTTCCATACTTGTTGGTGTTTATCATCGACATCCTCAAAGAAAACTTTTTAAAGTTGTTCCCAGTAATCGGGTTTAAAGTTTGGTAAAACAAAACAGCATACATTTTCCCATATTTACTCCTCAATCATTTTTATGCCTTCAGCTTTATTTTTATATGTAGTACTTAGGAAAGTTTAGCTGATTACTTAGTGGTGCATTAGTAACTGGTTCAACAAACAAGTTCCTAATCTGATTCGACGTTCTTTCAACTTGCCTTTCTTTTGTTTCTCACTTCACACATAAAAAATTATTTTGTCTGTAATGACTTCTCCATGCATAAGTATTGTCTTTTTTGGAAAGTGAAATTTCAAGCTGGCCTGCTTTTAGACCTGAAAATAGCCTCAAGAGATGTTTCACTGTCATGATGTGCATATGTCAAAAATATTTTTTATCTGGTAAAGAGAATCTGTGCATTATTTTAATCTAACTAAACGTATCTGGTTCTATCAATTGCTGTATGCAGTTAGATATTATTTTTCTTATATAGCTCTTCTTGTAGGTAAACCTGCTGTAGTGTGATCCCAGAAAAAAGAGTCCTATGTACCTGCCATTGTTTTTAGCCATACACTACTACTGTGATGCAGTTTACAAAATGCAATTATGATGCAGTTTCATCACCACTGTTTTGTTACTTTCTGGACTAGACCCTGGATTCTTCAACTGAGGTTAACACGCATGGAAAAAGTCTTGGATATGCCATGAATTTTGGTTTTGAAAATTGTGTGGGAACCCTGGTGTCTCATTCGCGAAAACGAATATTAGTCACATGAAATGATCCCTGGTTTTGTTGCGGGCATGTTGCCGCGAAAATTGGTTGCTATAACCTTTTCGAAAATCAAAAAAGTCATTTAAGACTTCGTGGAATTAGTTTTTGTGCCAAGAATTACATTGAGACTTGGACGAAAACGGGGGAAAAGAAACCTCCACATTTTTCTCAAAACAATAACCTTCGCCGATTTGCACACACCTGGGTGAAAAATGAACATTTCGGTGAATTTTCATTTTGGATAAGCAGCTTTGAAAATTCAATTCCTACGCCTTTGAAACTTCGCCCCTAACGCCCAACTTATTCCCCTTTTAACGATCCAAACCAAGGGGTGAAAACGAAAGCGTATCTGTTCTGAAGTCGTCGCGGTCCTAACATGAGCATTGACTTTCAGCACTACCTGACTGAAATGCTGAGGTATCAAGAAAAGAAGCCTTACATCAACGGCGTTACGTCGGGCATTCAAACGTCATCAGTGACGTCAAATCAGCACGACGTCATCCGACTGAGCATGCACCAAAGTCAGCTGCCCACCACGCACTCGATCCCTGACAAGCTCGACAAGAAGTGACCTTCTCGCGTTCCATTGTGATGTAACAATATGTATGAAAATATAACAAATCGTTTTTTGCTTTCACCAAACGCGTTTTGCTGCCAAGTTACGACTCGGAGATCGTCTTTTAAAAAAATACACGAGACAACAAAACGCTTCACTCTTCCATTGCACGATCGAAGGCATTGTGATGCATAAAGAACAAGGGCGATCTCTTTCGTGACGTATGAGACCCGAGCGAAAAGGGAAACCACGATCGAGACAATTCTCTATTGCGACGTCTTCGTTCGAAGAAGATCGCAGAAAGTGGAAAGAAGGCGGTGACTTTGAAAGAAAGTTTCAGAAAATATCCGGCGAGCTTGACCAGTCACGCTTCCTATAGTCTCTGTTCTGCAGCCAATCAGAGCTCTTCGTGACGGGATTTTCCGTTTTCACGAACCATCTGCAACGTCACAAAGCGCTATTACGTTGAAGCGCAGAGTCGTCGCTAGCGGTGGGGAGCAGGGATGCCCGCTCCCTCCCATTTAAAGTCTGTGTCCCCCAATTTTATGTTTGGCCCCCCGGTTGCTGCATACATCCAATATTGTGTATAAAACATGTGTCCCCCCATGTGGTTTTTGGCGTGCCTGCTGCGAAATCCTGGCGACGAGCCTTTCAAAGCGGCGCAATATCGTTTTCACGATTAAGAAAATTTCGGTTCCTTGCGGTTGGCTCTGTTGTGCAGACCTACTTCTTCTTCATGACTAGAGTTCCCGTATACAACATGAAGTTCTCGCTTTCATTATGAATGGCAACAAAACTTATACTTAAATAAATGCGTCGGAAGTTTGGGTCTTAAGAAGGTTTGACATGCACTGCTCAGCGTAGGAATTAAGCTTTTACCGAAAGTCATACCTGACATCAAACCAATATTATTATAAGGTCTCAGCGCTTCACAAAACTCATCCCAAACTTTTTCACAGCTGGCATCGGAGTTATGACCGATGATGGAAGTGTTTTAATGAAACCTTGGAAACTGCAGGGCTTTACCAACAAAAATTAACGATTATTGCAAAAACCAAACGTCCCAAACTCCCGTATTCGACACAGTGACATCACACTGCTACCGCCAACACCTGCACGCGCTACAAGACAGGGCAGAGTTCTGGGCCATACGTTTGGAAATTTATAATTATCCCATACAATGACAGGACATTTCAGAGTGACGACATTAGTCTGAAGTGCAAGTCTGACCAGACTCAAAGCAACTTGATCGGGTTCTTAAAACAGATCAACTCAACCTTGAAATGTTCAAAGTCACGCTTCCACGTTTAATGTAGAAATAAGTCCGTGGTTGATTTCTATTTAATTATTATCAGTAAAAATAAATTCCAACGAAGTCAAGCGCGGCATTAAACGATTACTGAAATCTGAAAGAAATGCTACACCTATTCTCTAAGGTACAAACTCAACCCTGGTTCTTTGAGCTTAGTCACTACTTGAAACCAAACCATAATTCTTCCAGCAGCCGCACGGAATTGTATCACAACTTGCACAGGTAAATATATATAAAAAAACTAGATTTTTACATCAACAGTTCGCATGTTGCCTCAAAAGTTCAAAATTCTTGTGCCTCATGTTTTATTAGGATGTCAAAAATAATTTATTTGATGATGAAAATACAGCGAACACAAATACAGGAGTTACTGTTTACTAGCATTTGTTAACTAAGGAGCATTGACAACCTGTTCAACAGTTTTTTTACGAATGGGAGTAATCAAGAAAGAAACGAAAAACTGTGATCTGAAACAAGTATTATTACCTCGGGGTCCATTCAGTTTTCTTTTTGTGACGCAATTTCCGGGCAGAGCGTTGTTTTTCCTCAAGGCGATGTTTCTGTTCGCTAGCGCCATCTAGAAATTTATTTTACACAACGCTAATTCACGCTAGATGGCGAACGCACGCAGCAACGGACCGGAACGCGATTGACGGGTTCAAAGCAGGTCTGTGGAGTCGGAACTCAAGTTTCAGGCTCCGGTTCCAACATCTACAAGTTTTTGGCTCCGTACCCAGAACGATTTGTTCCACTGAACATTGATAGCTATTGTATTATTTGTGCAACTCGCTTGCCCCACAAACTATGTCCGCGCAACCGGAACCCAAATTTCAGGCTCCGTCTCCACACCCCCGGTTCAAACCATACTTACATTTTCAGAAAAAGCTTTAGTTTGTTCGTGCGATTCATGAGCGTTTGATAAAACCGAACACGACAACTTGAAGTAGTGTATTGGATTATTTCGTCGTGACGTCACAATCTGGCGTATTTTCAACGCACGTTTCCATACTTGGCTGTTTGAGGCCACCTACCGATATCTCCGTTTTCCAAGCAGCGGATATCCGGACGGAAGCGACTGTCGGTCGGCGGAAGGTCGTAATTTCTCACCTCGGAGTCGTTTAACGACATGGCGAACTTGGACATATTGTACATCTGAACAAAAATAACACGATGATGTAGGCGCAGTTAACGCAGCGAATGACGACAGAATGACGTCACGCTATTGTGAACAGCTTCGCAGTTAAACACAAATGTTTTTTTGCCGAAACCGTAAATTTCTTTGACAGATGTTAAGATCACTCTGTCGCGTTGGCGAATCGATCCCTCAACCTTGTGCTTCCGGCAAGATACGACCAGCACAACTGACAAGCGGCGCCAGATTCGATATAACTGCAGAGGATTATAACCACAGTGGTGGTGGTGGGGGGTCATGACGCACCTCGTGAGAGTTGATTGGTCGTTTGGAAGCTTCCCATAAACATTTGCAATCTTCAGTTTCGTCGTTTCTCAAAGTTGTCAACATGTCGGACGATGCTTCGGATGAAACTGAGTGCTGCGAATAAGACGAAGGTTTTCTAATAAATCACACAGAATATAAGCAGCAGAAAAACAAAAAACGGAGCAGTATAACAAAACACAAACACCAAAAATGTTAGAATTTTTTTGAAAAATTTTTACGATGAAATTCACAGTTTGAAATGAAACCAATGCTAAGAATCCAGAAAACCAGGTTCAAAGCAAAACGTTTGGTCGTGGGAGGTGATAATAAAATAGCCATTGACAGCTGCTGCGAGTTACAACAGCAAGTCGTGGGAAAATATCTCAGGTTTCGGAGCTCGCGTACTCATGTCTAATAGTTGTTGGACGAAGCCAGCTGGCGATGATTCAGGACCGAGACCTTCACACTATTCAAAAGATAGAAAAGAAAAAAGCAAATGTCAACCGACCGATCGCGACTTTGACTTGGAGTTGGTCGCTCCCGGTGTCATGGTGACAAATCGATCATGCGTGTCCACGCTCATAGAGTAGAGATGTTTCGACCAATCGCCATCGAGATAGCGAACTTTCTCTTTGCTGAAAAAAGTTGTAATAGTAGATGTTCTCGTTTCCTTGGTGACCGTCAATTATTTTTTACATGATTGCTTTGTACGAAAAGACCATTCGACAGATACAAAGGTCTAAAGCAGTGGTCTTCAACGTTTCGCCTCTCAGGGGGCAATTTTATGCGTTATTGGGGGTGATTTTGTGATTTACGAGATTTGGGGGGCGATTTCTGCAGTGTAAGCATACTAAATTTTTTAATTGATTACAAAAAAACAATATTTGTTACTTTGAAGTCAAAGCAAATGATGCACTTGATGGGCGTCGGAAGGGGGGCAAGGCCTCCCCTGGAATTTGAAATTATTAGCAAAAAAAGGTTGTTTTTTCAATTTCCAGGGGTAAAAAACAAATTTCACCGCTTTGGCCCCCTTGAAAAAATTTTGGGAAAACCCCCTTCTGCCCCCCCTGGAAGAAATCTTTCCGACGCTCGTGATGCACTTTCGACTCCATGGTTCGTGATAAAGGGTTATAAAATATATCGGAGTGGTCACGTAACAATCAAACTATCATCATTCTGTGTAACGCTTCACTGCACCAACTATCCAAGAACACTAAGATTTTCACTGGTTGAGAGTCAAGCTTTGCGGTTCTCACAAAGATTGTGAACGTGCAAGTATTTTGTTGAGACTAATGTTCAAAATAAGATAAAAGAGCAGAGAAACTGTTGCACTGAGTAGTTTGTTAGGTTGGTTAACCCAATCGTTGTATGATAAATGTCACAAAAAGGACACCAAGCAAGAACATTTGCCAGCTTGTATAGATCAGCACTCGGGGTTTTGGACGTTTCTCGTATAGCATGCGTTAATTGGTTATATTACAATGATTTTGGTTGAAAGCCACCAGTACTGATATAGCTATCGGAAAATACCCAATCTGTCAAACTCCATCTTTCAAGAGGAAAACTTCAGCTTTTTTGAAGATAGTAAAAATGTCCGAATCATCATAACATTGCTACCACTAACTCGTCGTATCGACTTTCGCAGTAAAAGCGATTATTAATCGAGAGCGGTCGTCAACTTTAACCTTGAGAACTTTTCGTCGTGAACTGTCACAAATCCCTCCAACCGTATGTGTTGTTGTTAGCAAAATTCCCTTGAAACAAGTCTTCATGGCCTTCGGTAGAGCACTGCCAAACCATCGCTTCGTACGCAAAAACAATATGACTGTCCTTTATCACGTGTTTTATGACATTTGGTTGATACCTCGAGTAAAACAATTTAGTCCTACTGAAGTGTGTTCTGCTGCAAAAATACTGGAAATATGACTGTTGCGGGACTATTTGCGTTGCATTACTAGCTTGTGAAATCAATAACTGCTACCCGTAATTTAAAAAACGTGCTTATTTTTTTCAGTCGGTGGCCAAACTAAGGAGTCCAAAAAAACTTTTCGCTACTTGTTTGAGACTTGCTATGAAGTCATTCAGTTGTGGAGATCACGCCGAAAGTTACACTGCGTAAAAATTTATGGGTCAAATACATTTTTGCCAGCTAACCAGCACAAGCAAATGCGACCACCTTTCAGAAACGTCTCATCGGCATCCAAAGCGATCATGAAGCACGTGCTGTATTTCATACACACGAATGATTGAATTTTCGGATCAAATGCAGTAAGCGTTTTCCAGAACTTTGGGGAAAAGTGAAGCAATTGTTAGTGGCGTTTCCCACGACGTATTTTGCTGAGCAAGGTTTCAGCCAAGTACTGCGCATGCGTAATAAATAACATAATGACCTTGACATGAACAAGACCGGTGGAAACGCCATAAGACTTAAGTTGACCAACTTGCAAATTGCTTTGAAAAAGCTTGCAGATAAACGCCATCGCAAGGTTCGCATTATTTGGAACCAGCTGTTTTTGGAAATGAATAACATTTATTCTACAAATGCATTTGCATTCGCTTTGTTTTGTGCTAACAAGATTGCCCGTTTATATATCATTAGCACCGAAATTATTTTAAAAACAAAATATTTTCAGACAACGCAAAAATTATGAGTGTAGGGGACGATTTTCAAAAAACGTTTCCATAGGGGGGGGATTGTAAAAAAAAGTTTGAAGACCACTGGTTTAACGCATGACTTTGCTGACGGCAGAGGTTTACCAAAGATGCTATTTTCAAAGCAACAATTTCACGCTTGCTTACTTCGAAATAAACCAAATAGCAACCATCGCACTCTCAGCATTCAGATGCCTTTGCTTTGGCAAATATTAGAGAACTGCTTCATTCAAGGTTATTTTCAAACATTCAAGTCCTCACCAACGCCTCTTTACTTACTTAGCGGTTAAGACGTGACCTTCAACTTTGTTGAGGTCGTTGCGCAACCAACTGTAGGGTTTGAATGTCACCACGCATTTTTCGTTTGTCCTGCAACAATAAACTTTGTCGACGTCGTGCAATCGTCACAGTCTAAGCATGATACATATAATAAACGGCGTCACACATGGTTAACCATTCGAAACGGCCGCTCCTGTGTCGCAGCGAGCGAAAGTTCGTTTCAAATTGGCTAAAAAAGTGTACGAAGATCTATAGCTGTGCTTTTCGAAGTCTAGATGAACGGAATCAGCTTTTGCATGACGATAACATTAAAAGAATGAAACTTTAGGTGCGCACTGAGCTTTATCATTATATGTTGGAAACGCTGAAGAGCTTTTGCAAGTTCACTTTCAAAATTAACTTAACTTTCCGCAGGAAGTTCGCGACGCCAATCAAAGCACTGCAACAGGACTGATTAAGGGGAGTTTTTCATAACAGGGGGGGTTATCTCACACTGTGCAGCAGGTGGCTGGTCAGACCATTGTTCCCGAACAGGATGTGAAACGTTTATTACCCTCTCCCCATCAACAAACAACTCTGTCACCGAATTGGAACGAGGTTCTGTCGTCACAGACGGCTTGAAACGTTGTAGGAAACGAAACGAGCGAAGTTCTGACGAAGCCAAGGAGCGATACAAGGCCAGCACTAACTTGTGGTTCGTGATTTCGACAACACCGTGCTGTTCGATCCACAGCTTTCCAACCACGATGTTGTGCACGGAACACTTCGGGTTTGTCCACGAGTAGCTTTCATCGTGGCTGCAAGAATGCGAGTAAAGAAACGATTATGTTGCAAATTACGCGTATATGTCGAGTAGGGTTAGCAGCGCCTCGAGAACCTTTGGGACGTTTTGAACTAAAATGGCGTTAATGATAACTTGGAGCTCTGCTTCTGAGCTTTAGCTCCACGACGCCAATTAATTGGGAACAAAACCAACAAACGACATCGTCTCTGTTGCATGTTTCCATAGATGCGGTCCAGCAGAAAATACCGTCCTAAAATAAAATCCAATTCCCACGATTCGGAAAAAACGACAACTATAAAAGAAGACCAAGCGTCAAACGCTGAATTGGAAACGAAGGTCACGAAATGCTTCGCAATTTTTACAAACAACGACGTTGGGCTTGTTTGGTAAGTTTCAAAGTCTTGTTTCAGGTACACAATACATTACCAGCGAACCACCAATGAATGTACTCAACACTTAATGACAGCACGTTCACATCAAACAACTTACGCGGGGAAGGTTAAGGTCAAGGCGCCTCTCGGCTCCACCTCCACTGTTTTGCCCCAAAACTTGAGTTTGGGGTGAATGCTCCCGTGGAAGATGAAAGGGTGGTCGGGGTTGGTCCCGGTGGCATGGAAGGCCGAAACTGGGGGGTGGTGCGACACCTGTTCCGAGATCCAAGTGAAGCCGAGGTCAGGCCTGAATGCACAAAGACCTGATTGGCCAAACGAGAACCCACGGATTGAAGGTTGCTGCAACACGACGCTACCAGTGATTCGAACATGCTTGCACAGGCTGTTTAAGGGCTGACGTCAGTATCCTCTGATCGCCGACTATATAATGGAGCGTGACGCCAACGATGACGTTTATACACGAGCGAACTGCGCTGTGCTGTCAGGATTCTCACAAGTACAACTCCAAAAATCCCAAGAACAGAACTAAAAAATCCCTATTTTACATAAAATAATCCATAAATCTGAGGCGGTGCAGCATAAAATCGGAGCGCAATGGTAAGTGCTAAAAACAGAACCAAACATGATTTGCAAAATAACCTGAATTGATTCATTTTACACATTTATAAACTTTTCCGAAAACCCCAAACAAGGGTCGAAATTTCCAACCTAGAGATAAATTCCTAAAAGTGAAAGCACTGTGCGTTGTATTCGTGCAGCACTGTGCTGTGCTTGTGCAGCACTGTGCTGTGCTTGTGCAGCACTGTGCTGTGCTTGTGCAGCACTGTGCTGTGCTTGTGCAGCACTGTGCTGTGCTTGTGCAGCACACAGTGAACGTTTGCCGTGAGCTGTTTACGCGGCAAAAATATGTACAAGGAGACAAACGCGCTAATTGTTGGAGAGAAAAAGTAGAGAACTGCCGCTAAGCAATCTAGCATGTCTGTCTTACAAGCACTTGTACCACGTTGTCATTTAGATCAGTTAGACCGTTCCCTTTACGTTTGTTGCTAATTTGAAGTATGCAAAGAAATTGAAGTCCGCGAATACTCCAGCACTGAACACATTCTCCTTAACCTCGTCATAAAGGTCGATGACGCAGCATACGGTTGTTGGGCATGGGTTTGAAAAAGCTTTTGATTTGTATTTACTTTAGCCCCACCAACTGATCTTATATTAGCCTCCTGTCAATACAGGAAAGTCAGTGAAACATCACTGGCTGATTGTTGTGTCACAAGTGCTGATCGGTGTTAGCATTGTTCGGCAATAATCGGTTTGCAGCTGTTACGTGCGTGCGTGTTTTTATATAAGCAAAAAATGGAGTGTCGGGCAGCTACCCCCCCAACCAGCAAATGGGCGACGTGGTTTAGTTACAAAGATCTGTTAGTACAGTTGATTGAGCACGAACCATTTTAGCGCCAAAAAATTTTCCACGTGATTCATCCTTTTCAGATCTTGTCACCAATCGCCTGCAAACTATGATGTACATCCCAAACATCAGTGTGAAAATATTAAATGGTTAAATGCGCGCAAAGCTCAAGTGAAGCGGCGAACTACCTATCACAGGGACATCTGACTTCATCAGTTTGCTTCCTCACGTCTAGGACTTATCAGCGTGTTTAAAATGTACAATGTGAAAGTATTTCTCTTGCACTAAATCAACAAAAAAGCATGAGGTGTTTAAACCGCATTCAAGTATTGGAAAAGTTCTAGCAAGGCGGGGGCAGCTTAAAGGAGCCATATGTGATGGACAATGCCGGAGTATCACGGCGTCCACAAGGCGCGAAATAGTTGGACTGTAAGTGCTTAGCCATACAAAGGTTGATCCGGTACTTTTAGCTAAATCAACACCTTTGAGCCAAAATGACGTTGCTCTGCTGTACACAACAACATTCGTCCCTGCTGTAGGATCCTACTTTCAATACAATACAATCAACGCAGTGAGCAAACAGGGCAACGCTGTGGTTCCTACAGACGCTTCCTGTTTGCACTTGACAATGGCCTTTGTCGATTGAAGTCGTTGTTGGTGTGGACATTGAACCAGACCATGAAGTGAACCTTGGAAGGTAAGTAATGGAGTCCAAAGTTCGGTCTCGCACCAGCGAGCACACCTGCATTTAAACCTGGTAAGCCGAGAAGCGTTTGTTGGTTTCTAGTTTGACAGCAGGTTTGGAAATTTTCGCAAAACAGTGATTTTTAAGGATTTCGATATGTGCTGGGCTAGCAATGCCCATGCTCGAGACATGGGGACTTACAGCTATTCTGTGAAAAGGTGCAAAACTGAGCTTGTTTGCTGCACCGACTTCAACCCATTCAAGTCCAAACCACTTTCTTGACAGCTATCTTCAAGAAGAGCGCGCCCAACAGTTTACTTTGCTAAGTCGTACAAAGGCAAGTTGGGATTTTGACATTTTACGTAATAGACAAAGATGATCTATGACGCAACACCTACAAGTTTCAAAGGTGATCATTGGCTGAACGTTTACAGTCCAGGGTTGCCAGGTCCAGATGGACAAAAATGCCAAATTACACATCAAAACATGCCAAACATGCTGCAACAGGCCAATGGCTGTCAGTTTTGAATTATGTGGATGAATATAATATGGCAAAAAATGCAATGTTGCTATGTAACTATGCCTAAAATTATTGCAAATAAATGAACAAAACGTTGTTATCTCCACAGTACCTTCTTTTATAAAAAATGCTAAATAAAAATACATGAACTGTTTGAACCGCTAAAATACAGGTTATGAAAATACAAACGTTACACCACGCCATAGTTTTTGAATACTTTGAACCTGGTACACAAGCATCTGATATGGCGCTTGTGTACTAGGTATGTCACAATCCGGCAAAATATCTTATGACAAAACGCAGTCACAGAGCCCACAGAAAATCTATTTGGCGTTCCATGTTCAGATGGACCAAATAAGCCACATCGCAACTCAAAACATGCCAATGCCAAATACCATCAATAAACGCCAAACAGGCTGAGAATAATCTAAAAGTATAGGCTCGAAGGAGACAAGCTTTTAAAAAATGCCAAACAACGTTTTTTCCAAAACCACTCAAAAAAGCCAAAAACATGTCACACTATGATGTACATCCCAAAACACTTTATAAAAGACTAAATTTCTCGCATTTGGCATTAAAAATGTCAACGTGGCAACGCTGTCGCAGACCCCCGAACATATCGAAAAAGAAAACAACTGGCCATCACAGGGCCGTTAGCGCATGCGCAGTAGCAGCGCATTGTCACGCATGAGCTACGCCTCTGGCAAACATGTGTCACGTGACCTCGTGATGAACAAATGCTCGACCGATAACAATCAGATGGCGCGTGACCGCAGTTGCTGTTGGCGATGATTAGATTAACTGGAACTCGAACAGCTCGAAAACAGGGAGGATGGAAACGGTCAGCAAGTTAACAGGCTTTGTGTCTGAAGGAAGTATTCGCAAAGTCTAAGCCGGTCAACATGTGGCCAGCATGTACGATCACCGTCGCTGTGGCGTTCATTTTGGTTCGACTTTGATTGCCGGCCATACAAACATTGTTAGCAGAAAGGCGTTGTCCGGCTTCCCTGCGAATTTGACGAAAACCTGCGGCTTTGGTTATCGACCTTTTTCCGGCCCTCGCCATAAATTATCGGCGTCCCTCAACGCCACGGGCCTAGTGTCCGCCGCAAACGAGTGTTGCAAACAGGGGGGGGGG
>JGI24158J21664_10010041_pt1 | contig 12636 bp, 8 predicted proteins | sample Ectturendosymbi3_FD_21664 | JGI IMG/M metagenome (IMG submission 21664) | reverse complement strand
CGGTTGCAGTTTTCAGAGATTTTGCCCAAATATAGGATGAATGACCGCTTTTCAGTGTTCGCTTGCACCACTGGCTTAAAATTGCTTGTTTATGAATTATACAGGCTATTGAAAATAAGCAATACAAACTTACCATGAACAATGTGAGAACTGCTTCACTCTTAACACTTAAGAGCCAGTGTACGATATATTCATACCTAGATTTCGGGCTGAAAACAGCAGTATTGGTTCCCTTACCAACGCGCTAGCTCCTCCACCAATTGCGCTAGAGAGCTGTTCAAGTACTTAAAAGGATCAGCCAGTCTTCTAGTCTGCACTCGCAAGATTTTTTTTCATTGAGGGGTGCAGATTTTTTGTGAGTGATGTCATAAGTGAAGTAGTTTTGGGGTCATTTTGGCTCATGTGTCCTGGCCTAGGGCCAAACTGATAGACCAAACTGTTTTGCTGAAGATTTCATTGGAAACTAGGCTCGACTCCGAGTCTTTTGAGCCTTTGATCGACTTTCTAGCGTTTCTGGTCCAAAAGTTATGATATAAAATAAACAAATTAATTAATTATCTAATCAGCTAATTAGTCAAATATTTTTATTACTTTAGATCATAAGTTTTGAACCTGAAACCCAGCAAGTCATCCAAAGTATCAAAAGACTCGGATTTAGCTTAGGTTCCAATAAAACTTTAGTGAAAAACTACCATCTAACGGTTGGCGGCCATGGCCAGGCAAAGTGGGCCAAGATGGCCTAAAAGGCCTCCACTTGCGACGTCACTCACACAAAACCCGTACCCCCCAAGCAAAAAATTTTTTTTTGAGTGCAGACTAGAATGCTGCTAGATCTGTTTAAGCCCTTGAACAGCTCTGTAGCGCAATCGGCAGAACAGCTTGGGTGTTGCCAAGGCAACTGACAATTGTTGGTTTTAGGCCGAAATTGGAGTACAAATATATCATACCCCCGTTCTCAAAGTGCTAAGCAATGGAATATTTTTTGAGAATACCAAAGTCATTTCAGTGGTACATCTGGTTTTGATATGAGATTTGTTGTATCTTGTTTCTGCAGGTGATTAGGATTTTGTAAAGGAGTCAAAAGAATGGATAAATAAGGGTATCCAGCATCTCCAAACAAAAACCCATCAACAAGACCACTTCCAAAATTTGAGCATATTGTGCTATTTTGGAAGATTCTGGAATCATGTGTTGAACCTGGCCAATGTGGTACTAACACCAATGATTGCCAAATTTGCATGACATATGCACTACACATTTATTAAAAAAAATCCTTTTCTATTGCAAAAAATGTCAGCATCATCACCTCCTGGAGATGGATGAGAATATGTGTGCAATCTCTGGCACCTACCACACCAGCAAATACAGCTATTTTATAAAAGTTTTTGTTTTGCTTCAAAAATGTACCTCTGGCTCACTGGAAATTTTATGAACAATGCTTTTTTGGCTGCAATTATACGGGATGTTTTTGACACAAAACCGCTAATACTGCTTTTGCTACACTGCAATGGATCGCCATCTGTAACTTGGAAATGACCAGCTATGAAAAAATGCAATGCAGTTAACAACTGAATTGCCAGTGGAAACTGAGTCTGTGTTCTTGCAGGTCACTAATGAATATATCCAATGAAAACAAGACAGTTTCATTCTGGAACCTGTACCTGAACCTGTAACACATCATCATTGAAATACTCCATGATGTATTAGACAGATCAGCTATTTTTCTTGTTTGAATTTCAGATTTATTTGCAAGAGATTCTAGCAATTCTATTGTTCCCACAGCATTTATTATTGGAATTATCTTATCCAACCACTCGATAGCCTATTCTGAAATGCAATAAGTTTTAGATCATCCATAGCACTGGTTGCATCTGAATTTACCTATTTTACAAACGTTAACAGTACACTCATAGCCTACATTTCAAACATAAATCACATCAATGCTTTACTGGAATTGAAGCATTACTGGTTAGTTTAGCAATTGAAGCAAACAAGGTTCTTAACCTATTTTCGCATTGGTCTCTCAGGTCGAAATCACACACAGTTGGGTTGATACTTACCTCACAGTATCACTACTGCAATTCATTAATAATACGCTTGTGCCTCTTGCTCTATTCAGTATATTTACAGCATTGTTTGAGCCAGAGTTGTAAACAGACCTTATTTTGAAGTCCAAACCCAACCCAAGCCCGAACCAACCCAACATTTATTTTTCAGGCCTGATTTGGGGCCTGAAAGCCAACTTTACAAAGTGAGTTGAGATATGCCTAACTTCGGGGTAACAAAAAATGCAGTGTAAAGTATAGCTGCAGGTACACGTTTGGGCCATTCCGTGTCACTTCTCAGGAAGTGGTCAGGTCACACTCTCCAATTTTCCTGAAAATTCACTCAAATTGTCACTACCCTACATGATGAACATCTGCAAAATTTGAATGAAATCTGTCAGGAAATGGCATGATTATAAAGCTTTTTAGGCGGGGTGTTTAGCCGGGGGGAGTAAATTATTCATATTTGGCCATGTGTAAATTAGTGAACAACCCCAATTATTCAGGGATGCTAGTAACTTTGCCAAATATTGAAAAAATAACATTATGTACATTTTGACTTTCAAAAGGCCACTGACATCCATACTTGACTGTTTCTAGCTCTTGCTACAAATTTTTGAAAATTTTAAAACCTTGCCACAGTTTTATTTCTTGATATTTTTCGCTCATATGTGGAAGAATTGTTGCTGATACAATTATCTTTGACGTTAGTGGGTGGTTCGTAGCAGCTTGCTGAAGTCCAACTGCTAAAAATATCATCAGCGGCCTGCTTGTTCAACCTCAGCAGCCCGCCCAAAACCTAGACCTGTCTCTGTCAAAGTTGACTTGCTAATGTGATGCTTGGTGTTAAAGGTCTTTGCAAAGTTTTGGAACATTTGCTTTCACAGAACCACAAGCAACTTGAAGTGGACTAATCAGATCTTGGTGTAATAATTGACCTCTGTGCTTGAAGTGTTTTATNTTTGAAAAAGTATTTCATACAAAGAGATGCCTCTAAAAAGTAATGATTTTCAAGGCATGTTCAGTAAGGTTCCCAAACTTCCCTCGAACGTATTTGGTATAAAAGCTCACAAGATTGTTTGACCTGAGACTTTTCATGTGATTTTCTGACGGCTGATCAATCAGTTCAAGAAGGTGAAGGTGACCAAGGCTTTGATCCACAACTGTGTTAAAAGTGTGCCAAAATATATTATTCCTCGTCAAGTTTTTAAAAATCCCAGAAACCATCACCAAATACAGCAGACAATGCTTCCACCATTGTACCATATTTTTCATATTTGATAGCAACTCTTTTCTTTTACAATTTCAAGCATGCAAAGTGTGTAAGCACGGAGTTACAAAACTGACCTTTGAAAAGATTCAATTTCTTCTTTTCGACTAATGTAATGTGCTCAAACATTTTGTTTGTAAGTTGTTTCTTTTCTTGAAGTTGCCCATTTGGTTTGAATAGATGTTGTATTACATCGGTTTACATTGGTTGTATTACAAGGAATGCCAGGTCATTAACCCACTCAGCGATGTTTAAAAATGAAGCGTCTTGGTTCTTAACGTTCCATGAAATGCTTAATCAAACCTCTTAAATGCCAGAGTCGGTTCATGGTGTCTGTCCTGCTTGAACAATGAACCGATGAAAAATAAGTAATATTCTGATAAGAAAATTCAAGTTCCTCCAAACATGCCTTGTCTTGCCTATGGTTTAATCCTCGAACAAATGTAATTGATACAGTGAACAATTTCTTTCGTGACTTTCTTCAGGTGCTAAGCAGCCCAATTTTATTGAAATAAGAAAAGGGTTTAAATACTTTCACCACAGTGGCGATGCAGATAAATCTGCTTAAATATTTTTTACTGTGAAGTGCTAACATACAACATATGTGTTAATGTGAAGGTCTTTTTTGCAAAAATATTGTATTCAAGATGTTTTATGTACATTCACACTCACCCAACTCACTGCAATAAACTTTGTATTAAATATTCGTCCCTTCATGTGAATGAGAAGATTTATTTGGAGATTCCCAAAGAAATGACCAGAAAGCATCAATAAAAGAACTAACAGAAAATTTTGACGGTTGGACACCCCTTATCCCCCTGAATCCATCTGTGAAAACCCATGCCTATCTGATACTGATGTATGACTGACTCGAAACCTTGGGTAAAATAACATGTTTTCATTGGTTGCGGTTGTACTGTTCACAATAAGAGTGTGTGGAAGCTCCTTCATTAAAGTATTAATTGGTGTTTAATCCATTAGATATGTCTGCTCTTCTCAGTTGCATAGACTTAGTAGTAATGAAACTTGGTTGGAATGCCTGCTCATTGTTTTCTTAGGTTTTTCTTGAGCATTTGAAAAAGTGAAAATAATAAACATATATTGTGATTTTATAGTTCGACCTGAGCCTTCTGAGGGAAGAAGGCGAAGTTCAAGAACACGGGTACGGCCCGTCGAGTGGTGGCTTGGAGAAAAAGTCATATATGAGTAAGTAACAAACAGAATAGGCCTAATCTGAATCAGTGGCATAGGCAGCCAAAATTTTTGTTGGCAGGCAAATATTTTGACTTTAATGGAGCAACAGTGTTTTGTTTGGAACACTGCCTCTCAAAGCACAAAATCACTAGATATGTTAGAAATTCCGCGCCCTTGACTGCACGTATGGTCTAAGCTTGGCTTGCAGATACAGTGTTTTAGAACAAATGCAAGCATACTGTTAAAGGTTAGGTACTGTGGTTTATCATAATTTTACAAATGTGAATAATCGAGTTTCATTGTTGGCGATCTCTACTTCAACCTGTGCTACACAGGGCCGGCCCTAGCAGATGCGGGGCCCAATGCAAGACCTGGGTGCGGGGCCCAATGCAAGACCTAGGCGCGGGGATCCTTTGAGCAGTGATTTTGTGACATCATCGTGTTCAGTCAACCGTGTTACGATCGTGTTAGAGTGCAAATACACAGTGCAGTACTAACACCAAAAATTGAATACCTTTATTGATGCTCGAGAGGAAATTTGCTAGTTGTGACGAGAGAGTTACTTGTTAACAGTGAAATTTATATGAAATTTCTACTGAATTCTCAAGCGCAAGGTGTATCTGGCATTGTTCAGAAATGAACAATCTACCCTAAAACCATGGCGCTGGGTCCCAGAGGTGCGGGGCCCAAAGCAGCTGCATCGGCTTAAGNTCGGTCCTGGTGGCACGTTTCATAAACACATTATGTACTGATCTGTGAGCAAGTTTACTAAGTGTTTGGGCATATTGATAATGGAACAAGTTTTTTTCTGTAGGTAATGTTGTCGACTGTCATTGATTCTTTTTGTGCAACTGACGTGGATGGCAGAGTTTTTTTTTTATAAGAACGACATAATAAGGATGACTTCATGTTATTCTTTTTTTGCAGTTCAAGTGGAACAATTAAGGGTCTTCAAATTGCTGAAGTCTGTGAAGGAGGTAACAGTGGTAGTAGTACATTTTATTGTGACGAAATTGTGGTTCACGTAACTGTATAGATCATGCAGCATTGCATAAAAGAAAACTGATCTGCTGAACCAGTGGTTCTCAACCTTTCTCTGACCATGTGCACCTTTAGGAGTTTAGAAAATAAGCGTGTACCGCTAAAATTTCTTATTACAAAACGTCTGAGTAAAGCATCAAAAATCCAATAAATAATAAATGTAACTTTTCCATTTTTATAACTATTTTATGTCTATATTAATTTGTTGCAATTTTACAATAAATGTTCTCCTGTAGATAGAAAATGCATCCCAGGTTGGGAACCTCTGCTATTTGAGTCATTTTACAAGTGCAAGTCATTTTTCCCAATTTACCTCATATTCAGATTTGTTTTGTATGAAACTAAATGAGCTAGTGAAATTATGTATAGCAGAATGCCAAAACAAAACAGTTTCGTTCATTTAAGATACAATGCTTCACATGTCTTGCGAAAAACTCTTAGACTTCCATTGTCGCATTTTGGTTTGATCCGTACATAAAAATTCAGCTGTGTTTACAGTGGCATTATGATGTTAGGTAACGATAAATGCCAATACTGTTTTTACTTTCGTGAAAAGACCCAATTATTCTTTCCTTGTAAACAACTTCTGGGTGTGTTATCTGTTTACGCTTGCAGTTTGCCAGCACTGTTTTGTTTGTTTTAACCTTTGTGTATTCAACAGACCTACCATGTTTTCTAAAAAGTTGCACATTTATATTCAAGTAACTGGTCTCCATCTCTAGAAGGTTGATAATTTATCAAACACTTAAAAGCACTAGTGTTTCTGTGTGCTTTTGAGGAATCAGTCGAGTGCCATCTGCTTTCGTCTTTTTGCAATGATTCAAGCTTGCACATATCTCTATTCAAGTATGTACTTTCCACGATGGGTGTAAGCAAGGAATCGATCAGCAAATTTTTAATAGGTAATCGATCTCACGTAAAATTACACATCCTCAGTCCTGAAAATTGCAAGCAAAGCTTACAGGTGAAACATTGAAAGGCTGAAGTAACAGAAGAGAAAAAACAAACTCAAGACTGCAATCAGAACAAGCTCATAAATCATAACATCTTAACAAACTGACTGACATCAAGAATACTAGTGGCGACAAAAAAAAACTGACTCATGAAATAAGTGTTTGCTCAAAAGTTAAATAGACGTTTACTCAAATAAATAAATGACTGAAACATCCAACTAGTTGATGCTAATGGCTGCAAAATTTCTCCAACTTAAAACTAACTCTTGGTGAAATGACTAACAACGGTAGAGAAAAATAGTAAGCCATGTGCGAGCAGTAAGTCTCTGGGGTATGCATTTAAAGAATAAGCTATTGTGATGTAACAAATCCCTTGATTTTGAGAAGTTTTATGCGATAACACAAGGTGAGAATAAGCCCTTTAGTTGCATGCAGTATTGCCAGCTTGTATGGATGTAAAACAATTCTAAAAAATTGACATATTTTCAAAACACTTGTTATCAAGATTTTGGGTGGTTGGCCCATAACAGAAACAACAGGTATAATTTTGGTGTGTTTTGATGGCAAATTTACTTGAGCCTATAAAAAATTTGAAAGGTCTGCTTACGAACTTATTACATCGCGGGCCACTTCGAACAACGTCGCAGGCCGCGGGTTGGGCAGCCTTGCTTTAAGGCATAACGAATAGGAATTTTAGCAAACTGGTGGAGGGAAAAACAGCCACAATATTTGCATTAACAAAAAGAGGGCGAACACTTTCTTCACAAGAAAAACAAATTAAATGTTTTGCAGTGCCATTTTGTTCATGGCTTAGATGTTCTTGAAAAACAACCTGACAAATTTTGAAAGCTGACAAAGGCACATATGGTGATTTTGTTATCGCAGCATGTGAAAGTTTCCTAATATTTTTTCTCCTAACTGGCAGCAGGTGTTTCTTTTATAAGCCAAACATTGTATTTTCCCTCTTTTAGTGTATGCCTCACTTTGTTTTGCTCTGGACTTAGTACAGAGAGGAAGACAAGGAAGGTTAATTCTTTGATGCCTGTAACCATTCGCTTTGATTGTGGATTAATTACAAAAAACAGTGCATTCCTAGAACTTTCATCCATTTTTAATTGAGGTTTCCATAGTGAATGGTAGGGTCCTTTGTTAATGGTCCGCAAGCATTAACAACTTTTGAAGGTAGTTCTGCTAGTATCCCTAATTGGTTGATTCCTTGAACTTAAACTATAACCAAGGACCTTATTGCTCTGCATCTTAACCACATGTTGTCATTTGTGATCATTACAGGCCTAACATCACCAAAATTTTGTTGCTATCAAATACTTTTTCTAAAAAATGAAATGCAAATTGTAAAGGTGCAATCAAAGACATCACACTGGATGGTACCTCACCAAAGCCTTCCATACACTGTATGGTACTTCACCAATGCCTCCCATATACCTTGTTTCTTCTATCAAAACATCCCATGATGAGATCAAGAGAAAAAATTGATGACCCCAATATAAAATCTATGAACGTTATGACTTGTTTAACCCACTAAAAGCTTGTTGTACCTGTTGAAAAACTTGCTGAACCCATTTAATAACTTGTAAAACCCATTAAAAACTGGCTGAACTCATTCAAAATTTTGTTGGATAAGATCGGAGTGTTTTAGTTTGAAGTCAAATGAAATTCAAAAGCATCACTGTACATGATATTAGTTTAACAGCAGTTGCTACAAATGTTAAAACTGTTTTTCTGTCCTGTTACAGCTCTGCAATATGTAAGTTGCTCTGATAACAAAATATGTATGCTTTTTGCAGATCAACAGCACCACAACGCTGTAGTGCTTCGGAGGTAGGTTAAATTGCACTGCCCTGAATGTTCAAATATGGAAAGCCAGTGTGGCAAAGATTATGTAGGTTCATATTGTGATGTGGTTTTATTTGGGAAATCAAATTCGAACAAATCAACTATTGCAAAATTCATACTATTGGATGCAAGCACGATATGACTGATCAAAATACCACCCTGTGGTGAAATCCACCTGAGATCCTGAGAGCCTTGAATCGAGAAAGGAGACCTTCACTTGACTTGGGTGTGTCAAATGGCCTAGCGTTCTGGCAAGGCTCCATAATGCAAACGAGTGAGTGCACCAACTTGAAATAAAATGCGGAACTAAAGCTGGACGATACCCAGTGCAGTTTTCATCCCACTGGTAGCACTTCAGACCAAAGTTTCACACACCAGCAAATTTTTGAAAAATATTTGGAATCTGCATGCGTCTTGTCAGCCTTGAAGTAGGATACAACCAGGTTCCTTGTGGAAAGCTTGGAGTGTTGTGTTGACTGCCAGTTGTTATGGGCCGTCAAGTTTGTATTCCCCCTCAAAAAGTTGTGTCTATTAGCTGACTTAAATCAGTCGTGCACACTGGGTGTTGGACTTTGACAAGGGTGTTTGCTGGCACCACACCTTTTCATAGTCTATGTGGGCTGGGTAGACAATCAAAACCCAAGTGACGAGGGTGCCTTAGTCAGAAGCTACTAGATCAACTGTTTGTTTTTTTGTGGAAGATGTGATACTGCTTTAATCCTTTGACAAGCACCTTCCACACTTGACCAGTTTTCTGCCACACGCAACCAAGCGGATATGAGAAATAGTACTGAAGATGCCGAGGCATTGTATCTCTTGGGAAACTCAGGGCAGTGTATGCTGCAAGTAAGCGGTAATTGCACAGTGCAGGTTGAAAAATTCAAAGTACCTTGGTGTGGTATTCAAAAAGTGACAGAGCAAGGAGGTTGACACAAGGATTGGTAAAGCTTTATCGCTCTTGTCGTAACAAAACAGGAGCTAAAGCTCTCCTTTCTAAGGTGTTTTTTATCCTGTCCTCACCTGCAGTCATGAGTCTTAAGTAATGACTGAAAAAGTGTTATTTCAAGCGGCATAAATGGGATTTTTGTGAAGAATTCACAGTGTAACACTTTGTGACAAAATGCGCTGCTGTGACAAAGTGCGAAGTGTAATAAAAACAATTCAGAATGGGATTTTTCCATTTTCTTTAAAAAAAGGGCAGAATCTTGTTTCTATAAAGAAACAAAAAAAAACGTTTTTTAAACGCAAATAAAAACAGGTTGGTTAGGTTTATTTGAAAAAACTTTGGTTTTTCTCAATCCTGGTTAAAACGTGCTGTAACAGTTTTCGTTAGCCTATGTTTTCAGACATTCTGACCAAAACTAATTACATTTTTTTGGTCATTTCACAAACGTTTCGCTCCATGACTGAAAAATAACCAAAAAAAGCAGCTCCAAAAAGAAGTACCCAGCTAGATTGGTTTGGTCATCTGTCCAGTAATATTCAAGGAAAAATTGGCGAGGCAAGTTCTGCCGCCTGCACCCTTACCCTCCGTAGTTTTCTAAATGTATAGATTAAACAATAGATCCAGACTGATGTGCAACTAAGAAGTGAAAACTGTTGCTCACTAACTCTGTAAATGTTTGCAATGCAGGGAAGCAAGTCTTGATCCAGTGGAAGATCCTTCCATGGGTAAGTCTTTGATCTCATTCCCTTCTGAATTTAAAGTTTTTTAATGTTTTTCACCTGAAGATACCCATTTGAAACGATCCAAATATAATGCTGTTTTGAAAGAGAAAAAATAGACACAGTTTTCTGAATTATGATAAAATTCTATACCTAAACAGAGTTTAAAATTGTAGAAATTAGTACTGACAACCTAAAACTTTCTGCAAAAAAGACATAACTTCAAATAAAAGAATATGCAGTGAAATTGTGACGTTTGCTTTAGTATCAAAACACAGTTGCAATAAAACATACACCCTTCCCATTGCACCAGTGGTTCTTAACCAGGGGTACACAGCCCAAACAGGGTGTATGAAGCGCCAACATTTTCAGGGATACGCACCCGGAATATTTAAACCAGGTTTTCTTAACATTCATCGTAATTCTCTGTAGTGCTATGCTTTACAACCCCTGTCAATAAAGGAGGTCCCCCACATGGCTGTCACACATTGTGTGCTGCCTTGCCAAACCCTTGCAGCAAAGTCATTACCGACCAACTGAAAAATGTGTTGTCGTTTCGGGAGAGTGCAATTGATTTTATCAGGGGCCAAGCCTTGAATCACTGTCTATTCAAAGTTTTAACGAAGTTGGGGTTTAACGTGATCTTTTTTACCACACAGAAGCAGGGGCGTAACAGGCTAGATGGCACCCGGGTTGATAAGCAAGTTTGGCATCCTCATTTTCGAACCTGAGGTCTTTTGGAAGTAAATGTACTGTATTGAAGAAAGTAGTTAGACATTGTTGGGATTTCCCCCCTCCCACAGTGATTCACCGCCTGGAGTATTGTGACCCTTTTCTCCCCTTGTTACGCCCCTGTACATAAGTGATCTAGTTATCCCGTGGTCGAGTGCTTAGTGCTTACTTGTGTTTTTGAGCTACGCAAAGAAATCGAGCATTTTCTGAGATACTGAAGTAGTGGCATAGCAAAGCACTTTGGAAATGAGTTGATTATGTCCCTGGCATACCCTACAGGTATATTCAGCCACCATAATGACTTGCCTCCATTCAGGGAACAGCAATAGACATCATCACAGGTAGGCAAAGGGTATCTGCTTTAAGTAATGAACTTTCAATCTGGATTAGTCGCATTTGATCGGGTAACTATGCTGGTTTTCCACAACTTGATGAATTTTCCAATAGAAAAATATCGTTAGCCATTGTTATTGAAATCTAAAAAAAAATGCAGGTGTTATGGCAGTCCTTCCATGGATACTTAAAACCAGGAGAAGTTTATGTTTCACAGGGTTGGATGCAGGACCCATTAATTTGAAACCTAGAATCTATGGATGGCAATGATGGAATGAAGAAATGTTTAGTTGAAATAAAAGCCAGTAGAAAAATTAAAATGGAGTTCCGTTTGTTGCTGTAATATAAGTCTGGTGAACACAACTCAACACTTTTCCCACTTAGCAGACAGCTTCAAAAGTCCTTGTGCCATTTGCAACAAGCTACTTACACGAAAACAATTTCTCAACTCGCCTCCACATCAAAACGATCGCCAAGAATCATTCAGAGCCGCGAGTGGCTATCTCAAACGAAGAGCCTTGCTGCGGCATGACCATTGACAGAAAACAACAGAAAAGAGGCCGAACTATGTTTGATTGTTGGTATACTTTGTATATTTGCTGCAGTGACAGTATGTTAGTGTCAAACACTGTTTGAACACTGTTCACACAAGGGTCCAAAAATTTTTGTGAAAGCTCAGGGGTTCGAGTGCGTAAAAAAGGGGTTCGAGTTTTTTGTGAAAGCTCAGGGGGGTTTTTGTGAAAGCTCAGGGGTCCAAAAATTTTTGTGAAAGCTCAGGGGTTCGAGTGCGTAAAAAGGTTAAGAACCACTGCATTGCACAAACAGTTCTTAGAACCTGTGTTCATAAACTGGTGGTGGGCGCGAAAGGTTTTGCAGCATGTGGGGGGAAGGCAGCAACGTATTGGTGAAAAGTGCATGACAGTATAAAAAACAAAAACCAAAACCAAGAGCACAGAAAGTCAAGAAACTTATGAGTGAAATGAATAAATGAAAACACAAGCTGCAGCAAGTAAAAATCTGGAAAATGCTTTGCTCCAATGTGATTGCATTCACTGGAATAAACATGTTGAATGCATTCCCTTGGGTGAGCCATTTGAAGACTGGTTGATTTGATGATTACTGGCATCAATTGTCATATTTTGGGTAATTGCCTGAAAAAATATTGCAGCATCAAAAATTATTTGCTTTTGCAAAAAATTTTAAAGATGGTCATCACAACAGATGGAAAACCATGCATGGTTTGTAATATCCGTTTAAACCATATTCTATAATCCAACATATTAAATTGCAGGAAAATCATGACAAAATTTCAGATGTGTTCCCAGCCCCCAAATAAAGATTCAAGAAACAATGTGAATTCAAAATTTCTTAAGATTAAGATGGAAAGTTTTTTCAAGTTCCAAAAATATAATCATGCAATTTGCGTGATTTGCTGCAATTGTTAAAAGCATGTCACTAACTGCATTACCGATGTCTTTAGACAACAGCTTAGTGCAAAATTTACTCTTGTAACGAAACTCGTATATTTGTTGCAGTGCAAGATCCTCTA
>JGI24158J21664_10010040_pt1 | contig 12636 bp, 11 predicted proteins | sample Ectturendosymbi3_FD_21664 | JGI IMG/M metagenome (IMG submission 21664) | reverse complement strand
GACAGGTTCCTCCCATCCTGCTGCTTCTTCTGTTGTAGTCGAGAGAGTAGGGACGAGACGACTCTGTCAGAGGCAGTCCCCACTGGGGCTCGGATAAAGGAGCGATAGAGGGTCTCGCACTCTTTGTCCCAGCATGGCACATAGTTCTTGCGACGGCCACGTGGGATACATTGTCTAGCCGCAAAAAGTAGGCTCTCGCAAAATCCTGGTATGCCCCCTCAATGATTGATGTGTCCGGAGGTGGCAATCTTTCAACGGACTCACCTGTGAGAAGGCAAAAGCGCTTCCAACCAGCCTTGTGAAAGTTCCAACGCTTCAACGGGTCGCTGTAGGCAGGAACCTTGAGCTTAGGTGGTGTAATGAGGGAAAGCCGATGTTATGACCTTGGGAACTTTCCTAGAGCACGTCTGTCCGGCAGTCGGCTGTTCTGGCCGAAACTCGCGAAGGCCAGGTCTGGGTTGGTGCCGACGTTCCATCGGTGATAGAAGAAGCTGGCTGTTTCCTTTGGGATGTTGCCCAGGAGTCCAGGCTTTCACCGTCAGGGGATGTTTTGTTGTAACCCCAGTTGACGTGTTGGCAGTTGAAGTCACCAACGTACAGACTGGGGTGTGGGAACGTCGGGATGGCCTTTGGTGTGAATCGCGAGAGTGGAGGTTTGTAGACGTTAATGATCTTGTATCCTGCAACGTCTACGCACAACCACTCAGTCTCTGATTGTTCTGGAGACTGACCGGCCAGTGACCATTCCACCCGCTCATGGACAAACGTGGCAAGGCCGTGGTTCCGCTCAGGGCTGACCCAAGTAGTGAAAAGTTGAGAATCACTAGCTTGTCTGCAGTTGTGCAGTGGGTCTCCTGTAGGACGACGATGAAAGCCTTGTTCTTATAGGCTAGCTACTCAATGACAGAGATCTTGTCTGCAGTAAGCCCCTCGGTGTTCAGCTGGAGTACGTTTGGTCGTGGGTCTTCGGCAGCATTTCTGCTGCCGCTTCCTGAGAAGGATGTTTTATGACCCACCCCATGCCGAACACGTCCAAAGAGGGTAGCAGTGGTTGCTCTCGTATTGACAGGTTTAGTTAACATTAGTAGAGAATGTCGTACAGGAGGGCCACGTGAAGGCACCTGCCATCCTCTATGGAGCACCAATGCCATGTCACAGATCGAAAGTGGTTTCTGAATATCTGAAAAACAAGGTGGAAGTTCTTGAATGGCCCGGAAACAGGCCCAGACATGAGCCCAATCGAAAACGTACTGAGCTACATGAAGAATAAAGTTGCAGGAAAGCAACAGAGATCTGTGCTGTGCATCCTGAAGAAAATTTGTCCTGCCGTCTTGATGCAGTAGTGCGAGAGAAAGGTGGTCACACAAGTTACTAAGAAAAGCTCTTTTCGGATAGAAAACAGAATTGAAGACTACGAATACTTTACAATGTGGTTTTATTACTTTTCACTGCCAATAAAAACATATTTTTTGACGTAAGACTGTTTTACGTTATCATAGATGGAAAAAAATTAAAAATTGTAAGGGTAGTCCCGTACAATTGCAAATTACGGTACTTCTGAAACATTTTTTGACTTTTTGCGATTACGCCGTTGTCTTATTTCTTCGTCACAGCTCTTGTCACTTCTTGAACTTTCCAACGGTTGATATTGGGAAATAAACAGTGTCCCAACAGGGATGAGAATGCATTATTTGAGAATCTCCATGAATTATAAGAATCTCCATGAACGGTCTTAAAGAGTGCGTCAGTGGTTCGGCAACAGTTGCTCAGCAATTAATTATTATTCCCATAACAACGAAATTCGCTACGCATGAGGTTTCACTATGATTGATTACGATCAGTACAGCTTGTGTCGTTTGCACCTACCTACTGGTACTGACTACATGCACCCTATGCAATACATCCAATCTTATCAAGTTTTTGGATCTGTTCAGAAACTTGTGTCACAAAGTCGTAAGTCATTTTTTCCAACCTGACATTTTTGCAATAAGCAATGGAAAAGATTGCGTTATAAGCAACTGATGTGTGTATGTTTTCACAACGGTTTGTGCTAATTTCTAATTCCACTGCAGAGAGATGTTCTTAATAGTGAAGTTGGGTGAAGTATTTGGTTATCTCACAGCAGCGTAATTCCGGCTTCCTTCAAACGAATTCGGGACTTTGCATCACCTCTTCTTGTCAAATTTAACCAGTGATTGCATGAAAACGTTGATGAACCCAGGGATAAGGTTGTAGCGTGTTTCTTGGTTGTAAACGAGGGCTATGAAGTAAGCGTTGATACCTCTGTAAATGGCGATTACTTACCATTTTGAGAGATTTTAGGAGCTCAGTGCTCATGTCCCCAGTTGCGAAAATAAATTTACTTCCCTGACTGCATGTTTATGAGCTGTAGATAAAACTGTAAACCAGCGAAGACAAAAATTTGGTTTCGCGAGAATGAACTTTTGGAATTTTAGGTTTGTTAACTTTGCAATATGCAGTCCTGGGATGCTCTGCACGAAGCATTCCATGACTTCCAAACGCCTGATGTTGTTTCGTGTCGATAAGGCAGGAACGGTGGGGAGGGAACTTAGCTTCAGAAGATTTCTCCGAATAGTTGCAGCTTTGCAAGTAGCACGCCATTGAATCACAGTATGCAAAGGTCAACCGAACGAGCGTCTCGTTGCACCAGGGGTGCACAATTCTGTGTGAATTTTAGCAGTGCACACACATAAGCTTTGCCATACAGCATCCATATGCATAAAGTATAAAATGTTAAACAACTTAGGAAAGAAAATATGCAATTTATTTCTTACCTCTACTTATTTACAGACAAAATTTATGTTTGGTATCTTCTTTTACATATTTACAGACAAGAATGAGTCGAAATAAGGGTGACCATCGTCTTTTGATTATGTACATATCTCTGCCCACCTGCAGCATGCCATAATCTTATACTCTATACACGCACTGTTACGTCGCTGCAAATCCCATTCGCGCACTCCGAGCTTTTGGTCGCGTGGCGTGAGTGCGCGACCACATTTTTTCACCCTTGCGTTGCACAGTTTTACTGAGCTAATCTTGCTGATTTCCAGCAATCGTTTTTTGCTTTTTCGCTTGCAAAAGTTGAAGTGAGCTTGAAGTGCAATGTTGAAAAACAAGCGCCTGTAACATCCATCTTTATTTATAGTGACCGCTTTGGTGAAGTGGAGTTAACAACCAAAAAGAGCCCAGCCAGCAACCTGCCTGTCTCCTGCTGGTTTTCTTCCCGCAACGCACGAGATCTCATCCGTGGCAAGCACGAGCGTTACCTAATGGCCGGACTAATGGATAAACCTCACTACCTGTTAGACTAACTGTACCATTTCTCTTTCGCATGACGTTCACTGCCTGATGATGGTTTACTCTTACTAGCGCCGTTCGACTTTTTGTATTACTTGTTTTACTTTGTTGTACAGAGTTGTTTTCGTCTGTTTTTTGTTCAAAATCGTTTTGCGTTTCATTTTATGTCAGCCTCACACAACACGACATTTTACTTTTTACGCATGAAGTAAGCGAAAGTCAAGAGTAAATTTCGGAGTCCCGGTAAATTTTTTCCCAAATTTGCGCAACTGCGTGGCCTCACAACACAGTTCGTATGGAATGTCTCACAATTGTTTCGAATTGCTGCGCAGCGATTGCTTTTGATTCCACTGCGCGCCATTACCACAAAGCTAATCTCTTCATGAATCGAAATGTGCTCTTTTCCATCAACACGCAAAAAGTTACAGAACATTGGTGTTTATTCCTCTCTCGAAAATTTGTCATAAACTTAGCCGTACTTTTCATTAGTTCGGCATCGTTTGTGTGTATCGAAAGCTTTTTTCAGAAAAGGACATGGCTGCGATAGGAGCGAATCTTGCACATTTGGACATCACAGTTTGTAGATGAATCATTTTATGCGAGACAATGACGGTAATACACTTGTACAGGAGTTTATACATACTCGCATGATTACTTCATTTTTAGATTTTAATTCTTGCATGTTTTCTACTGACTGTTAAAAGTGGAAACTATGTTTTTACTCTTCATTTTGACCAGCTAATGCCTACTGCAAGTAACCAAGAAAGTTAGACAGAAAATTTGAAGAACTCCGAGAAATGTTTACATGTTGTTTGCAGTTTTCGATTAACTACGTTCCAATTTAGAGATGAATGTGCAAACCCAGAGACGGATTTGCGCATAGGCTATGACCTAGGGCCCCGCGCAGTTTGGGGCCCCGCACAACTCTTTCCTATGACAACTCAATTTTAACTAAAAATTTGCGAAATTGCGCAGAGGCGTAACTTCACAATTTACCTTGAAATGAGCGGAAATGCAAATGTCTACTCTTCTACACTCTTATCACCACAGTAACAACACGACAATGCTGATCATCTGGGCGTGAGAGAGATGCAGGACGTCTGTATGAAAGCGGTTACAGAAAAACAAAAAAGAAAAAAACGGCACTTGATTGATGTTCAATCTTCCACTGACAAAAAGCTCGCAACAACGCAAGATCGCCAGACACTGCAGAACTCCGATGAAAAGCAATGTTGTCAGTATTGTGGTCCTACGCTTGGTTGATTTTACTAGATTTCCTGCAAACAGAGATTGCTTGTTGAAACTCTTTACGTTAGTTGAATCAGTTGGAACAGCTGGAGTTTCTTGTGAGCTTTACTTGGAAAAGCGTGTCTACATTGCGCTATGGTTAGCTGAGGGCGTTGCGGCAATGCTTTGCGGCTGTGCAAAACTTGCCTTCATGCTGTTAACCATCGGCCTATGGCATAGAGGATTTGATCACTATATTTTTTATTGCGTGGAAAATGGCAACTTTAAAACGGCATAAATAAGCCCTGTGTCCACTGAATGGATTGTGCTTGTTTGGTTTATAAAATATGTGGTCACTATTAGTATAAAAAGGAGTTTACGTACGGATAATCAGATCGACAGCTAAACGATATTTTCGAGGGTGGCAACACGGTCCCGCATGAAAATGTATATATCCGAAAAACAAACTTGATAAAAATGCTAGAAATCACGGAAATTTAACGAAGAAGATTGCAATGCAATTTGTTTTTTAGAAAAATGTAGGAAAGGCTTTAATTTCTGTTGAAGATTTAACGCAATTGCAGAACCAAAGTCGGCACGACAAAAGATATACTTTTGAGGGAACATTACACATAAGAAGGGCATGCTTTCACGCGTTTCAAGCAAACGGCCAAATAGATCACACTTGCGTGGGGCCTGTTGCAATTGACTCCATCGCCTTGAACTACTAAGGCAAGCACAAGCGAAAGATGGCAATTCGGGGCATTAACTAACAGGAAAGCAACCAGCAGCAATAGAACTCCCTCACTGAGTTCACTCTGCTACTACTAGGTTGCACTATCATTATATAGGGATAAGAGAATTAGGATAATTCGCTTGTGGTGACTATCACAGTGACTTGTTACTCATGGGCACCATTTAGCGGTGACCGTTTATGTTTATTTACATGTGGCGCCATCTTTTGGCCTCAACATCACTTCCCTCTCCATTAGCTTGAAGTTCTATCACTTATCATCCACACTTTAACTCTCAATTTACAAGTTCGACCCTTACCCTTTGGTTCAAGACGAGATTATCCACCAGTCAGGGGACAACGACTCGATAACCTTCCGGGTTTTTTTGGTGCCCTGGTGTTTTTGCTATTGCTATGGTTTCATTCTCGTGTTTGAAATTTGTAATTTTCGCCAAATAAACTCAACTCTCCTGAAGGTGAAACATAAGGACAACACTTTAAAGCAAAACTACTCTGCTACCAGTGTTATTGTTGCAAAATACGGCAATTCAATCTACAGTATTAACTTCTGGTATATTGCGATGAGAATCCAATTCTGCAGCCGAAGTTGGCATGCGCACTTGCTGTACTATGTGCTGTAGGCCACTTGTGGGTCAGTATTAAAATACTGGCTTACACAGGGTCATGTATGCATCTCGTTAGATGATACAGTACTTTTAGATTAATTTCCAACGGCCGGTATTTTCACGAAATACAAAGGATGGTCTAGCACCGTGCACTTTACTTTAAAGAAAGTGGGTGCCTAACAGCCCTGAAAAACTTCCTTTTTGAAATAGAGGGGATCAAAATTAGTTTACTTTGTTCGTTTGATTGCATCTTTCATCTTGAAGCAGCACAGAACCAGCGAATCAAAGTAATACAATGTTGCACAAGCATAAAGTCAATCAACGAAAATCCAGGGCGCAGCATATAATGATACTTAGTTGCCAGTATCTCTCATAGAACAACTTCATGTCAAGCATTTTCTTTATCTGATTTATAAAAAATACGATACTACTATATCTCTTTTATAAATCTTACTAACGAAAACTCCAAGGATTTTATCGCAACATCACACTAAAAGTAAGACTTTTTCACATCTCTACATGGATTCTGTCTTGTTCGAAATCTTACACAAAAGATTTGGTCTGATTCAAATCTCAACAAATGAGATTTGGAATGAGCGCAGCCGCTCGATGCAGCGGTATTTATAGTCAGTTCATCACGAGACAGAATATCCCCTCAAACTGTACTCGGTATTCACAGTTGCGCCTCGCCCATATCATTGCAAGTTACGTCCTGACATCGGCAGCATGGGTGATTAATTACTTTCACAGTAAAAGCATTTGGTAGCCTGCAATATGTAAAGTGCAATAGATAAAACGTTTTCAACAAAGCGGTTTAAGGTAATTTTAAGCTGTTCGACAAATTTAAACGGTTTTCTTAGTTCAAGCAATTCTTTGTCGGTGTGATAGCTTCAAGTTTAATCGTTTTTCTTCTGCCTCAAATGTTTGATCCATGATCCTTCAGTAGTTGTAAGTAATTCGTCCATCAAGAATGTACGTTGATGTTACTTTCCTTGGTGACCATAAGATCTGATAGGCTTTAGGTTCTCTTGCACTTATGATTCCTTAGCCTTTTTCTTTCTTGTATTGTATTTGAAATGAGTTAAGTTTTATGTTGAGATATCTATAAAAAGGACCTCAACATAAGAGGGCATAAATTTGCCATCTGATAAGTATAAAGTTTGGGAAGGCATAATATGTTTATGTGCTTCTAGAGATATCTGCTTAGTTGGTCTTATTAGTTTTATAACTTTATTTTGGAGATTAATGAGAGGCTGAATTATTTCATTTGAAGCACGTCCCCAATCGAGGATTGAGTAAGTATGGTAGGGTTGAATTATGAGTTACAGACAACTTTCAATACAGATTGTGTTGTGCAATGTTTAAGTTTAGATAAAACTCCACAAGCTGTTGATAGTTGAGTTTTCACCTTTTTTACATGAGGTTTCCATCTTAACTTATTGTCAAGAAGAACACCGAGGTATTTCAGGTTATAATAATATTGATTTATTGCAGACACACGGTCCATATCGTAGGCACAGTAAACAACGCATGAGCACAAAAAATATTTAGCCATAACTCATTACAAGAATAGGTGATTTGCACATGATCAGACGGATAGGAGAAAAAAATTTAACATCACCCCAACTGTAGCGTCAGACTGTACACCCACCATAATAGGCTACAGGGATCCAGTTGTGTGAAAGAAATGAAGGCATTCTTACGTCAAAACTTTGAGGTAAACAGCTAACCGCTAAAATGAGCAAGAAGTAAAAAAATGAGTCTGATGGGGGTGCACATTGGCGCACAGATACATGCAACTTTTCTAATCAAGGTTTCAAATGCTTTACAACGCATTGATCATGAGATCGACAGCGAAATAAATTTCCTAAGTTTTGAAGCAGCCAATTAATATTCCTGTATATTATCCTGTATATTAAAAACAATATCATCATTGGGGGAAATCTTATGGTCATTTATAATAACTTTGAATGAAGTAGGATTGTGTTTTTGAGAATTTACTGACATAAAATTAATCTTATTGTACTGAAAAGAAGTTTGTTGGCTCTAAGCCAATGGTCAATTTTACATATTTCAAGGTTGACAGTTTTCTGAAGAACAATAAAATAGGAGTTTGACGTATGAAGATTAATATCATCAGCAAACAGAATATTATGAAAAGAGGAAGCTTGAGTGATATCATTGATGTAGATAAGGAAGAGTAAAGGCGAAATAGCACTACCTTGTGGTTGTGGGACGCCACAAGATATCCTTTTATATGAAGATTTTCTAAATGTCCCTATTTTGGTGCACTGCATTTCATTATGTAAAAAATTTGAGAATAGCTTATGCGAAACACCTCTTGTACCGTGGTGATATGATTTATCAAGCAAAATTTCATGGGCACAACAGTCAAAACTTTTGATAGGACTAGAAGTAAAGAACATGTTATTAGTTTATTGTCAAAGTTTTTGAGCAGTTCATCACAAATAGTTGTAATGGCTGATTCAGTTGAGTGATTTTCTCTAAAACTGTATTGTCTTTTATTAATTAGATTGTGTTTTGTCAAATAGGAGTAGACTCTGTGATGAAGAACTTTTTCAAATAACTTGGAACACTGGTTTTGGATTGCATGTTTGTTGCTATCGTGGAGGGTAAAGAGCTTGCTGTTACTGCATGATTCACTGAAAACTATTTTTGGTTGAATAAAGTATGTGAGATCAGTTTCTATAAAATTTGTACTTTTCATTATTCTATACAACACTGTAGATATGTCCCATCTATTTTAGAACTGATGCGGAAAATATACAGTAACACGGCTTAAAAATAACAGTCTATTACAGTGAGTTACATAAAGTCTCCAACGGGTAGCAGGTCACTGTCAGGTCATTTCCTTATGAAATTGTAGATAAAATTTGGCTAAAAAGCATCATCAGTTATCTCATATTCAAATCGTATCTATGGTAACATCATCGATTATCCTTTACTCAAATCAAATATATGGTAGCCACCTCTTCAACATGTGGTTTCAACAAGATTCATGTGATGATGCTTTTTTAGCGAATCAATTTGATCTTCAACAGTCTCTTGTAGTGTTTACTACTTCTTTTTTAAGCTGTAGCACTTCTCTGCTGTTTTTTCACGCGGTTCACCAAGCTCTCGACCAAAGACAGGTGATTAGATTTTTGATCAAACTGTTTCATTTCATGTTTTAACGCACAGAGAACCGCTGATCCCTTTTGAACGCAATTTAATTGTTTGCAGCAAAGCTGTTCTGCCCAGTTTCTCATGAACAAATCAGAAAGCCTGTGGTGAAAGAACAGATGATGTTGATATTGGAGTTCTGCGCTGGTTTCATTTTTTGTTAGCACCTTCCAGCAAAAGTGTAACACGCGTCAGCATCTGCACAGATTATGAGCTAACAGTTATTCGGAAAATTTCCATGTCGTCAGTGCTATACCTTGAGCATCTAAGCAGTTAAGTTGCTTAAAAATAAGACCTAAACGGCGGTTATTACTCAGTACAAAACTTTATGTATACAGATTAAGAAAGTTTTATTTGCATTGCGCGAAAAATTGGTGAAGACCTCAATCTTGCGAAACGGAGTAAAACTTCGAAATGGGTTTAAAATACTATCTGCCTTCTCGCACTTCATAGAACTGAGGATGCCTGTAGGCGAAATATGCGGTTAGCTGCAGTAACATATCAACGTGGCTGATTTTTTTATGATAAAACCTTATTTCACATCGACAATGAAGATGCTATACATCATAAGTGTAGGAACAGGCAAATTGTGGTGGATGCGAAGGATTTTTGCCCGAATTTCCCAAAACTTACCCGAAAAGTTTGTGTGCCACTTTTGCTTACAAATTTTCTCCCATAAAGATCATGAAGACCTTTTTCATGAAGGCCTTTTTGTTGTTATCTCCAAAAAATTGCCTTCATTTGTTGTTCTGCAAAGTTGGGCGCCACTTTTTGAAGAAAAAACGTTGGACGCCATTTTTTCCCGGATTTTCAGGGATTTTGTCCAAATCGTCAGGAATTTCGCCCGAATCTTCGACAAATCAAAACTTTTAGGGGTGCGCTTGCACCCCCTGCACCACCGCCTCCTACACCACTGCTATATATATATTAATAAATTGAATGTTTGGGTTACTTTCCAATAGGCGAATATAACTAAGGCAAGGCTGGAAATTATGCGTTGGCATTGTTGGTAGAAAAAGCGAAAGTTAATTTAATGTATTGACAGCCAACAACAAACGCATGTATATGGTGGCAACACGCAAGCACATGTGGATGTCGGCCGGTGGCGCTAACAAGCTAGCTTTGATACTTGGCACTGCACAACAGTTCATCTGATAACAACATCAGAAGTGCGGCGCTCTGTGCTGATCATCGATGGAATGCGGAGTGGTTGGACAACACTACGAGACTCCGTTTTTTCATCCCCGACGCCGACACCCACCCTCCTGGAATGACCTTTCCGAGAACAGCGTGGGTTCGCCTTAACCGTCTCCGCACCGGTGTCGGACGTTTCCGCTCTTGCTTACACAAATTGGGTACGGCCCCCTTTGAGGCCTGTGGACGTAGCGCAGAAGAACAAGCTGTCAACCATGTTGTCCCCGAATGTCCATTCCATCGACCTCCCCGCGGACTGCACGGCCTGGCGGTTCTGGATGATGAGACAATTGAATGGTTGCTCAACGCCTGCAGCGACATCTAATGCGGCCAAGCAGTGGATTGAGAGAAGTGGCTCAAATGACGACGACGACCGCTGTGTGTTGCTGCGATAAGGTCCAACTGGAACAATACGCACGAGTCTGCGAAGGAACATGGGTTCTTTGGCGGAGGTCGGATAAGTCATTTCATAGTGGGACAGAGCGCAAGCCACTGATGTTGGTGGGCTGATTTCGATTCCAGTTCAGGTCACACCAAAAAATTGACAAACGGGACTTGCGGTCTGTCCAACCTCGTGCTCGGCATTAATGGCTGGGTGCGTATGAAAAAATAACGATTACGTGGATAGTTTTTGGCGATAAGTTGCTACGTTCGTTTTCAATGTCAACAATCTACTCCTTTCTCAAGTACGTTACAGACAGGCACAGACAAGTGGTGGCGACGTTAAAAATATGCAACTCAGGCGTGGATCGCCTCGGTGTGACCATTTTTGACCCTTGGGAAGTACTGACTTAGACAACTCGTGACACTCCAAAGGGAGTGCAAAGAGAGTACAATGAAACTTTCTTTCCTCCTCAAAGCAAAGCTGCTTGTAGTTGAGAGAGAACAGTTGGAAATAAGTAAAAGTCTGTTCCCTTGGTGAAACGTTGCGTAGGCGAAATACTCTTATACGATAAATGGAATTGGAACGCTACTCTGCCACAAGATATGATATCTCTTTACAGGAGGGGCGTATACTCTGGATGTGCTAGGTGTGCGTCGCACACCCTGTGAAACTGAACATGACGTGACATTTTCCAGATGATGCGATCAGGGAAAATCACAAAAAAGCTGGAACGATAATTATGTGTCTTCCACACCAAAGTTCCAACAGGCCCACACCTCATGTACTCGACTCCTCGTAGTTATTCGAAGAGACATTCGCGCACAGTTTTTGCAGTTGTGAGCTGCGCTATTCCAGGGCTAAGTTAATTTTACTCCCTTGTTCGTTTCTACGGGAGATAACACCAAAAAAGGTCTTCATGATCTTAATGGGAGAAAATTTGTAAGCAAAAGTGGCAGAAAAAGTTTTCGGGCAAGTTTTAGGAAATTCGGGCAAAAATCCTTCGCATCCACCATAATTTGCCTGCTCCTACGCCTATGATGAATAACATTTTCATTGTCGATGTGAAATAGCTTTTTTTCCTCAATAAACTTGCCACGTTGATATGTTACTGCAGTTAACCGCATATTTCGCCTACAGGCATCCTCAGTTCTATGAAGTGCGAGAAGGCAGAAAGTATTTTAAAATCATCAAATTAAAGCTAAAAATAGGATTATGCAAAACTTCAAAGTTTTCCTCCGTTTTACAAGATTAAGGAAAGTGTTCGCCGGTGAGTGGATAAGCAGTAACGCGCAATCAAAATGTCAAGTTGCATGACTTACAGTACCTTCACCAGTCATAACCTCACCTACCATGCTCAGAGTGATGTCACTGAGCTAAGTCGTTTCAACATCAAAATTTGCATACTTCAACATCAAATTTCAAGGATTAACATCAAAAGAAAACACAATGACTCTTATGAAAACTTTATTTTTTTTATTCTACACCAGCAGAAAGAGATATGTCTTTCTTCAATTTTAATAGAAACTATTTTACATTCTAATAAAAACATTCCTCTAATAAAAACTAGAAGATACAGATGTACAGTACAATGACAGAGCAATGAACAAAATCTCAAAACTTTCACTTCAAATAGTACATACACAGTGACAAATAACGTGCATTAATTCGCTGTAAACTGTCGCCTGCTGTTCTGCTATATTCACAGCAGAGCTTGCTGTCAATTCTTCTTCATGGTTTGATCCAGTTCTTCTGATCCACTGCTAGGACGCACTAGATGTCGGTACAGGTGTTGAGCAGCTATTCGATTGTCTCGTCATCCAGAACCGTCAGGCCGTGCACTCCATAGTGAGGTCGATGGATTGGACTGTGAAGGACAACATGGTTAACGGTCTGTTCCTCTGCGCCAAACTCACAAGACGCGTAAGGGGCCATGTCCATAACATTTGTAGCAGGAATGGAAACGTCCG
>JGI24158J21664_10010038_pt1 | contig 12637 bp, 7 predicted proteins | sample Ectturendosymbi3_FD_21664 | JGI IMG/M metagenome (IMG submission 21664) | reverse complement strand
CCTGGCCCTGGACGCCAACCGTTAGGTGGTAGTATTTTGCTGAAGTTTTTACTGGAAACTAGGCTACAATCCGAGTCTTTTGATACTTTGGATGACCTGCTCGGATTTTGGGTTCAAAAGTTATGATCTAAAGTAGTAAAAATATTTGACTAATTAGCTAATTAGATAATTAATTAAGTTGTTTATTTTAGATCATAACTTTTGACCCAGAAAGGCTAAAAATAAGTCAATCAAAGACTCAAAAGACTCAGACTCGAGCCTAGTTTCCAATGAAAACTTCAGCGAAACACTTTGGCCTAGCGGTTGGGCCCTAAGCCAGGCAACATGAGCCAAAATGACCCCAAAACTACTTCACTTATGACGTCACTCACAAAAAATCCGCAACCCCCAACCAAAAAATTTTTTTGGAGCGCAGACTAGAAGACTGGCCGATCCGTTTGAGCCCTTGGACAGCTCGCTAGCATAATTGGCGGAGGAGCTTAGGGCTTTGGTAAGGCAACCGAAAACTGCTGTTTTTAGGCCGAAATCGAAGTACGAATATATCGTATGCCAGCTCTCAGTGTTAATCGTAAGCCATTTGAATAAATAATAAAATACACTAATAATTCGGAAAAGTAAAAGATAAAATACACTGGTGATATGGAAAAGTAAATGAGCAGTTAGTTTGGTGGTATTTGTGCTAATATTATGTCTGTAAAGATTGTGTTAAATAACAGCAACAGAATGTTTAGATCCAGTTGGCATTCCTATGTAAAAGTGCATAAACTGTGTATGAACTACCAAGGTCATTTTGTTTGGCGTTATTTGAAAAATATTTCTCCAGCTTGTTGGTTCTATGTGTAAACTGATACTGAACAGGAATGATCAAGTAGCGGTGTACAAATCTTTGCATTTCCCAATAAACTTCATAAGCAACCTCAGCTAGGTGAGAAAGATGTATGTTGGTGTTTCTGTCATAGGTGTATTTTTTTGTAAAAGAATGAATGGGGGTTTCGTGTTTCGTTTTGATTAGGTATTTTAACTTATAGTGGTCCAGGTATGCTTTGGGGTATTTGTTTTTGATCAACATACTTTCAATTTGCAAGCATTCACAATAATTGGCAGCATGAATATGCTTGCAATTTTATGAACAGAAATGTTGGCAAGCATTTGCTAGTCAAAAATCAACTTCTGCTGCTTAAGTCTTCCTTTTAAAAACCTCAATCAGATCACAACCTGGATGCTGATCAATAAATTCTGTTGTTAATGTTATGTAATTTGTGATGATCTTATGTAATGTAGCACAAATGCTTGGAAACTGTTGCTTCACTTTAATGTACCACTGGTGTTTCGTATTTTTTCCTGAAGGCAGCTTGTTACTAAGTCGAAACATCAAGTAAAATAATAACATTTTTTATATTTGTGGCTATACTATTCATAGCAAAAATTTGAACCAGCTCCTCCATGTATTTTTTACCAAAGATCAAAGTTTCATGCCACCATCACATCACTTCAATTACCTACAGTCATTTAGACATTGTGAAAAACAGTAGCTAATGCATACTGCCTAGTAGTTTTCTCATTTTAAGGCTGCTACTTGAACTACTAGATATGACAGCAAGTATGTTCCAGCGGAACAAGTTTTCAGCCATGCAGATGAATTTTATAGCATGAAACGCAACAATATTTGATGTTGTCATTCTCATGCTTATGCAAATGAATACTGATTGGTATGAACTGAATTTGATTTCATTAAATGCACTTGTAGTTCAAAGAGTAATCATGTTTTTGCAAATTAGGTATTCTAATTTAATTTGGAGAAACTTAGTCCTCATTTTAATTTAAATGTGATTTGGAAAAGCTGAAAAAATTTTAGTTCTCCAAGTATGGTCAGAAGTGAAGTATGTCAGGCTGTTCAGCTGGAAGAAATGTTTATTTCTCCACAAATAGAGAGCATACTGAGTCAACAGTGACACACCAATGATAACAACATGAAACACTGTTATTGCTGCAGGTAGCAATTTGATTTCTGCCATTAATATTTTGAAACAGCAACATATTACTCTTTTCAGAAATGAACAAAAAATCACTTCTGTCTATGACAAAGTATTTTGCTCTGTGAGATAAACAGTACTTTCCTCAAATGTAACTGTATGTTGTAGTTTCTACTCCTTTTTAAGAATCTCTGCATAGCTGTGTAATGTCGATACTGTAGTAGGGTGTGTTATTTTATTTTTGCAATGCACTATATATATTTGTATTATGTCAATGTAATCATTCCTGTTGCAGAGCTGGTGGGGATAGTCAACAAAATGGTAGTGGACTGGTCTCTCAGAGCAGTGGTGGTGGCGGCGGTGATGCTCCAAATGATTCATCTAAACCACAGTCTGACATTGATGATAAAGTGAATAAAGTGCTGGAAAGATTAAAAGCTGAAAATGATTATAATCCCAAACGTCTGACTCTTGATGTACGCAATGCACGATTTTTTGTCATCAAATCATACTCAGAAGATGATATTCATCGTTCAATCAAGTACAACATTTGGTGTTCTACCGAGCATGGTAACAAAAGATTGGATGCAGCATATCGTGCCCAGCAGGGACGTGGTCCTGTCATCTTTTTGTACTCGGTGAACGGTTCAGGCCATTTTTGTGGTGTGGCTGAAATGACTAGTCCGATAGATTACAGCAAACGAGCTGGTGTATGGTCTCAAGACAAGTGGAAAGGGAAGTTTCAAGTGCGCTGGATATATGCAAAAGATGTTCCAAACAATATGCTGCGTCATATTCGTCTGGAAAACAATGAAAACAAACCAGTCACTAACTCTAGAGACACTCAGGAAGTTCCAGCTGAGAAAGGACGCCAAGTGCTCAAAATCATTAGCAATTATAAGCATACAACCAGCATTTTTGATGATTTTGCTCACTATGAGCGTCGTGAACAAGAAGAAGAGCTTGCTCGTCAAAAACGAAATGAACAGATGGTAAATATGTGCATTTATTTTAATTATGTTGACTAAGTTGATATATTATGAGTAACTGAAATGTTGAAAACTTACTCTATTCTTACATTATGGCATAAATTGTGTGTACAGACTGTTTGTACTTTGCAGTGTGAAAACTACAGTGGTATCTGACTGTCAGTATGGTCTTCACAAAAATGTTTTAAAGTGAAGATTTAGTAGTAGAATGCATGCAATGCAATGCAAAAATAGAGGAATAATACTTTTATTAGCATCAGTGCAGTTTAATTACAAATTCAGATATATATATTTACAATTTCTTTTGTGGTTTAGGAGCCCACAGACTTACCAGCACTGCTTTGCAAACTATATGCGCATGGGATTGAAAAATATTTTCATGTTACATTTGTAAGAGCTTAGAAGTCATGTTTTGTTGAACCAAAGTAGTTGTTTTTCCTATCCTTCTGGGTCTGATTGGAATCACCCTTAGGTGTATAATTCAGTGGCATTGTTAGCCATCATATGTTTTTTATTTATTGGCTGTGTACATAATGGTGTGGACTGATTTCTTATGAAGGTTTGCCAATAATATTTTGATATTGTCTTATTCTTCCAACAAAGATGCAAACTGTGATTATACAAGTTGGTGAAAATATCACTAGCAAAGCTTGGACCTTTAAATCAACTCCTACTCGGAATGAAAGAATGTGTACTTCACATTATGCAATGGTGTAGATACACTTCAATTTTTAGTTCAAGACATCCGCCTCACAAGTGTTTGAGAAAAAATGATGGTTTATCGAGAACAATAGTAGAAATTGAAGAATGTAAGCTACTATTTTATTTCAAATTTGAAATTGTATTATGACATTTTGACTGTTAGGCATACAAATTCAAAATCTGTTTTGGCAGTACAAGTGATGAATTTTCCAATTGGGACAAAAAAATAGAATGCCAGCTCATGATTTGTGGTAATCTCACTTCATGTCTCAATATAAATTATTCTGTTGCATGTAGAATCGCAAGCTTCGAGCAGAATACCATTTTGATCTTCAGCCGACTGCCACTAAAGGCTGATGGCGGAATTTCCGGTTTTTCCTGCCGTATTGGTGCCTTCAATATGCCTACCTCCACCATATTTTTGGGAGATTTTATGTTTGAGTTTGAGAATATAAAAAAAATTCGAAATACAACAAGCTCGTTTTTTCGGGTCAGATGAGCTTAAGAATAATTGCTGAGCTGTTGAAAAACGCGCCTGTGCTTCTAAAACGTTTGCGTAACCCTCGGCTATGGTGGGAACAATATGCATGGCCATAAAGTGCTATGCGGTGGGTGAAGTTTTGCTGTTTGCATGTTTACAAATCAGTTTCTAGCCGTGGGTGATCCATCAGTATAACTAGACCGTGCGTAAATTTTCTCACAGAGGCGACTAGAGAAAATTAAGTGTCCAGATTTCCATCTATGTAAGTTTTATTTCTGCGAAATAAATCTCTGAATGTAGTATTCTCTTCAAACCCATTAGCAAAAAATAAAGGGATGGATATTGCTTCAAAACAAACGAATGCTAGAAAGTGTTTGGTTATTCTTTTGCTAACAAGAAGATGAGCTTGTGTGGTTGCAATAAAAGTGTGTGTGTTTTGGTACGAAGCAGTTGCCCTGGAATACTGTCAGTCTTTAAAAATTATGTAGTGTCTGTGTTGTCACAGTGAAATCGATACAGGCATGCTGTCACTAGCGAGCAATTTTACTCACGTTTTCATCTCTTATGCTATGTACAGCTGCAAGTACTGCGTGTAGCACTGTCTGTGATCGCTGAATATTGTCAAGAAACTGCACAAAATGAACTAACATTAAGCCTTGCATAAAATATTTAAATTATATAAATTTATGCCAGCAGCATCACCGAAATGGACTAGTGCCCTTCACATATTGACACGATCCAAGTGTACTTGTGCTAGTTCCATTAAAATCAATTGCTGCTGCTATCGCAACCTGATCGTAACTCCAAATTGGCAAGATTTTAAACATATTGTCGCCAACAAACTCATATTGTTACGGTTTCTGCAACGAACCAGCGCAATGCAACGTCGCCAAACTTGTGCAAGCTGTCAGTTTGTGTTGTCTTTTGTTGCAGAAGAATCGTGAAAATGGCAGAAGAGGAGACCGACATTCCTCAAAACATGAACAGCAAGACCATGGGTCTGCTCAAGAATAAAATAATATTTTCAGTAGTTGTTAACGGTGTTTGTGTGATTTACAACTTTGACTTGATATTTGGATGTGGTAATCAATGACCGTCATTTCTTGTTAATAATTTTCCTCATTGGACTTATTTAATCAACGCATGTATTTGTAGTGTATGCTTTTCTGCCTGACCACGTTAGGCAATATTCACGAAGTCTTAGCCGGACACAGTTGCAAGTATCAGCAATTTGCTTCTTGGCGTAAAGTTCACACCTGCTCGCACCGGAAGAAAAGACGTTCCGCGGAGATTCCAACCCAACTAGAAGAAACATCTGCGCTTCAAATATTTTTATTCATACGAACTTCTATTCCAATTGTGACTGGTTTTAATCGTGGTGCATCAACACCAAAGCACACGCACAAAAACTGACGACCAGGCATACTGCTGTGACCGTTGCTGCACGAAGCTATTGTGCGCTAGCGCACGGATGCTATTGTCATCAGCAGAACACGCAGAATTATATGGAGCTTGTAAGCAAGCCTTGAAAGCATGAGGCTTGCCTTGGTCGGTAGTTAATACAAGAAATTTATTTTCCTTCCTCACTCCCTCGCTGGCGCATTTCGGTCGTTGGCGTGTGAATGGTACCTGCCTGTTACCCCCTGAAGGATGCCGGTAATCGGGCTGACCGTGCTCGTATTATAGGTTGTACATATCAATGTGTCCAAGGCGTAAAGCTTTCGACGCTTAACAACCGCGCACGGGTCCTAATTTATTGTTTGTAATACAAAGATTAACCACCTGCAAGTCGAGTTGTCGAAGTGTTTCCGCATCGTAGCCGATTATTGTCGTGAGATATTGTACAGGTGTACGTATGGCGCACCCCGCACAAGGTTTTCTTGGGTAGATCGCTTCATCCTGCCGGACGCAGATTCGGAACCGTGTAAATATTTATCGTTTGGTGGCTTTAGTCAACGACAGATCTGGACAAGAAAAAAAACTGACCTGTAGCTTTCTAGCACTCAACGCGGAGTTTCGGCCGCGCTAACCGTTCGTTAATCGCTGGTCGGATTGTCCGTTTTCATGGTGTCGATTTTCGTATGTGAGGCTGTGCATTGTCGTTGCGTCTTTGCTGTCAGACATTGCAATCTTTCACTGGCGGCAGTGCTTGCTTCCACCGGCTGCGTAAACCTGTTCGTCTTGTACGAAAACATACAAGTAAAACCTTCGAAGGTTTCTTCGTATCTGTTTCATGTTGCGTTTTAGAAGTGGAACTGACATATTTTTAGGCAGTGTAAGGCTATCTATTTTTTTAACGAAACAAAGTTGGTCTGCATGTTTAAAACCTTCTGTAGACTCGACTTCACGGCGAAGCTTTAAGGTCACTTTGGCGAGCATTCCAGCTCAAATCGCCACACAGCTGTGAGCAAAACAACTTCCCCCCCAGGCGCCTCAACACATTTTTGCGGGATACAGCAACGATTACAAGGCTCGCTTTGGGTCTGGTCTTTTGCCTTACCATACTGTCGTATACAGTTTTCATCGGTGAATGAACATCTTACTTTCGCGGAATGCAACTCAGTCACGAGTCAGTTGTATGCTTCACGATAGGCCTACTGCCCAGGTGCATATAGAAATCCTATTATTTTTACCTGTTGCTTTGAACAAGGTAAGGGAATCGTTTCCCACTTGGCAACCAGTTCATTCCAGCCGTTAACTATCGACTTGTATTGTCACCGTTGAAACTTAACGGTGGTACCAGAAATGTGCCATGGCGTCATCCGATTGAAAATTGAAACAAAAGGTTGGTGCTGTAGGACTCGAGACAGAGATTTATCAGCATCCTGCAACACTAAAACAGTGAAATCTCGGCTCCAAATTTCCGTGCTTGGTCTTGATTGACCAGTAACTCCGGTGTTAGCCAGTACGGTGCACGCTTTAAGCTTGTTGCACTCCACGTACGAATTTTCACAGCCTCCGTCTTCGAATCGGACACCACTGCTTGCAATCTGTTGCAACGGGTTGACACGCTGTGGAAGTATTGTGAGTGATGTTTCAATTATGCTCGTAGTGCAGCACCAAGCGCAAAACCAAAGTGTCATGAGAGGATTGAAATATGTTTAGTACTCGTGCGCTAGTGTGAAACGCAGTAAAGCTTTTTGTTATTTTGAAAGCTCTGTCGCAATCGCATTCTTGAAGCAATCTATAAAAACCTCTTTATCGCCCCCGCGTTCCGTCATTGTGAAATTCCACATCCAGTTTTGCCCTATTGTGTCTCGATTTAAGGTCGGCTTGTTCCTCATGATGCAAAATTAATGTTATGAATGGTCAGCTTATTTACCCGCTCGGCTTAGCAATGCTGTACGTATCGGGGTTAATAATTGTTGTTTTTTTCTATTGCAACATGCGCTCAGATTTGCCTAATAATGGACTGGCTTTCTACGCTTTTATCCATTTTTTATCAACTGAAGCTTCACGCACTCGATGGCTTGCTCGGAAAAGGCGCTATCGCAAGTCGTGGATTTGCATGAAACACCCAATGCGGGCAAGCGGAAACAGTTACGAGCGTCCTGCCAGCAGCGTGACAATTTGTGAAGACGTCACCTGTATAAAGAAAACCGTCTGATTTGTCCCAAAGCTTCGTCGCTGAAATCAGGCGCCACCACGCTGTGCAAGATCAAGTTATCGCCTTCGAAATCAAATAGTTGCTTGTTATCGTGGTGCAGCAAGACGATCAAACTTTCGAAGTACTCTTTGATTGCGCAGTGTTCCGTCTTCCAAAACATTGTTATGCGCGGGTGAGCAAAAGGGCCTATCGTCACCTCGTGTGAAACAGGATGTGACGCAGTATGCAACCTTATGCGTCAGGTAGACGAGTCACTAAGTGAAAAACGCACGGGTTTGAAGCTAGGCGTGCTTTACAACTTTTTTGGGTGTGGGAAGTTCAACTACATCCGGAATCATTTTCGACACGTAGTTTGTAATTTCGAGACGATGGTATGTTAGCAAGCCGACAAAACCGCGTTGCAAAAACAAGTTTCTTCCGGATCTATAAAACTGGGTGTGGTCGATTGTACCGAATGCTCAGACGGATGGGTTTCGAGGGAAAGTGTTCGTTCGTGTGGCCCACTTTGGGAACACGAAAACACCGCGGCGGTTGCAGTAATTCAATGCTATAAAATCATGGGAGTAGCTGTTGCGAATAGGGTTGCCAGATGGCCTGTATTTTACTGCTAATTTAGCGGAGGGCGGTATTTTGAAAATCTAACGCAGAACTTCTCAAATTATAATAACTCTAGCGGTTAATCTTGTTAGGACAGATCCTTCAGCGAAGTTCACAGCGCAAATTGTTACCTGTGGCTTAACAACACTCCTTGTCTCTCCATTTTCCCTCTTCCTTTGGTTTGGTCATGCTTCTTCCGTCGTCCTAAACGCGGTCTGTATGAGCAAACGCAACGGGGGGCTGGGGTAACCCCCCCCCTTGAGCTTGACATTTTACGAAAACGTTTTTACCTGCGTAAAGGAGATTATTGTTTTCGCATACTTTTTGCGTGTAAATTTGTCGACTTAATGCAAATACCACGGAATTAATTTGCATGCAAATTTCAAGGAACATTGTAAATAGGCTAAAAAGTAATAATTACGTCTTGAGAATCTAAGTTAATGTCTGCACGCAGAAACCATCTCACCACTTTTTGCAGACCTTTCGTCCACTACGCGTGTTCATTCCGGCACTGGACCTTTCAAATCGTGGTGTGCATCAGACAGTCCAGCCACACTTTTTATGCTCCACTGCTCGTATTCGACAAGACACTGTCCTGTTTTAACACGCAGCCTGATATTTTTGCAGTTATGAACTGCTGTGTCGTAGCGTTGAGTTTATTTTCCTCCGATATCCTAACCTAGAGCGCTGATAATTTATATTCAGTGCAATGTCACGTAAATAAAAGGGAGTGTGCGTGGAAGAATATGCATATTATGTCAACAAATTTCGCCAAAACGGTCGTTTGGAAACAAGGAACAGTGGCGATTCTAAGGGAGGGCTGGGTGGGCCCTGACCCCCTGCTTGACCTCCCAGTTTTGTGCTTGATTTCATAATCAAGTTCGTTTGATTGACATATAGGCTACAGTTAGGTGTCTCTACTGAACAATAACGTTGGTCACAGTTAACGATATTCAGGCCCGTCGCGACGGGAGGGGCTTTGGTGGGCTTAGCGCCCCCAAACATAGCTACAAGCCTACCTAAATTGAAATATGAATCACTGTGAATCAGTGCAGTTTTTGTCAATTTTTAGAATGTCAAGCACCTCTGCGCAAACGCAAAGCCCGCATATTGAAGACTTTCTGCTGACGGTTCTAATGATAGACGCAAGCCTATGTTGAGTTCGATAGCTTTAATCATAGCAAATTAATCTTCATTACAGCGGAAAGCCACCATGCAGGAAAGACATTTATGTTGTCCCCCCACTTTTTTATTTCTAGAATCGCCGCTGAACAGGAATGTGACGTCACAAACAACGCACACCCAATACAAATGACCTACATATGCTACTGCATGAAAACCCCCATGAAAATTTTCTGCGTACAACACTGTATGAGCATTTCTTTTGGCAATTAACCGTTTTCGAGGGACCAAGCCTCCTGTCACAGTCTGACTGCGTTGCCAAGAATCGAAACTTAGCAGACAACTCATCAGCCAACCACGGTTTCAGGTAGGCCAACAATGGAGTTCACCTATCGAGTTCGTTGCAGCCACAATATGCTACGTCGCCCTGAGCCGTGGGTGTGAGCAACTGTAGAGATAAAACATTTAAAAAAATAGGGGCACTAAAAGCAATATTACGCAAGAGTGACAATATTACGTTTCAAGCATATGAAACGAAAATCAACAGGAATTTTAGCAAGATAGCGGGAAGTTTTTGTATTCTTTTCCAAAGGAATAAGACGAGATTTCAAATTTTCAGAAATATATCAGACCATATTTTTGGGCTGATGTACAGAGAGCTGACACAGAGATGTTTTCATTGTAAGTAAATGATATTTTTGCAGAAAGCAAGCCTTTTTTGATATTTGTGGGTTGACGAAATATCAACAAAGTGGATATCAACGAGACAACAACAAACAAGTAAGTTTTATTATGCAATACTTTAAAAGATAGAACCGTGATCACTGCAGGCCCGTCAGCAGGTTTTCGCAGCAGGGGGGCCAAAAGCCACAAGGGGGGGGCACATTTTTAAATAAAATATTGGATGTATGCAGCAACCGGGGGCCAAACATGAAATGGGGGCACACATATAAAATAGGGAGGCCGGGCACCACTGGCCCCCGCTGGTGACGGCCCTGGAGCACTGTGAAAGCGTTTTTGTCTAACATTTCTGATTTATTTGCAATGGTTTCCCTTCATTGTTTTCTGACAAACGGGAGCTCATGTCATGCTGCAGCGTTCCACGATATTAGAAGAGAAATGGTCGCAGGCTACTAGCCACTTTCACCTATCTACTTTTGCAGCATCAAGTACGTAGCTTCATCCTTGCTGACGAAGTTCAGAAAGTTGTCACGTGAAGAGAACCTGAGGTATGATTCTAGTCCAGGTCAAGTAGCCTATTTCATTATTGCTTCGTCAGGCAGTTTAATGAATGGCGAAACTTTATTTCAACGATTCGCAGTAACAGCAAATCAATTAGAAAGAAAATTTTATACATATGTGCTTTAGTGTTTTGTGCATCGCGTGATTTCAAGCAATTTCTATTGGGGATTCGATGCAATGTACTTGTTTGCAAACAGACTGCCAATTGACATAATAGCCTGCTAACATTCATCACGGTGCTTGGTCGTGGTTTCCGGTAGCTCCGGTGAACACTTTGCTCTGTTGTTGACCGTTATTATATGCAGGCCCTTAGCCACCGGGGGCATTAGGAGCCCCCCAAATTTTGTTGTGCCAAGAAAATTTAGTATTTAACATATAATAAAAACAAAAATGTTACCCTCCTAAAACTGTACTTTGACCCACAAAACCTGGCTGCGGGCCTGATTCTATGCCGAACCATTTTAAGTTTATGGGCGTCGGAAGAGGGAGCCTTTTCCCTTTGCATTTTGAAATTTGGCAATTTTCTATTAAATTTTTAGCAAAAAAATTGTTTTCTTAGCTGCGAGTGGGTGAAATGAAAATTTTACTACTATCGGCCACCACTTTCTCGAAAAACTTTTTGACTACCCCTACAAAATCCACCATTGGCCCCCTGGAAAAATCCTTCCCTCGCCCACGTTTACGTTTCGTTTTTCTGACCACACTTTCAAGTGTATTGAATAGTTTGTTGTGTATCTGAATGTGATCAACAAAAACAATCAAGCTTGAAGTGCTACTGGAGAATTACTGTAGGACAAAGTGGTGAGAACCTTCATTTCACCTTGCTTTGTCTTGGCACACTCAAGACGTCAGGTCGCTTAGTTGGGAGATTGAGCCGCGCTCTTGCAACAACTAGATTGGATTGACACCAGTAAGAATCTCCGCGGTATTGTAAGCTGCAGCGACAACACGTTCTTCGCAACCTTCAAAGCAACCATGAGCAGTTTATGCATGTTTCTTGACTATTGAGACCAGTTCATTTGAGACCACGTTCATTTTAGACCAGACCACGACGTTTGAGACCACGTTCATTTGAGACCTGTTCATTTCAGATTTTTTCATTTGAGACCACATTCATTTGAGACAATATACATTTGAGACCACAGTCATTTGAGACCACAGTCATTTGAAACCGCAATCATTTGAGACCACATTCATTTGAGACCACATTCATATGAGACCACTTCATTTGAGACCACATTCATTCGATGCCACATTCATTTGAGACTACATTAATTTGAGATCACATTCATTTTACGCCATGTTAAAGTGAAGCTGTTTTGATTTATTGTGTATCACTTTTTATGATCTGCCTTTCACTTTTTTGCGGGAGACCTGAAGTTTTCCAAGGTGACTATTTATTTGAAATTTTGCAAGGTTGCGCCCTTCCGTGTCCAGGGGTGATTCACGCTGGTTTGTAAATGCACCCGCACTCAGGGTCGGATCAAAGGGGGGCAGCGGGGGTAATTACCCCGGGCCCCTCACTCCAAGGGTGCACCCCGTGATGATAATTATTTGTTTTAAATAAAATACTCCTTTGAAAAATTGTGATTCGGAAGCGATACAAAAATACAGATTTACATTCCGATGTTTCAGTGAGTAGGCCCACATCTATTGATTTCTCTACAATTCCTACTTGCTGCCGGTAGTTGTAATCACTACTGAAGGTAAACACTTATTTTTGTTCAGTGCAAAAATATTTGAATTGTACTTGTAACTTTTTTCTAATAATCGTTCTTTTGGCATGAGTATGATTATCTACTCGTACATCACGCCTACTGCAAAAAGTCGCGAACACGATAATACTGGCGTGCTAAAGCTAGTCCTGCTGTGGTTGCTGTTTAGTGTACAGAAGTGGTTTTAAAGTGATTGTCATTTGTTTCAA
>JGI24158J21664_10010036_pt1 | contig 12641 bp, 9 predicted proteins | sample Ectturendosymbi3_FD_21664 | JGI IMG/M metagenome (IMG submission 21664) | reverse complement strand
AAAGCTCGCGTACCTCTCGTTCTTTCATGAGAACTATGACGAAGGCAAATGTGAAGCGCTGCGGCGTTTTGTGTTTCGGATGAATGGATTTGTACGTTACTGTGCAGTGGCACGGCGAATGGTAACGCGTGGTGCTGACAAACGCATATGATCATGAACAAATTGCGATAAACAGCAACGTTCAGTGTCGTGTTTCATTTGTGTCTAACCAGGAATGCTTCAGCGTCGTTCTACGCAGCATCCTCCGTGTAACGTTAGTTGCTGGTGAATTTATGTGGTCAGGCTGCCGCCTGAAAATACAGCTCGTGCTTCAGTGATCAGTAAATTTGATCCAGCCCCGAGAACTTCGCTTCTCATGTTGTGTAGTTTCGAAAACCAATCAATCATCAACAATGGCCAGCGAGTTACAAGCAAGGAGCGAAACATCAACATTCATTTGCTGTGCAAGGCTTGTCTATCTCAACATAATCCGTCGTAGTAGAAGGACCAAGTTTTTTACTGTTCTTTCGTGTGAAGAGCTGCTCGGCTGAAGTCGAGTGCCTGTCATGCTTCACTTCATTCTTGTTATGTTCCGCAAGCGTTTCGCTGAGGGCCGGAACCGCGGTGCGTCGCAGCTCGCTGAGAAACCTTTGTTGAATTGCTGGTTGTGGTGACCGTCTGTTCAATAGCAACGCCTTCACACTGAAAATTGCGCTTTGCATTGAAGAGTGAGGCTGCCTTTAAAGCCGCTGCAAATATATTCGGCTGTTGTGATTCTGAGGAATGTAAATTGTGAAGTTTAATGCTGCAAAACAAGTAAGTTCGTCAAACTATACACTGACAGTGGCATTATTAGGTCGTGTCACCTCAATGTAAAAGCAAAGCCTGTTCACTGAAACGGATCAGGTTTTAAATGAATTAAGAATTTAAAGAGAAAAGCAGCACATGCAAAACAAAGCAAATTTGCTTGAACTATTAGTAGCTACAAATATATTTAGTGCGCCGGCATTGGTTGTATCAATCAAGCTTGTCCCGCATGGGCGTCCGCAGAAAATTTTCCAGGGGGGGCAACGTTGCTTCTTGCTTTTCATTTTCAGGTTGCTGGCGGTACAATGCAAATGCACGTTCACAAAACGCTTCACCCTTTCTACACCACATAGAAAATGCGCCATGTTGTGGCGACAATCACAAAAATGCGCTTCGTTGGCAGCAATAAGCAGGTATATTACGATAATTTACGCAACGAGTCATATGCAAATTTTCAAAGCAGGGTGCTTTTCAAAGAAGGATTGCCATGTTCTTTAAATGAAAGAAGCATTGCCATGGTCTTTAACGAAACCACAATGTATGACTTTATTTTACCTAGCAAGACTTGTCAGCGTCACTTAGAAGCAAGAGCTGCAAACGTTCTGAATCTCGTCCAAAGCTTTCAAAAAAAACTTCCTTTGCTAATTTTTTTACGGTGACGCTCATAATACACAAACTGGATAAGCAGGCGTGTGGGTTAACACGACTACTAATAACTTACTAAAACCAGAGCACCACGCAGAGTAAAAAAAATAGAGCTGACGAATTATGAAAACTCGCCACAACAAACGTAGTTTTGCACTCGGAACCAAACCTTAACTATTAAGATGTAATTTCACAAGTCTGTTTAAACGTATTCTAACAAACCACGTAGTTTTATATTGTGTGAAAAGAAGCCTGAATAAGCGTAGTTTGATTAAGCTATTCACTCAGGCACATAGTCGCACTCACAGTCTTAGAGTAACAATAGATTTTTCAAACATACGGAAGCAGTGCTACAGATTCACTCATGCTTCTTTTCAGACAGTATAAAACTATGCGTGGCTTACCGCTGTCAGCAGTCACTGTCTCGCTGCATTTGCTGCCAAGATGTCTGAGTTCAACAGCCACATACACTGCAACAAAACGCCTAGCCCACCACCAAACCTTGAAGTGAACCTGTAATTGTTACGAAATAAAGACCAACAACAGAACAATCCGCTCGCAAGTTTCCCAAACTGCGTGTGCAGGCAAAGGAGCGGACATGTGTGAACAGCAAACTGATCACTGCATTACACAGAACAGTGAACCTGGCTCTTGTGTAGTGTGAGTCATACCGGCGAATAAACTGTCATTGCGAGAATTAAATCAATTAATGGAAATTAAGCTGCTGACTTCAGGTTTTCTAGAAAATTTTGGTTCTTAATCGCAATTTCCGGGGGGGGCAAATGCCGTTTCCCCCTGCGGACGCCCATGTTGTCCCGAGATCTTCAGCAATCAGAGCGCTTTTGTTGGTGAACGGAAAACGCCCGTCGAAAAGGGACTCATGGACACAGTCAACTACAATGAGGGTTCAAAGGACAATACTTCATGTGCCTTCAGCAAAATACATTTGCTAAAAACGAACTCGTACGAAGCACGAGTCGTGGATGCGTGCACAATCCGAGTCGATTTCGAGTTTAAGATCTCCGAGTCATGTCGAGTCATTGACTTCATTACGTAGAATAATGTGATTGAAAAGCTGAATTCGTGCCCGACTCGAGTTATCACCCTGTTGGGAGAGCACGTTTTTATATCTCCAGACAAACACCATTTCTAACCTGAGTTCAAAGCCATGGTTTGGAATTGCTGTGCAATCAAAGCCCATGTATGGGCTGTGCAAGACAAAGCTTTTCCACTCTGTCGCGTATCTTTATGACAGTTGTAAGTTTCTGGGACAATTTCTGCAGTGAACGGTGGAAGCCGCCGTTGAATACAATCAGTAGCCGCTGTTCAACGTGAAGGACGAAGCCTGAAAATTAGATTTCGGGGCGAGCCAGTCTGCAAACTGCTCTTGAAACTCCCATTCATTCTGTGTGGGTAATGAACAGTCGTAAACGAAGAGAGGGTGCCTGACTGCCGAGTATTCACCAGCAGTTGGTGGATGGCTGTTTAATATTTTGTTCTTTCTTATCACATGTGACGTAGACAGAACCGGGTGTTGATGGGGAGGCTAAGTATATCGCTCGTATTCTCACGCAACAATGGCCAACTTCTCTGCTGCCTGACCAGCAGCAAACATCCACGCAAGCGAACGTGGGCATATGCAAATACTAAGAGGATACATGCTTCCTCGCTATGCCGTTTTTATTTAGTCTTTTTACAGACGAAGTGTAAGGATACATTCCCTGTCCACTTCGTCGTGATTTTCTAGAACGCGATATCCACGCTGCACGCCAATAAGAAAGAGTAGTTGGACCGTGTTTTTTCAGATTCCTTATGATTTGCGAAACTAGCTCGACACAACATCCCACCAACGCGGTGTCTCACTGCAACATCTGCTATAATTAACAAAATACTCCTTGGTTGGTGTTGCTAGCCTTGCCGCAGATATAAGAGCTCTTTAAATGTACTATGGAAAGTAGGTGCTCATTAAATCTGCTTTTCGCTTTTGTCCTAAGTTCAGCTCTGTCGAAGCATCGACAGTTGAGTTTGCAGGTTTTAGTGAGCTGCAGCAGAATGTGCACATTATGTGGATATTACGATTGGATTTTTATGTGATAAAAAATACTGTGAGGCGTGTATGCAGAAACCCAGTCAGTATTTCTTGTGACAGAGCGTGTATGGCCGTGACGGGTGTTGGTGTTTTGTGCATTGCTCTCTTGCCGGTTATGACACAGTGGATAATCTCGCACAGACCAAAACCAATATTGTTTCGAATCAACTTTTTTGTTTGCTTTCAGCAAATGTTGGAATATTCGTAGTGTTTGACCACCAGTGCATCAGATCTTCACAGTGAGGCAGAGACGAACAGATTTATGTCTTTCAAACCCAAATACGATCGAACAATTTTATTTAAAAAACCAACCAAATGCAGTAATGTACAGTTCCAAAACGAACCGAAAGTTTCGAAATGGTTCGAAACAAAATTATAAAACACGGATCGATAAAAAAAATCCGACAGGATTTAAATCCAAATCCATGTTCGTCTCTGCAGGGCGACACCACCTGGTGGCAGGTGGTTGTAGACAGGGAGTCAAAGTTAAATACACGATGTGGTTGACCATGGCAGGTGTCGAAAGATTCTCTCCTATATTTTACTGAAACAGGCTCGAGGTCGGGCGATGTTTTCCCACGGTTCATACCTATGTCCGTGTGCCGGTGGTTGCCCTTACCTTCGTAGAAATTCGTGGCACTGTGGTGAATATCGGAACTGGTTCCACCAATGATCGATCGCCTGAGGTGCTTTTTCGTCGTGTTTATTATTTTCTAACGTTTCAAACAACAGTGGTTGTCATGGAGATCGTGACTAGAAGAATGTGTTTTAGATATACCGTTTAACTGACTGAATATATGAAATACTACTTCACGTTCGCACGTACATTTGGAGTATATTCACTATAGAAAATGTTAACTATTAGACAACATACTGCTCTTGTTGACATTTTTCTAGAAAGCGAAAAAACGTCATCCCGGCTGATGTGTGGTTTGCGCAGTGGCTTTAATCATTAACTTTGACCTGCTGTGCCCTTTGTTAGTATACCTTTCCATTTTGGACATTGCAGTAAATCAGAAAATAATAAATACATTGTCAAATGCACATTACAATGCAACGTGTGGTAGAATTACTTGTGTTGATGATTGTCTTAACTTAACATTATGTTTTTTGTGAAAATCTCATCTTCAATATAGCAGTAAAATTCAAGGCTGAAATTCATTTGCGTTTGTTTGATCCCTGATGCAGAGAAAGGGGTATTAATGAAATCACAGTTTAATCATCCATGGCCAAGTTAACGCAAAGCTACTGAAGGTACAAACCGGAGTCATCTAATCCTCAAACGAGCAACAGCGTTGAAATCGAAAATCTCAGCTACAGTGCGAGCCGCCGCGTTCATGTTATCTGCCACTAAGCTGCAAAACAAAGCAGTGGTGGTGGGTGAGTCTGAGACGATATAGCAGTGAATCCTGTCTCTTTCGAACTCAGCTTTTTGCGATGACGATCTTGTACACCGTATTGTATGTAGGTTTTTTTTAAGGAAAATGTTAGGTGCCCGGTATGGACCTATAAGGACCCGATTTCTCTGATTCTAGGGACCCGATTTTCAATTAAAAACACCTCAAAGAAAAACCCTGACTGTATTGTATGTTTTCAGGAATAACATGTTACATCACGCATATTTCAGCGGTGTAGTCGCAAGAGAACGTCGTTGCTTCAATTTCGTTTCAGAATGAATGGCAATTCCCCGTGTGGGACCAATATATTGACGATTATGTCGTTTTTCAGTGCAATTTTTCCCAATATTGCGAAATATTGTGACTGCAGCAAACCATGTTTTTCATGACACGCAGTTGTGCCCTCAGCTAATTTTTGGCACTACACCAGTTTGTATGTGGCCGTTTAAGGTTTGACTCATTCCACGGTGAGATACAACTTATCGCCAGTTCATGTTCCAAGGTATACAACTGTGCTCTGGTGCTCGCGTTGGGCTTGTACTGTCGATTCTGATCCGCTGAGATCGTTTCACAGAAAGCGCACGGCGTCTGTGTCATGAAAGCAAACAAACTTCGTTTTCGCACGCTTCGTTCGCCTTGCTTGCTGCTATTGTCAAACCAAGGCTGCCGTGGTTAAACCCAGCAATCGAAGTTGGACGCCAGACGAGTGTAAACGACCGTAACTTATCCATGTTGTTGGGTGCAGTTCTGAACGCCGCTTGTAGCCTGCAGTAAAGTACAGCCTGGCGGGTGAGACCGAGTTCACTTCTTCGCTGGTTCTTGGACTCTTTGGCATCGTTGCCAATTACCACCCTATCCGACCACGGCAGCACATTCATTGAAAACGTCTTGTTGGAATTTCACTCCAGCAACTAAAGTGACAACGTGCAGCCCGGCCTGTTAGTACAGTATGCGTGTAGTGGGCATTGAGTCGCTTTACAGTCAAGTGCTTGGCGGTTTCTGATGGGGAAATACATGAACCAAATATTGTTTGTTTGAAATGTCCACATTAGCTTGCGACGGATACTTATGACCGCGTTATTGCAGATTTAATCCCTCAAGTAACTCCAGCTTAACAAGCGTGTTGACACGAAGTCGACTCGTTTCTGCCCGAGGCTGGATACAGCCGTGTAGCAAGGCACACAGGAGATGGTGTGTGCTGTTTGCTCGAAATACACCTTGCCTGAGTGGAACTTAGGTTTCTGCTCGCTAACTTTGCTGAACAGTGTATGACGCAATGTTTCAAGGCTAAACCATCTGGTTTCTGCTTGATGAGATGTATAAATGCATTTTTGTGGGTAAGTTTTCACAAAATTAAGCAAGTGACGTCCAGTGAACAAGTGACAGAATACACGCTGCGGCATTTGATGGTCATGCCGACAGTGACATCCGTTGATGAAGCTTCCTCCAGTCTCCATGTTCAACTACACCATTTCAAACTAGATCCATGTCTCGTCCAATTTACTTTATGAAAAGGTTAAACGAAAATTATCAAGGACTAAAATGCGTAGAGCAGACTTCTGCATGTAAGCATACATAAAATCGTATGTTTAAGTGTTAATTTACATGTACGTAATTAAAACGTTAAGTGTGCACAGCGGTAACAAGTAAGTGACCAGAAGAGCTGCTTTCATGGGGTCAACAGCAGCAAAATTGAGCAAAAGAAAAATCGGCATAAACAACACTGAAACGAAACAGGAAATCTGCGTTTTCATTTTACTTCTAATTATTGCATTTAAACTACAACACATTGTTTAATATCATGACTCACAATCTACATTGCAGCACCAGTGACCACAAGGCAGGACGGTTAGTGTTGTGGAACGATGCTTCAAACTGGCTGTTATTTATGTGGTTTGACTTTGTTAACATGCCAAGTGTTCGATGATGATTTTCACGTTTAATATTACGTGCGAAATATGTTGTTGTGCTTGAAATGTTAAAGTTGTGATGGAGTGCCGGTTTGGAGACAGGCTTCGTATTCGGGTTATTATCTATCCTGGTCTGCGCTTATTGCGTCATAGCGTATCTTTCTTTATTGACACGTGTGATGTCGGAAGCGTCGGACCTCATGGGAAAACACATGTCCTGCGACTGTTGTCTAAGAAACCTTCCACGTGCCAACGCGCCCAGTGTAATTCCCATGACAACGGCCACGCTTCCAAGGGAGTTCGAGAATGGTTCACAGTTGGAGGATAGCAATACATTCAGTGAAACCTTGCAATCACAGATATCCATGTCACACGTCGGTTTAATTGATAAGTTTGAGAAAATCAAAGTAAAGTTATAGATCTAGATTTGTATCAAATGAAACAAGGCAAGAATCAGAGAAGTGTCAGCGGGGCTGACGTACATCTCGATGGGATGTGTGTTGGAGAAGTCCTGCAAATATATTCCTATTGCAGTAACTGCTTGGCTGTATTGCATGTCTGTTGTTAAGCACCTTGTGTCGCACAATTCATTGTTCCGTGGGAATGTTTAATATATACTGATGGCATTCGCGGCATGTGTGCCAACTGCGTCAGTGGTTACGTCGAAATATTCTTCATAGTTTACAAAACGGCATTATTTGGATTGCGTAGGCAGTCAGGTGACATGCCTTTTTCGCCATGCTTCGCCGCACACGACTACCGATTGTTCTCTGCTGTGAAGTCCGCCATCACTGACAGCCTCTCGCATCGAAGCAAAGCAATCCTGACAGAACTCAAAGCTTTTTTTCTCGCATTCACATCAGGTACCTTGCGCAGTCAGGCGTTAGAGAGGACTGTGACGTAACATAATGCGTATTTTCACCACATATCAGTTGGCCGCTTCAAAGTACTGGGTATGAGCAGATACGGTGGTTTATGACACATACGAAGCAGCCATTCTTTTGATGGGAGAAATGCTCCTCACCGTACATAGTTAGCTCATGGCATTTTGTATGTGCGAAAGCGATTGACTTCATTTCGTGTTTTGTCAAGAAAATACCTGAAACTTGATTCACTATTTCCGCTGTACTTGTCTAGCAACCAGGCGATCGGCTGCATCTTCAATAGCTTTATACATTTGCGAAGGTTTTTGGTTGTATTCGTATTATTCAGAAACATTAAGCATGTGACAAAGTTGCGAAATTAATTTATTCTAGATCTACTTGGCCAGGAATCATATGAGTAAAGGCTAACCCAAAGTCCTGGTACCTGACCTGGGCCAAGTTTAACATTTTCCCATGATATTTTACGTTCTTTCAGTTGATCATATCTGACCTTAGGTGTATGCAGTTTTGTGATAGTGATGGTGTTAAATGTGGTTTCAGCTCTGAGGTGGATTCCACAGAGCAGCTCTTTTGAGGAGGGCTTCTAAGGACTGCCGATGAAATGACGTGCCTTGAGACTATTCCCACCATAAACTTTGACGTTGCGTTTCGTTTTTATGCTGTTTGCTTAGCTGTGTTGTCATTGTCCATGCTTTACTGCAAATGGGTCTGTATGAGCGCGATCTGTCGTTACGCTGAACGACAGAGCTCTTGGGAGTAAGTCCAACTTCACTTGCGATTCTGGCGAAACCAGACAGGCTCTGTGTGGCTTGCGCTGAAGCTTGTCAGACGAAGTGACTATCACGGTCCGTTGTGTACATTGCCACCGGCAGCTCGCCTACAGTGTTTGCATGCCCCACACGATCTGCGATGCTGTCTCTCACAACGACACAGCGACTTCTTCGGGATGAACTTTGATGTTGAATCGTTACACTCTGTGACGCCATCTCAAGTGCGAGTTTAGTAAATCACTTATACAGTTGCTGTAAGCGCGTAGTAATCCCTCTGTGTTTACTTACCATTACATCAATCTTCACCACATTCAGCTTCTGTTTGTAAAAACGTAGATATTTTTGTATCAAACTGAATTTTTTACTTGGTTTCATGATAACATGCGAGCCCTTCGCACTCACGACAAAAAATGGTTTGTTGCAAACACTTGGGGTTGAGGCGTTGAACGAACAAACCCTAATTTGTCTTCATTTAAACCAGCTGCGTGTTTCTTAGAAGATGTCAAACCCATTTTTGTTTGTTCTTTTAGAAAACAAATACTTACCTCAGTCTAATCCGCTTGTTGCCCCTCTGGTCTATGCTGATAAACTTTCTATTAGCTTTGTGTCGCGGTTCTGTTAATATGTAGCTACGTCCATGACGTAATCTTCACTACCGCCTCGTTTAAGTGCTAGCCTCAGGAGAGTTACCTTGTGATTGCATATCTCAGGTATGATGGCGAAAGTGTTTGATGTTTTATCATGAGGTGAATTGCTTGAATGTCAACGTCATAATTACTTTGTACTTNTACTTTTCGCACGCATAGCAACACATTCAAATGTCGACTTTGCATTTTCATTGGTTTTAATAATTTGCTTCATCACGCGGAACNCTGACGATCTCCTTTTGGTTTTGATTTAATCCGCTTTTGATCTTTCACGGCACTTTTGTGATTTGATCATTGAATTAGTGTCTGGGGTCCGTTGACCAAACCTTATCCAACAATGTTTACCAATTGAAACATTGTGCCGAGTTTGTTGGTTTGTCAATTAACGCGAAGCAGAAAGGTGTCGTGTAACGGTCATCTTCCTTTCGTGTAACGTGATCGTCTACCCCGAACGACAAACGCCTGTCTACAACACAGTTCCTTCTCTCTGTGACGTTAAATACGTTTGTTGCTGGCATTGCTGATCCCAACACTTTAAAAACAAACACCCGGCTTGTTGCAGGGAACCCCTCGCAAAAGTGGCTTTGTTTAGGGCTGTTCCTAGAAGTTTGTTCGCTTGTCCAGCGCACTTCTAAGTTTTTGTCATTTATTGGTCACGTGGTATGTTGCGGTTCACTGCGTTAAAATTAAACCAGTATACTGTATGATTTTAAAAAGCACCATAACAGGGTAGGTGGCCATCTGCACAGGATCGGAGCGCACGCCTGGCCAATGCTTCCAGCAAGCTGAACAATGGTTTGGTAGAAAGTCTTCTATGAGCAAACAATGCGTGATTCGGGAAACAATTTGCCTGTAATTCAACAAACATGCCTTCACCTTTTAACCGCGCGAGCACATCCGTTTCGGGGGTCATCGCGGCATCCACAGGTGTTGCTCAATACAACTTTGCAAAGAAGTAAACCTTGGGGGTTCCCGCCTGATGCAATTGCGCTCCACAGCCATGTTTGGTTGATGACCTAATCTATCCACTGAACTCCACATTCCTGGGGTGTTTTTGTTACATCTGCCATACCATGTCCAGTGTCTCATTTAGGGAGGGGGTGTCGAATAAAATAGAATGTGCGGTGGTAGAGAAAGGAAATGCCATAGGTCTTTCGTTGTGAAAAGAACTGGATTGCAAACAGTTTGTGCTGCGGCCACTAACTCCGTTCCACAGGAAAATGAAAATTATTTGTGTATATTTCTGTTCGTTACTTCAATTCAATCTGCAATCTTAAACAATTGTCTAACAATTGTGTACATGTTTAGTCTGAACGGTCATTTTGTCACACTTCGTTATTATATTTGAAATCGATGACACCCAAGGATTATGGCTCAGATTTAATGATGATCGTGGGTGGTTGAAAGTCAGGTGGAACATCCATTGAGGTTGTTGGGATTTTTATTTCTCAGCCAAACCAATTTTGCTGCTTTGTAGTTATTAATTGCTGTTTAATTCTTTGCAAGCCATCAACTTCAACACATTGTGTTTCAGGACCAACCTTCCAGATCGAGGCCCAACCCAACAAACGCTGCTTAGCCGTTCAAGAAGCACCGGGCGTTACCGAGGCCCCCCACCTGGCTCTGACTACATGCAGTGCAGACGACCCAGCGCAAATCTGGAGCTGGGTTTCTAGCAGCCAACTAAAAAACAATCAGACTCAGCAGTGTATTCAAACCAACTTTACATCAACGAACTCTTATGTCATCACAACTGATTGTGACGTGGCAATCGCTGAACAGAAGTGGACTTATGACAAGCTAACAACGTCACTATCAGACTCGAGTCGCTATCTTGACTCTGAAACTGCACGTATCACATACGTTGTGTCCCGCAGCCATTGGATGGCTAAAGTAAAAGAAGGTGTCAGAGACTTGACATCGATGCAAGGTAAGGCTTGTAACCATTGTTGACTGACAGCCGAGGCTGGATTTGGTGAAGCGTATTTACGCTCACAGGATTTCTTCCATAAAAGAAAAATATCTTCTTTGAAAATCTAGTATCATTTCGCTGTTTCGCATGACCTCCAGTAATCACTGCTGCTTTGTAATAATTAGACTGTGATGACGTAGCAGTTGTAGTTGATGAAACAGGTCTGTGAAATTTTTGTCTAGGCTTTTTTGTCCTAAGAACTCTGCTCAAAAGATCTCCCAGCATTCATCGTCATTGAATATCACCAGTCAGTTACCCCGCTGTGTTTTTCGTCAGGTTCTCTATTGTCTAGTTTTGTTCATTGAGTATTTTACGAAGACGCAATTGCACTTTTCCATGCTCATTTAATGACGTAGAACAGACGTCACAACAGACCCCATGTATCTGACACAGGTCTCTTCTACGTGATATGCAGAGGACTGTGTTGGGCCTCAGGCAGGACAGAGGACTGTGTTGGGCCTCAGGCAGGACAGAGGGCTGTGTTGGGCCTCAGGCAGGACAGAGGACTGTGTTGGGCCTCAGGCAGGACAGAGGACTGTGTTGGGCCTCAGGCAGGACAGAGGACTGTGTTGGGCCTCAGGCAGGACAGAGGGCTGTGTTGGGCCTCAGGCAGGACAGAGGGCTGTGTTGGGCCTCAGGCAGGACAATCCATTTGCGTAAAATCATACGTATTGATTTTTCGTTTCAAGCGCTTTTATTATGTTTGCGTATTAGGATTTAATGAATGTATCATGACTTTGAAGATGAATCCACAAGATCTAAACCAGAGTTTCTCAAACGAAACCCTCGGCCCCCTTTGGGGACCACGAGCAGAGGCCTTCACTATGCAGCTTTGCCGTGATATTGCACAACCCAAGTGTCGCGATATATTAAGAGTCTTTTGAAGAGGGTCACGGCTCATGAAAGTTCGAGAAACACTGATCTAAACATAAACGTCATCTGTTTGAATTGATTCTATTTGAATAAGAGCTGATGATGCCTACGTCGTAGGCGAAATATATACTCTGTAAGATCTTAAAGTGTTTGATTCTTTGCTGAGAAAAGATTTCTTTCCATAGACATTGTAAACGTCATCTATGGTTATTTGCACTAACAGTATGTTGCAGCAAAAGAACCCTTCGAATGGAACAATGATTTGCTCCTCGAGACAGTCCCCGTGCATTCAAAAAACACAAGTGCAGTTTGAAAAATGCATCAACGTTTTCTTCAGCAATGAACAAACAACCGTTGGACTGGCCACAATTAAATTTCCAATAAGCAAAGAAAAAATTATCATTGACAAACTTAAACTGTGGGAGTTATTGGCCATGTTAGAAGCAAAATTTATCCTGGGCTGTGTTAGCTTAAAGATTTCATGAAATAGAGCGCGGAAAATGTGATGAGCGATGAATGAAATGGCCATTGTTGTCTTGAAGTCAAATGGTAGAAAAGATGACATGCTGTTGAAATCGATTTCGACTCCTTAAACATCGATGGTTCGACAGCACTCTCCGAATTGCTTCCACAAAATCGGAAATAACGGGCCTGAATGTAGAAACAGG
>JGI24158J21664_10010034_pt1 | contig 12643 bp, 6 predicted proteins | sample Ectturendosymbi3_FD_21664 | JGI IMG/M metagenome (IMG submission 21664) | reverse complement strand
GTATAGCACAAAGTTTTAGACAGAGTGGGGGTTAGCTGACACAATTACACAATTACCACACTAGAAACAAAACCCTACAAACCTTATTCAAATAGTATGATGTGCTTTCAAAAACGTTGGCACCAGTTTGAGAGCCATTGATCAAATTGGGAGCTCATCAGGGCTCAACAGGTTAGTTTTTAATGCTAGCGATTGAGAAGGCTTCTGACCAAGTAGCAGTGTGACGTTGTCGTTTCTGTGCAGTGAGTAGCCAGCTTCTGTTTTACATACAGGGGCGGATCCAGGAGAGTGATTGTGGCAATAGCCCTCTCTAAAACCTACAAAAGTAACTTTTTTCACCATGATTTGGTACAATTCAAAAACACACTTGACTGCCAAATATTACTGAAATCGCTCCTCCCTAAACTTACGGGCTGGATGGATCCGTCCCTGTTTACATAGGATTGGTGAAAGACCATTATGGTCATCTAGTCAACCAACCCCTTTTACCGCTTTTTGAAGTGTTGAACAACTATAGTTGGAAATCAAGTAAGCACAGTTAGAAAAACAAACAAACATAGAACAGGGTGAGGTAAATTTATAGATTAAGAGAGCATGCCTATGTACACAAAGGAGTGGATCAAATTTAACTGAGGATATTTGGTCATGGTGTGGTCAAAAATGTTTAAGCAAAGTATAAAATTAAAAAGCCCCTTTTTTTAGCTAACCTGACTACCGCATGGCCTATGACAAAAACACAACATTGTGAAATATTGCACTTTGCTTTGAAGTCCTCAGGCCTAAAAGCATTTTAAACAAGGAAGTAACTGTGATACGCCTAGCCTGACGCAATTCAAATAAAAGGATCAGTTTGTCATTCAAACAGCGGGCATCTCGTAGCTTAGGGGTTATGTGCTACGGCTGCCATGCCAATAGTTTTTGGTTCGACTCTCACCTTGCTGACTTTAGTTTGTTTTTTTTCTTTATTTTTTGTCACCCCTATGTGGTTACCTTTACGGGTTAGGTTTAGGGTTAAGGTTAGGGTTAAGGTTAGGGTTAAGGTTAGGGTTAAGGTTAGGGTTAAGGTTAGGGTTAAGGTTAGGGTTAAGGCTAGGGTTAAGGTTAGGGTTAAGGTTAGGGTTAAGGTTAGGGTTAGGTTTAGGGTTCATCTTTTACGTTTAGTTTGTTTCTGCCAAGCCTGTTGTACTCTCGTCATGCGTTACTGTTACGTCACAGGTGGCATACGAATAAGTTTTCAAATTTCAAGATCCACAGGTGTATCTTATCTATAGCCACTGCCTTTAAAAATAAAAAAAGTGAGACACAAAAAAGGTCAATTTTTAGCTGAGCACCAAATCAAAACAACAATAGTTGGTGGCAGACTCATTGCCATGTACTTGACTAACAATGAACATATGCACAAAACCCATTGGAGGTGTGTATTTTCAATATTACGCCCTATCTCCACCAAATATGCATAGCCACAATAGGCCAATGGCAGCAGCCATGCTTGCAGGAACTGCTGAGTCCTTGCATTTGCCCAGAGGTGGCCATGGTTCCGGAGTGCCAGTGTTGACTCTGCAGGGTTTGACTCTTCTGCATTTCTTTTATGATCTGGAGTCACCTGTCATTTTCAACAGTAGTAAGTCTGCCTGGTCTTTACAAATGTTTCTTAAGTAAAAACATCGTTGAGTTTCAGTTGCATCAATGATAGCTGGAGTCTGAACAGGAGTTGGATGCTCAAAATTAAAAAATTTTCGGACTCTGATCTGGATTTAAAAATTTTGGAACAGGAGTAGAGTGAGAGTCTAAAAATGTGATTCTGGTTAAATCAAAACTGTAACCTAGATCTAAACCCTAATCCTAAACAATATGATCCTTAAACCTTAACCCTACAATTTTAACGCTAAAACCGTAGCCCAACAACCATAAACGTAAAATCCTAGGCTAAAACCTTGTGTAGTTTGTGGACACAATGACTCAGCACTTCTCTTGTAGTAGCTGCTGCCATGAAAGGTGAAGTGGTTAAGGTAGGATACCTTATGCAAAGTGAATTTTTCATTGTGCATAACTTTGTAAATACTTACCTCCAGCTGGTTTAGTGCATATATTCCTTGTCAGTGCAACGTAATGAGTACCCTAGATCAGGGTGGTCTAGGACTACAAGCATGAAGGTCCACATTATGGTTTGAGGAAAAATTTGCGAACCGCAAAAATAGGAAGTCCATTGCAATTAAAAGACTAATTTGCTGTTCTAATAGACCTAAATTTTGCTGTATGTCCAATGCAATTTTTGATTCTATGATAATTTTTAAGATTTCTGTTTATTTGCCACTAAAAAAAGAGATCATCTGTTAAAAAAAGATATACAACACACCAACAAAATAGCGAAACAAATTTTTGTTTCTTGTTATTGGTTATGAAGTTAACATCTGCTTTAATTTCTGTAGTCAACAGACGCAAGCAGGCATGCAGGTTTCATCAGCCATACTATTTCGTGTGTCGCTTTTCAATCACCTATTAATTGAGAAAGCACTTTCACAAATTACGAACATGGAGGGAGCATATCTTCAGTGAAAAGTCTCTTAAGCGGGAGCAATTTCCCGGTTGCCCTCCCTGGTTGCGGACCCAGTTACCCTTACGTTATTTCATAATGCTTCGCTTGGATTTCCGTGGTATTTCCCATATGTTTTCTCATGTTCGTTGTTGTAATGCCTTTTTAAATAAAAACTCTTTTGGAATGGATATAATATGCAACCTCACAAGATATTGTGGTTTGCTCCCAGTTAGAATTTCACTTTCTGTTTTTCTCTGAAACTTTTCTTTGACACTAATTTTTTGTTAAATTGCTATACTTGACAAAATATCACTTTATTGCTTCCACAATGCACATCTTCTAGTCCAGCGTTTTTCAACCTTTCTGCTGCAGCGGAACCTTCCGCAAATGTTTGCATTGCTCATGGAACTCTATACAAATTGTGGATCCTACTTTCTGTAATGAACCAAAGATGTCGCATTTATGCTTTATCATGAAATCATCAAAATGCATGATTTATTTTAGTTAGAAACGCCAGTATAATCTATCCTAACTAGATAACCTCAGTCCCACATGCAATACAAAGATTACAGGGCAAAAAGGGAGTTTGCACAATGGCAATTCACGCCTTAGCCCATATGACGGAATACAAAGGGAGCAATAAGTCAAAGCAATAGATAAACAGATTTTTCAATACGATTTATAGTGGTAAGGATACTGTGAAACAGTGGTATTGTTGCAACTGCATAGAAATGTGGTTGGAATTTTGTCCCCGGCAATTTTGGTCTGTTTTGGCGGAACCCCTGGAAGCCACTCAGGGAACCCTGAGGTTCTGCAGAACCCTGGTTGAAAAACACTGTTCTAATCTAACACGAAAATTGATTACATTCTATGCTTGCAATGAAGATACAAAATAAACACATGCTTTGTGGTCAAAGAGTACTGCAGCATTAGCCTAGACTAGAGCTTAGCTATTGTAACATCATAAATCATAAAAAGATAGTGTTACCCTCTAATAGTTACATATTTATATGCACTTCAGTGATCAAGTATGTATTTTCCACGATGGGTGTAAGCAAGGAATCGATCAGCAAATTTTTAATAGGAAATCGATTTCACATAAAATTACGCATCCTTAGCATGATGTGTGACTTGCGAGGGCTGTGTGGCTAATACAATGTATTTATGACTTTATGCAATATACGGCATACAGAAAGTGTTCGTGGGCCGCACAAAAACTGTCCGTAGGCTGCATGCGGCCCATATGCCAGTGTTTGGACCATGCTGCCCTAGATGTTTTTAATGCCATTTTCCAATTTAGTGTTCAATTAAAAATTGACCCAAAAAGAATAACGAAACAAAAAAAAAACTATGCAGTATAATTTCATGCCAAAATGGGATGGGCACAGAAAAGAACAAGAAAAAAAGTAAAGCAACCATGACAAGCAATCCCCAGCCTGTAAGACCTTTCAAAAAAGAAATTAATTGCTTGTTTGTGCATAACAGTTGTTTAGTAAAATAACACTACACAGGGGGCAATAAAACTTATAGAAAGCGCCAATATTTGGAAAGCAATGGTTATGCACTGAACAAAGGCAAGTGGTGGGCAGTAATACTGGTTAACAAGGGATAGCTAAAATTAATTTGAATGAATTGTGAACTTTAGTTTTAGTCAATGAATTTTCAACTGAAGTCAGTTTTAAATACAAAAACCAAAGTATGACTTGCTGACTTAATTGATTTTCAGATTGAAGTTGCACACAGACCAATAACTTTTCAAGCTAGCAACAGGTCGAGATTTCGCTTATAGGTTTGGTCTAATAGTTTTGCAGTGGTCAGGTTAGTAGGGTGAAGTTCTTACATGGCAGTGTCTACTGTATTTTGCCATCAAAGGCAAAAGCATAGCTGGACCTATTTTTCCATTAGGCGAACCTGACTCGGCTACGTGACAATGCTGATACAATTTGATTAGCATGTGGTCCTTGTCACATGACCCAAAACCCTAACTGTAAACCCTGAACCTAAACGCAAAAGCTCTAAGCCCAAAACTTCTTTAAAAAGCACTCCCATCAAAGGTTTCATCACTACTAGCAAAACCAAAGCAAGTGGTGAGAGTCAAATTGACCACTCGCGCAGCAGGCATAGGTACTAACCACACGGCTATGTTCACTGTGTTGCAACGAAGTGTTATGAACTCAATATTATATGTGGACAAAGCTGCATCAAGTTTAAATAGCGAAACAGTCCCAGCAGAGCTTATGGTATTGAGGGCAAAATAGACACTACCTTCTTACATTCTAATTTGGCAGAACTAGCCTGCAATTCCTAAGGGAGAAAGTCAGCATTTGTCTTTCAGCATCACTTACAGTACTGCCTCAGATGTTTTACAAGAGCAGGAATAAGTTTATTTCTGATGATACCATTTTTTTCCAATGGTTCAAATAGTTCACTTGTGTTCAGTACTGTTCTTTGAAAGTGGATCCATCTGGAGCATACCGTAGTCCTTTGGGGATCGTCTTTGGTCTTGTGCATAGGTGAAAAGCAGCTTCAGGTCCTAGCCCTGCATCCAACCATCAACGTCTTTGCTATTGAAGAATTTTCAAATTATTTTTCCCAATTATTGCTTCAAGGTGGCGTTCACTTTGGTCTGCAATTTTTCTGTGTTTTTAAAAACCTTTTTTGCTGCTTGTTTTTCGCAATGAGGATATTTTTACAGGTTTTGGGGAGTATTCAAAGTAGTTTTCTTCAACAGGGGTTCCATGGAACCCTAGTGTTTCGGAAAATGTGTAGTGGGGTTCAGTAAGTTTTAAGGGTTCCTAATTGTTGTGGGGAAATGATTTCTTGCTTTAGTATGTTGAATTCAGTCTCCAAGTAGGCCAGTTGGATATACAGGAGGTTGATTGCAGTTAGCCAAAAAATAAATGTTGGTAGTTGTTTCATGTGTTGTTCATTGTTGTGCAATTAAGAAGAACATTATTGTTGAATTTGTTGCATCGCAGTTATATAATGTTGCCGATGTACAGTTCACAGTAGACTGAGTAGTAGAGAGTACACTACAGACTAGAGCTTCTGTTCAGCCTTAATAGGAATAAAGTGAAAACAGTGTGAAACCCAACTTTTTACTATTTAGTCACTGAACCAGATTAAGCAAAATAGCATATTTTCTTATATGAAATGAAATAAGAACAACAGTGAAGTTGTGGACAGTGATGAGCAATGTAGCTCAAATATTTAAGACGCACCTATTCCAAAGCAACCAGATGTAATTCCATTTCCAAAGTTAGAAAATTGGATGACACATTCAATACTTTCAGTTCTGGCCGATGTAAATATACATGAGGGGAAAACCTGCCACGGTTACCAGGTAACGTATATATACGTTCCTAACAAAAAATCTTCATTTTCTGGCCCTTGGAGCCAAGCTAATGAGACATGATTTTGGCTTAAGAGATTTTTGGAAACTAGGCTATCATCTAAGTGTTTAGAGCCCTTGGTTGGCTTTCTAGTTTATCTGGAGCTGAAATTATGGCTCAAAAAACAAAAATTGACAAATGTTAAAATCCCACAAAAGGTAACCTTGGTAATTTTTAGCTAAAGGCCATAACTTGCCAGCTTATTAAGCTAGAGAGCTTTTCAAACCCTCTAAAGGCTCAGTCTGTACTGTAGTTTAGAACTTAAAAAAATTTTAAGTTTTGGGTTTGGGGATTTTGGGTTGTTGATGTCATGATTGTGGTATATTTTGTGTTTTTTTAATGATGTCAGCAGTTGATCCAAGAGCCGATTTTGCAACTCAAAGTTTTATTGAATTCTAGGCTATAATATGAGATTTTAGAGCCCTGGACTTTTTATCGTTTCTGGGTCAAATAATTTATTCTCACAGATTCTTTCATTAGACTAAGATCTTGTTTGTTGGATAGCTTCATAACAGTTTGATTGATCTCTGAACTTATACTTGATAGGATTTCTGACATCTGATTTGCTGATTTTTTTGTCCCATCTGCCACAGCGTGCTGGTCATTTCTGAAAGATCTTAAATCAGAAGCATGCAGATTGTTATCCTCATCACAGCTACAGTTTTCACTTCCCTTTGTTGTTCTACTTCCTTGCTTAACTGTATTATTTTGTGGACAGAGGTGCTGCATCAACATGTTTCAAATCAAGAGTAGGAAAGTCAGTAGTTTCAGTCACCAGTCATATTGAGTTATTAGCGTCAGCATTCATTTCCACTATCATAGCATGAATGTCTTTCAATGTTTCTCGTGCCTTTCCCACACCTTGTCTTTTCATGAGCTTTTTTTCAGGAGCAATTTCTTTGAGCAGCAGAGCCTTAGCCTCTACAATTGTCTCCTCAAAGTTGTAATAATTCAGCACCATTTGCAAGGTTGAATCTAGAACATTACAATTATGTCTATGATTCATAAAGAAAGCAGTGAATTAGTAAAGTTCTCGTCCTGCGCCTTTGTTTTTGCCTTGGTTAAAAACTCCTTTTCACCATCTCTGATTTTTAGGTATGTGAAGTTCCCTTGGTCTCCATTCTGTAATTCCTCTGTTTCATCCCCATGGAATGCAACCCCAGCACAGTTTGAGAAGGCAAGATTGGAACACTAGTCCAGCAGAAGTTAATCACAAACGTAGCAGCAAAGCAAACCTGCTTCTTTACAACAACCTTATTCAAATTAAATCTTATTCAAATAAAATGTACTCCAATCATGCAAACATCAACAAAAAACAAGACATGCAAAACTTATAGTTTTTTTCTAAAGCACAAGTCTTCATGAGTTTTTGAGGGTTTGAACAACTCTCTAGCTCAATCGGCTGGCGAGTTATGGCTTTTAGCCAAAATGGTCAAGGTTATCTTTTGTGGGATTGGAATTTTTACCAAATTTTTAGTTTTTGAGCCATAATTTTCGTTCCAGATATGCTGGAATGCCAATCATGGGCTCTAAAATCTCGGATGATAACCTAGTTCACAAAAAAAGAAAATTGAACCAAAAAAATGTCTTGTTGAGTTGGTGCCCAGGGCCAGGAAAATTTGGTCGAAAAAGCGGAAACATGCTCCCATTATGACATCACCCACAAAAAACCCTAAGCCCAAAACAAAAAAATGTTTGTCAACCTAAACTAGAAGACCTGCTGAATCTGTAGAGGGTTTGAATAGCCCTCTAACTCAATCTGCTGGCGAGTAATAATGATGAAAGCTCTGACAAAACAGTGGCTCTTGTGGTCCTTAAAGGTAAACCACCTGGTAACAGTGGATATTGCTGTGAGGAATCCACCCAGTAGTAAAAGTGTTAAGAGCATTCATTTTGTCAGATGACCAAATTCTGAATGTAGCAGCTAGATTCAAGAAATGCAAGAACAACCGAGTCATTATATTTCTTGCTTTAAAACTTCTGTAATGACTGTTTATTCGTTGAAGTGTCTAATAACAAAATATTTTATTTTCTTACAAGTAATTCGTGTTTGAAAATTTTTCTTAAATGGGATTCCAAGAGAAATGCGAAAGTATATCAGTGGTTACATGATGACAAAAAGGTTGAAGAGCACTGTTTCAAAGTCTGATCCCTTAGCATTTAGGTCAGGGGTGACGAACCTATTTGCTATCGCGGGCCACTTTGTCAGCTACTGCTGAGTAAGCGGGCCGCACAACTTTTTAGTCATACTATGAAACCTGTTAAAAACGAAAAAATTATTCAAGATTAGAAGTGGGTCAAAGAAAGTTGAAGACTGCTGGTCTCGCCTTAATGCTTTGTGGGCCGCATGTTCGTCACCTCTGATTTAGGTAATCCCACCATATTAGCAAACCATACATATTTTACGCCATCATTTGCAGTTTCCATACACAGTTTTAATGATTGTATCAGACAATGGTCATGTGGAGGTAGCATAAATTACCATTGTGTCACACCCTCGACTCTATGTTGTTCAAGATAAACAGCTTTTTAAAGGTTGGATCATAGTAATTCCATATATAATAAACAGACAAAAATTGTATTTTAAGAGCTTTGTTTAATTAATTTCTTATTTTTCTGAGTTGGTGTCCTATCTGTAAGATACTCAACAAAATGCAAAAAATAAAATGTTATATAAAATCAGAACTGCCAAGTGGTAACAAGCAAGATCACACCTTCAAAAATTTAAGATTAACCAGGGAAAGATTAAACAAGGATACTTTTGTGGTCAATCTGTTACATCACAGTCATTACTTTCAGTCTTTACACATTACATAAGTGGTACAACTATGATGCAACAATGCTACTATGATTGTAAAAATCATGCAGTTAACCTGAAAAGTATAAAAACTATGCTGTTCAAGTACGAAATGATCCCCAAGGGCATGGGCGTCGGAAGGACTTTTACCAGGAAGGGCCATTAGGGAATTTTTTCAAAATTTTCTAGGGGGACCGAAAGTGGTGAAATTCCGTTTTTCAAACTTGAAACTAAGAAAACAATCTTTTTTTACTGAAATTTTCAAAATCCAGGGGGGCCTTGACCCCTTGGCCCCCTTTCCGACAGTCATGACCAAGGGTATCACTGTACACATACAGAACTGCACCATTTACACAGTTGTTTGCTATTTTCAAAAAGCAATGTGAGGTCAGGTGATCTTCATGTCAATGTGAGGTCAGGTGATCTTCATCTTCACGTCAGGTTTCATGTCAGGTGATCTTCAGCATGATGTGCCAGTGTTTTCCTGTGCAGTTTAGAAAATCATCCCTAATCTGAAGAAAGTTGAGTATTTTTCAGATGGATATGCAGCACAATATAAAGATTGCAAAAGCTTTTGCACTCTCTGTCAACATTCAAAGCAGATTTTGGCTTATTTGTAATTTTTTGCAAGACATTACATAAATCCATGTGATGGCATTGATGGTAATGTGAAATTATCAACTGTATCAGAAAGTATGCAAAAGAAAATATGCAAGTATGAACTGTCCACACACATTTAACTCTATCAGTAACAGCTGTATGCACTGTCCACACACACTAAAATGTAACAGTAACAGCTGTGTTGGCACAATTCACTGAAAAATTTCAAAGTGTTTTGTTAGCTTTTCAAGTGGAACTATTTGCAGGAGGCAATGCAGCCTCAATTTCACCAATCATATGCTATCAAGGCTACACAAAACTTGCACTAGTTTCATCCAATTCATCTAACGCAATACAATAAAGTGAAAGGAATAAGTCCCATAATAAAGTGAAAGGAATAAGTCCCATTAGCACTTATTCTCAGTCTAGGACAGTTCGGCGACGGGACGTTTCGGCGATGGTGGTCACAAATGTTTTATGCGAAAAAATGTTTTTGAAATACTTTGAAGGTTAGACTACAAAGGATGTTTGCTTCATAAGTGTTTTTGTTGTCATCCTGATGGCCAGTGTAGTTTCCTGTCCGTCAGGATTTTGGAAGAACTTAGTGTGACGTGACCACATGTGTAAAAAAATTTGGCTTGTGACGTTTATTTTTGCTGGCATGAGGCATTTGTGAGTTTACACAAACGTTATGCCAGGACAGCATATATTGCTTGATGTTTCACGTAGGCAGGGGCGCATCTAAGGGGTCTGTTTGGCTGTCATGACAGACCCCTTTGCACTTCAGGTACTCAGCATTAAAGCCGATAAAACGTCAAACGCCCTGTCACTGCAGGTCTCAAATGCGAGTATTTAGGAGCAGGCAACAGCCTACATTTCCCTTGTAACGTTGCAAAGAACTATTACGAAACAACACTGTTACTGCCTTGTCTAAATAGCACCTATGCGGTGCGTTGAATGCAGGTTTTTCTGAATTGCCTCTTATGGCAGTGCCAGCTGTAATGCTATCAGAATCTCATACACTGCCACGCACACGCAGGAGCTGTTTTGTAATATTTTGCCTCATAGCAAGAGGACAGTCTCCAATCATGACCGTTTCGTTTTGCAGTTTCGGCTAATTTTGTCTGTTGTTTACACCTACTAGGTTATGACAAAATTAAGCCAGTTTAGGCTGTCCTCAGCGTCACCCCAAGTAACGTGGGTTCGTTTCCACTGAAACTATGTTTTAATAAGCAACTTCTCATATCGAAAGGCGCGACAGCTAGTTTCAGAAATTGTGGCCGCATTATCTGAACAAAATATGAGTCAAACATTGTATTTCAAAATTAGCCTTTTTAGAATTAAGCAGTTGACGATGTTGTTTGCTGCGCAAGAAGTCCTGTATTGATTATGTGTAATTCTCTTACATTATGATGCAAAGTAATCAGAGCAATTGCAATTCAATCGTTGTTCTCCGCAGTGATTTTGCAAGTATATTTATAACACCTCATCTTGATAGACAGTGCTCTCCACGGACGCAGTTGTGCAGCTGGTTGTCAGCATCGAAAAATGTGTGTACATTTGGATAAACAGCTCTCATTGCTGTACAATTGCGACAAGTGCTAGACCAAATCTTGCACCTACACGCTTCACGATGGCAGTGCGAACTTTTGCACTTTGGTGACATTCCAAAAGAAAAAATACATTTCACATTTTATCGCCGAAATGGCCGCGCCGAACTGTCCCATTCCGCTTATTCTTTAGTAGTGCAAACCTGAACTAACTATCGATCCAAACCTAGATTTTTAAAAAGAAATTATGTGGCAGTGGTATATGACAAAACGTGGTACACTGCCATAGTGCAAGACGTTGACCAGGAACGAGTAGATGCTTCAATACAATATATGCATCCTAATGGATTTTCTTCATTCTTTTGGCCACAGAAAAACATGATTTTTTCCGGATACTAGTACAGCTACCTTATGTGCACTATTGAAAGCACCATGGCTAAAAATAAAAATCAACTCGTGGTTACTACTACCTATGTCTCTTCAAGATCAATAACAAAGATGAAAAGATATTTTAGAAAATTAGCTCTATTAATGCTGCTAAGTGTATGGGCACAAAATCAATATAGGTTACTGCTCTTTTACCTTGTATACTGCGTTAAGTTGTTGAGAAGAATTTCATTGCTTTTGCACTGTTTGTACCATGCATGTGAAGCATAAGGTCAACCATGAAAAATTGTTGGACTATAGAAAGATGGCAATGCTTTCAAGTCAATAAATTCAACAACTTTGTTGATTTGACAAGTTTGTTAGAAGTATTTGCAGTGATGGAGTCTCAGCACTTGGTCTCGGTCCTGAGACTCATCTCGAGACCATTTTTGCAAGTCTTGGTTGTGAAGGTTTCAGGTCTCTTCTTAGTCTCAAAGGCTGCAGGTCTTGGTCACAAGCCTATGGTCTTGAGACTTTCAATATTGCAAAGATATGGCTTTGTAAAATTTCTGTAATTCAATGAATTCTTTATGTTTTATTTGCCGGAAAGAAACAATGAAAACAGGTTGGAAAATGTGAGAAATTCGAAAAAAATTAACTTTGAAGTGGTGACAATAATTTTTGAAAACTATCAGCAAATGCACAAATTTTGAAACCTTGATCAATCTTGAAGTTCCATGTCACGATAATATATATGTGTATGTGAAATAAGATTTTGTGTCAAGTCAAGTAAGATCTCTGGATTTTGTGTCAAATCAGGTAAGATCTCTGGATCGTGCAACTCTGACTTTTAAATTGAATGGAATTATGAAGAAAATCAACTAGACAAAAGGATTATAATCAGCATTTACAGTTGAGAAAAAATAACAAGTTACTACTAAGCAAGTTATAAATCAGATTACATTATAGATTTCACAGTGGTAATGGTCATTTTCTGGACCATGAAAATGATAAATATGAATTTATGTTACATTTGTTTAAATTTTAAAAATTAAAAAAATTATTAACTCTTTTGCACCCGGGTGGTTTCAGCGATTTTGGCAAAAAAAGCAGCAGTTTTCGGTTGCCTTACCAACATCCTAGCTCCTCCGCTGATTGCGCTAGAGAGCTGTTCAATGGCTCAAACGGATCAGCCAGTCTAGTAGATTGCACTCGAAAAAAATTTTTTTGCTTGGGGGTGCAGGTTTTTTGTGAGTGACGTCATAAATGGAGGACTTTTAGGCCACCTTGGCCCACTTTGGCTGGCCCTGGGCGTCAACCGTTAGGTGGTAGTATTTTGCTGAAGTTTTTACTGGAAACTAGGCTACAATCCGAGTCTTTTGATACTTTGGATGACCTGCTG
>JGI24158J21664_10010031_pt1 | contig 12643 bp, 8 predicted proteins | sample Ectturendosymbi3_FD_21664 | JGI IMG/M metagenome (IMG submission 21664) | reverse complement strand
ATTACACAAGAATAAAAAGTCTCCATTACAATTAAAATTACTCGAAAATATGTAATTAATTACACTCAATTACAATTACAGTTGTAATTGATCCAACTCTGGTTGAGAGCAGCTGTATAGTTCCTTGATTAATCTGAAAAAGCAAGTTCATACCTTGTCTGTTTTTCTGTGAGTTACGTTAAAAAAATTAAACACTCTGCATGCTTCTCGTAGCTATCCTTTCAAAAGATCGAAATGATTCTAGGATCCAGTATCTACATGTATTTGTCTGAAGAGCATATGCAAATATGTTTTCAGAAGATACATAATTCATGCGTTATTAACTTAGGGGAAGGTTAATGGATTCGCAAATCGTTTCCAACACTAGTTATAGAATCACGAGTCATTGGTTAAAAAACACATAGGCCTATATATCATATAGCCTATTTTTTAAATATTTTTCATATCCATTCAAGTCGTTCACAAAGCAGCGATATGTCATCAAAACCATGTTTCACACCCTTTCAGTTCTGTAGGCTACTGGCTCAAGGGTGCATTGGTTAAAAATCTTATTTTCTTGATAAAGGAGATACTCCGTGACGTGTTTTACTGTTATAATAGAGTCAACGACTAAGCAATAACTTTGCAACAGCAATAACTTTTTACACGAATCCTGTAGGCCAGTGGTTCCCAACGGGGGATCCATGGACTCCAGAGCTCCACAGACAGACTTTTAAGGGTTCATGACCTTTGTATGTATAAAGCAGGCCCGTAACTAGGAGGGCGCAGAGGGGGAGAAGCCCCCTGAAAATTTTTAGAAAACGAAACAGTGGTACTATTGCGAATCAATAACAACAATACAATTGAAATAATGAAACAGTAGTACTATTACGAAACAATAACATTGTTGAAACTACTCGATAAGAGGTTGTGAAAAGTCCGGCATGTAAATCCTGACATAAAACATTTGCTTAAAGCATTGTTTCGTTTAGAGTATCTTTTATCTCTGTTTCTACTTCCATGGGCACCAAAAAGGGGCGCCATTCAACGGGGCGCCACAGACGTTTGGGGGCCAATTACCCCAAACTTTCCCCTGGATCCGCCACTGATTAAGACTTCAAGTATATGTAATACACTGTATTTGAACGCTTTGAGAACTGTTGTGGTGGTGGTGGTGCTCAATCCTAAAGAACTTTGGAAAGTGTTGCTGCGGTAGTAAAATGCAGAACTTAACCAGGCGGTATGCAGTACTGTAGCCAGAATTTTAAACTGAGGAATTGGGAGGGGGGATTTGAGGCTCAAACGTGAGCTCAGTGCTATGCAAACCACTGCAATTAAAAACTTTTGCAGCAACGTTGTGGTGATTGTAACTATCATTGAAAAAAGCAATTGATTCAATCATTGCTGTTTACTAATTTAAACATTCAACGCACACATACATACATGTTGAAATGATAATTATTTTTACATGTTGTGCACAATTTTAACCTCAGAAAAATAATGTTTAAATAATTGTACTGTAAGTTTTGAAGTTGCGTAACATGCTGGCCGCAAGTTTGTTTACAGTTGATAAAAAATAATCAATACTCTTGTTTAAAAAAGAGAACTTCTGCTGCCATTACGAAGAATGCTGCTTGTTCCAATGTTCTGCTACGGGCTATGCCTCTAATTTCAGCGTCCCTACCAGCACTTACATTAACTAGTTACAGTTACTAAATTATATCTAAGCTTTAAATATGAAGATAAAGTATGAAGTTGAATATGCTCACTATGGTAATAATTATCCTACTAACGTCTATGTTTACATGCACCTTTAACTAGTTACCACCCAAAATCCTTTTTAATGTGTATTTTATGTGTTGCATTGATTTAAGTTAACTAAAACTGTGTTTGAATTGAGTTTGAAGATTGTTCTGAAAGTGATTTCTTTCATTGCATCAAGCATTTTTGCCCAATTCTGGTGTCTACCACACTGAAGATTCTATTACTGACAGAGAAAAAAAACACAAGTCAGTTTCACAAGAATGTACATCACTATGATTGCCATAAACCTTCTCGTGGAACTGCCCATGCTGGTTCTCGGTACGTATAAAATGAAGGTTTTTCAGCCGTTTTTAACATTATATCTCCTAAAAACATTTTGATTTGCGAAAAAATACTATAGCTTGACAAAACGTTTTCTGTTTTCCTAGAATGCATTTTCTTTGTATGAACAATAAAACCCGATCTGATCAAATGAAAACATCTAAGAAAAGTAATTTAAAAGTTGGTGATGCAACGTTCTTCTATTCTCAGTTAAATTCTTTTCATTTTATGCGAAGGCAATAACTGCGAGGACCTAATATGTTCGCCAGGAAAATACTGCTGCGCGTATCTCTTTTCATACACTTGCACATCAAATCCACATTCGTATAGCAGCTGCACTTACATTCCCGGACTTACAGACGCCGTCTTCAGACTAAGGTATTTGAAATAATGTTTGTTTTTCATGGCCAGTGATTTCAAGGACACACAACAATTTCCACTGTACCGAACAAAAAAGCAAAGGCCTGTTTTTTTCAGCAGAATCTGAAGTTTGGATGAATTATGGGTTCTTGACCGTAATGTGCCAAACACAAACGCTAGATGGCCAATCAAGGGCTCTAAAGATGCGGACTTTTGCCTAGTTTTTATTTAAAAGAAAAAAACAAGTAAATGCCACTTGAATTTTTTCTTCTCAGGCTCTGATGACCTTATTCAAATATCCCCTGCTTGACCTCCCCAAGTCATGAGGTTACACCAAAAAGTTCAAATCCAAAAATGCCCAGATTTTAAAATATCGAAGCTAGGAGACTTCTTGCTTCTTTAGAGGGCTTGGACAGCTTTCTAGCTCTATCGGTCGGCAAGTTATGACTGTACAAATTCCGAGCCACAATTGTGACTTTGCGGTCCTTAAAGGATTGATACGATCCCCTGTATAGGACGATGTTCCCAGGCAATCAGCAGATCTGTGCAAAAGAAGCTCTCTGTGATCTAACTTTCAAGATACATGGGTTTATTGAAGACCAGTAAAACGTCGAATTCACTTCAGTGTCCTCATCGTCCACCATTTCCGATCATCGTTTTTTACGCATTTACATTAATCCTTCGTGTATTCTATGAGCAGCATTCAAGCGTTTATTTATCTAGAATGAACTCAATCCTTAATATATTTGTACCCTCTGAGGCTCTAGGCGAAACAAGCACAATCATGAATTCTTGTAAGATATGCAAGGTGGCTCCACTGCCAGTTGGACATGGCATAACACGCCAAGAGTAAAAAAAGTGTGCAGGTTGTTCTCTTTTGCTGCATATGTCACAGGCATTTCCAAATAAAACGCTACTTTATTTTGAAAAACTTTGGTCCAAGAATTTAACCACTATGCTTGATAATAACAAGTGAATTAATTGCAGTGCAAAAGCACGTGTATTTCCACATCAAGTATTGCTGTTGTGTATGACGACACTGGTGACATACTAAAAAATCTGCTATATTGCAATGTTGTAATGTGTATCTTTATATTATTTCAGACTGTCCATGTGTTCTTTGTAAATTAAAACTAAATTTGCCTTTTTTAATTTACGGCTACATCAAGTAATCATTAACACATTTCTGGCAGCAGCATGTAAGTGCAGCTTTGCAATTTTCTAAGTTTGGAAAGTTATTATCGATTTCAGCAAACTTGGCCCAGCGATATCTAGAACTCCTAGTTATCCCTGACGTGGTCGAAAAAATCTTCTCTGCACCGAGTCAATTTTTAAAATAAAACCTACCCTAAGTCGGAGTTCAAAGATTTTGAAGTTTTTTACTCAAGAGTCGAAATCGGATAAAAAATGATTTCCAACTCCAAAACCCTGAATGCTCGTGGGTATTAAGCATGCACACCACCCCTATCCAAACCTTCGTTGATATGCTCTTGCCAATAGCAAAAAAATTGACTAACAACAAGCGTATTTCCTGAAATTAGTTTCAATGTACTTTTTACTGCTGGTGGGGGTTGGAGGATGCATCCTTGTATCCTCCCTGCGCCCGACTAATCCTCTAGTGCAGGGGTTCCCAACCTTTCCTTTACAATGTACCCCTTCAGAATTTCAGCAGATAAGCATGTACCCCTTCAGCATTTTGACAGATGAACATGTACCCCTAAAATTTCCTATGACAAAACATTTTATTATTATTATTGATACATGCTTAACAATGAGCATATAATGATTTTTGAAAAGAATATTCACTGATATATGTATAAATATTTGGAAAAAAATTATATGCAAATATATTTTGCTCTTCTATTGCTAACCTCTAATGTACCCCTTCGGATAGGCAAATGTACCCCTGGGGGTACATGTACCCCAGGTTGGGAACCCCTGCTCTAGTGCAACGAAAGAAAGGTGTGCATGCGCAAAGCCCAAACAATGATCTTTATCAAATCATTAAAACATCTTTTCAGTGTCAGCGCCATCGTTGGAATATCTGTCGGAGCATTCGTCTTGTGTGTAGGAGGAATTGCTGCTTGCGTCTTCTGTTGCGCAGCTTCCAACCGGAGCAACAGTAGTGGCAGAGTTGTCGCAGCAAGTCCTACAACAATGGTGCAAACAGCTGGTAATACGACATTAATGCTCATGGGCCCAATATTGTTGTATAATGTGCGGGTCAGCTTGGTGTGAAACCAACATAGTCATCGGGTCGATGCAGAAGTGAAATTATAAAAATGCAATTTCCCAATTTTGTTTCTTAGAGTTGTTTTGAAAGCTACACTAATCACGCTTTGTTTTTTCCAGGTGACTTACAAATTAATGTACTTAAATTTGTTACTGGACACGGTACTATAGTTCAGCAACATGATTAGCATTCCAAACTTTGACAAATGTACAGCGTGATCACATATAATGGCATCTGCTGTTACAAGTAAAAATCACGAACTAGGCAATAAGTAATGTCAACATTCAAGATTAGCCGATAATTTAATATTTATAGGCTATTAATTGACACTTCTTTTAATCAAAAGAATAAATTGTTTGAACACGTATATTTGTAGTAGCAATAGTTTATTGGCGATAAGGGGGAATAATATATGTACATTTCCAAAATAAACAGACTGCCAGGACACCGAAAAAAACACAACGGTTATCATGTCAGGTGCCCCTAGAAGTTTTTTTAGAGATGCATTGATAAATCCCTCGTGTCTCCCAACTAATTGCGCCCATGTTAATACTGACCACAATTTCACGTATCTTGCTTGACTGTAACATTATTTGAAACCATGAAAAACTTTAAAAACAAAACAAAAGCGTGATACAAAAAATTAAAAACGGAAAATGCATTAACTGTTCCAAGTCTTTGAGTCACAATTCGGTTAATTATAGGAACTACAGATAATAAAATAATATACTCAGCAATGAGGAGGACATCCTTGGCAGATGGAGAGAGTATTTCAAAAATCCTCTAAACCCAACTACTACACCATCAAACAAACATCACGTACGTTTGAGGTAGGAAAGTACTGCTGCAGCAGAGGTCGTCCTGGCTATTGAAACAACGAAGAAAATAGTTGAGAAACCTTGGGAGTATGCAAAAGGTTTCTATGCATGTTTCGCTGACCTCGAGAAGCCATTCAACCGGATACCTCGCGAAAAGCATTGGGGAGTGCTTCGGGAGTCCGGAGTAGACGACCGCCTGTTACTGACCGTCAAGTCTTTGCATTCCTGCTCAGACCCTTGTGTCCGTGTTGGCGGAGTTAAATTACAAACGTTCACCGTAGGTGCTACGGAGGTAAATTACAAACGTTCACCGTAGGTGTTACAAACGTTCACCGTAGGTGTTACATTCCGACAAAGGTTTGTCCTGCCACCACTCCTCTTCATAGTTTATATAAGTTGGACAGATAATCAGAGCTAAGTCGACGAAGATGTCGTTAATGAAAGCTGCAGGAGCAACCGTAGCTGTTTGCTTTTCGCGGATGATTTAGTGGCCAACAGCTTGCATTCCCTAAACAGGGTCTTCAGTATGAACTTGATCGGTTTTCTGCTGCATGCGACCAAGTTGGAATGAAAATTACCAGTAGAAAGACCGAGGTATTATGTCCCTCCAGAAACCCAAGGTAGTGCACGCTGCAAGCAAGTGGCAATAAACTGCAGCAGATGGAGAAGTTCAAGTACCTTGGAGTAATATTCACGAGTGACATAAGACGGAACAAAGAGAGTGATACACGGATTGGTAAAGCAAACGCTGTCCTTCGTGCGCTTTATTGCTCTGTAGTGACACAGCGGGTGCTTTTAAACACCGCAAAGCTGTAAGCTTTTAAATCTGTCTTTGTTCTTATCCTCACCTATGGTCATGAATTATGGCAATGACTGAAAGAATACAATCCCAAGTGCAAGCGGAAGACATTTTTTGCGAAGAGTTCGCGGTGTGACACATTGCGACAAAATGCCCAGCTATATATTTGCAAAGCCCTGAATATCGACCCCCTTCTCCTCTGAATCTATAGATCCCAGCTACGATGGTTTGGCCATGTGTCCAGAATGTCCCAGGAAAGATTGCTGAGGCAAGTCCTGCTAGTTGCACCCACACAGAGTTGTAAATGGGCCTCATTTTGAAGCCTGAACCTAGCCCGAGCCCGACACAGCAAGCCCGAACCCGGCCAGAGCCCGACATTTATTTTTGAAGCCGATTTAGCCCGAAAGCCAAATTTACCGAGTGAATCAAGATATGCGCAACTGCGGGATATCAAAAAACGTAGTGTGCGGGTGTAGCTGCAGGTACATGATTTTATCACACACAAAATGGCCATCACCTTGACCAAAACATTAACTAACAAGCACAAACTCAGCTTGTTAGTCAGTGCTAACACTGCAGAATGTAATGTTTCTCAACATAAAAACAAACTATCACGAAATTATCCACAATGGCGCTATAAGCATTAAAGGAACTATTTAGAATAGCGCTATAGACACGAAAAGCCGGATTGTAGGGCATCGTTTCTTAACACAAGCGAAGAATCGCGGAAGTGATTGATCTTTTCGACGCAATGCCATCGCGTGCTAATTTCCTCACCTCTGTCGCCTTCTCAAAAAGGGTGTGAGACCAATCCGAACAGAGAGCAAAAGAACGCAGTGTGTTTGCAAATAGAATTAGCTGAAGAAAAATCACAATCACTTCACTCACAGAAGTCACCGCAGTGAGCAGAACAAATATACTTCAAGAAAGAAAAAATCGTTGCTTCGAATGGTATAAAAAGCTTGTGTATGCAGGCCCGAAATCGGCCCGAAACATTTTGACAAACTTAAGCCCGAACCCGGCCCGACTCGAAAAGCCCGGCCCGACTTACAACTCTGCACCCACAGGAAATCAGCCCAAGAACCAGGTGGCGTGACTGCATCTCCGACCTTGCTTCGTTCCGTCTTGTTGTGGAGCCAGCAGAACTATCTGATATTGCTGAAAACTGTGAGGTATTTCGAATCCTCCCAGAGCTACTGCTGCCCCGCGACCCTCGCGAAAGGAAAAGCGGTATGATATTGACTGAAATCAATGAAAGTACAATTGGGTACGTGGCAACAGTGCGCGTTGGCTCATTTGCTACAGGTAAAAATTCAAACTTTTGGGCAAGTTTTCCTGCTCCCCCTTCGACCTGCAACCAATAGTCCAAAGGAAAAACTCGTTTGCGATTTTATTGGACGCGTAACGGATTGAAAGGGTAAAGCTGTCTTTAAAGTTACAAAGCAAACATTGGTGCATCGTGAAGTAGAACTTATACTCGAGTTCATTCTTCGCTCTGCAGTTGGCCTGGAAATTACGAATCCCAAGCTGTGCTTTTGATTGAGTTTAACGTGGTCTGATTGCTTGCCAATGATACGTAGCGCATTCACTGAGCGTTGCCTATACAGTAAAATACGTTTTGTCAGGGACACCGGAGCGGAGGTGCATGCCGGACCAATGGGGACACAGGCGCCATTACATAACGGTATCATAAGTAACTTCATGATTTATCAAGATCAACTTGAAACAAATTTATTACAGCTATTCTCGCACACAAAATTCAGAATGGTTTTCTATAATTTCTGTTATTATTTCCAAGGTCAGCAATGTTGCTGATCATGTAAAAGCGAAGAGAATGACTATTATAGCGCGCTTTTAATTTTTACCCTGAACTCAAGCAACCAGTTTTGAACTCGTGGTACGTCAAAACCATGGGCATCCGCAGGAGGAAACGGGCATTTGCCCCTCCTGGAAATTGGGGCTAAGAATAAATTTTTTTTAGAAAACCTGACGTCAGCAGCTCAATTCCGATTAATTGTTTTATTTATTGCAATTATAGTTTATTTACCGCTATGACACTCACACTACACAAGAGCTAGGTTCACTGTTCTGGTGTCAGGCAGTGGTGAGGTTGCAGTTCACTCATGTCCGCTCTTTTGCCTGCAGAGGTAGGTTGCCGAACTTGCGAGCGGATTGTTCTACTGCAGGGGTGGGCAATTAATTTTGCCCGGCGGCCACTTTCAGAAGGCTGCGTTTAGCGGAGGGTTATACCTTATGGAAGCAGAAGCAAGTCTCCGTTAACTTAGGCTCAGCACTAACAGTTACTGTGGTAAGTTGGAGAATATTTCAGATTTGAAAATTTTCCTGAAAGCTTCCGCGGGCCACGGAAAACGCTGTGTCAGGCCACATTTGGTCTGCGGGCCGCTATTTGCCCATCCCTGTTCTACTGTTATTGTGTAACGATAACATGGCAACAAATCTTAAAATGTTCACTTCAAGCTGCGATAGTATGCGTTTTGCCGCCTGTGACTGTTAAACGCAGACATCTTGGCAGGTAATGCAGTGAGACAGCGACTGTTGATAGCAGTAAGCAGGGACGCCGGAGGGCATTTCCCCGCTGACCTTTCAAAAGGGTGACAACGGGGCGGAGGTGTGTTTTTCATAACACCATTATAGATAATTTCATGGTATATGAACATCGAATTGAAACAAATTTTCTATAGTTTATTTTATCATTTATGAGGTCAACATAGTTGTTTAACAGAAGCCATCATAATTGGTAACGATTTTGTTGTTTTTTATTTAATTGATTTGTTTATGAGCAGACACGAAGTCCATAGAATGAACACAATATTTCAGATTTGAAAATTTTTCTGAAAGCTTCCGCGGGAAGCTTTAAGTTTCCCTCGACTTTTTTACTTCTCCCCTGACCTAACGTTGTTCTGGTGTCCCTGCGTTTTGTAGCCTATCCTGAATTTAGAAATGGATGAGTGAAGTAACTAACACGCTCTAATCACGCCTTTGAAATGTGCAGATCGTAGCACTTATATTTGACCAATTTTGTCATGTAGATGTATATGCTTTCAATTTTCTAACGCATGCAACTGCGCACCTCATTCAGGATGATCATAACGCTATGCGGAATTTGGAAAGATGACAAGGAATATAAACCCTAATAGCTAATACCTATTATAAAGTGCAACTGAAAAGATATAGGTGTCTTTTAACATTTTGTATCGTGGCTTTATTTCCTGCACCATTATGCCATGTCCACTTTCAGATAACGTTGTGTCTGAGCTCCTACCAACGTTTTTTCTTTCAATAAAATTTCATGAAGTTGCTGCCGAGAACTGTTTTCCCATTCAACCTCCAACAAAATCATCTAGTCTTTTGCTACTTACAGGCTACCACGTGCAGTCCAGCAGCTACCCCCAACCTTTCAGTGTATCAAGCCAACCGACCAAATCAATTTCTGCTCAAGTCCCGTACGCGAATCTCTCTGGGTATTATCAGCCTGGTGCGGCTCCTCCATCATACTCTACAGCTTTGAACCAACCAGCTACAGCTTAGCTCAAGCAAAAGTGTCAACATTATTTTTACTTTGTATTCGATGTATATTGCAAGCTGAAATTATTATTGTAGAATCTATACTTTAAGAGCAACTTCAATGAAAACTTATAATCCTCTGCACAGTGGCGAACCTAGGGCTTCTCGCGCCCGGGGGCAAAGTCAGTTTTGGCGCCCCCACCTAGACCTTTCGTGGCAGCTTAGATGCGAAAAGTGAGCTAGGAGTTAAGCGGCGTCGAAAACTGAATCGGGCCCTGCATATAGTTGTTTGTAGACCCGCCTGAAAATTGCATATGGCTGTGACGTCACGCATTTGACGTCAAGACCTTTTAATCTTAAAAACCATTAACTGTCGTAGAGTTAAAAATCTAATCGTTTGGCGTGATGCTACCCCACTTTTAATTTTAGGTCACAATTGAACACTCAAACTGTTGTACTGCGACATTCCAAACTGCAGCAATACATTCGAATTTTAGCAATTAGTGAAAGAAAAAGCAAAAACTAGGCAAAAAGCTTTCATCTGCAAAAATGCGCAAGAATCTTAATGACAGAATTTTAATGGGTCAAAACTCGTCTGACAAACACAACATATAAGTGACCAGAGTTGCACCGTTGTTTTTTAAGCACGATTCAAGATCCAAAATGCAGCGTACTCGCTTGTTCCTATTTCTCTCGTCAGGTCTTGTCACAATCACCGCTAGTGACAGCTGTAGGGCAGGATGGCCAACTTATGGCGCATGCGCCAAGTTTTGTGCATTGGGTGATTGAAGTGGCGCATCTTCGTGATCGTAATAAAGCAAGAGAGCAAACCTCAATATTTCATCGGCTTTTTGTTTCGTACAAATCCCTTGTAAGTTGTCTCTTAGCAGTGGCGTACACAGAAAATTTTCATGGGGGGTTTCATTTAGTGGCGTATGGTGTCATTTGTATTTGGTGTGCGTTGTTTGTGACGTCATAATATGACGTCATATTCATGTTTTCCAAACCAACGTATTGGCGAAGTTTGCGCTGATCAGCTATAGCAGACAAAATAAAGAAAATTCATGCGTAGTGGGCGAAAGGTCTGAAAAAAGTGGTGGGACGGTTTCTGGACGCAGACGATAATCCAGATTCCCACCAAAACCAAATTACTACTTTTTTGGCCCACTTACAATGTTCCTTGAAATTTGCATGCAAATTCATTTCGTGGTATTTGCATCAAGTTGACAAATTAACAAGCAGAAAGTATGCGAAAACAATTAATCTCCTTTGCGCAGGTAATAAAGTTTTTGTAAAATATCAGCTCGAGGGGGGTAACCCTAAACCTCCCCCCCCTTGCGTACGCTATTGTCTCTTAGCATCTTGAAAAAAGCTGGTCATGATGTTCCGGAAGGAAAAAACGAGCCACCTGAGGAAAGAGCTCTTTTTTGTGATAACAACGGGTTATTTGATCAGGAATTTTTAGTTAATGTTGATGACCATCTCATCAATCATCCGAATATCGAACTACAGGGCAAGAATAAATTGTTTCCTAACTTTAAGAAATCTTATCAATACATTCAAGATGAATTTCATTTCGCAATTAAAAAATGAGGATGTGAGCCAGTTTCCGTATATAAAGTAGCAGATTGAAGGTGTTGTTGATATTTGCAATTGAGAAAAAGCACTGAAAAGATTAAATTTTTGCAAGACTTTTTTGATAGTGCTGAAGAAAAAGACTGAATCTTTGCATTTGTAAACCCATTCTTACTTAGTGAGCAACAGAATGTGAAAATGCCAATAACACACAAGGGGGAAATCATCCACTTCAAAATAAATTCAATATTGAAAACGTAATTTGAAGGATTTTCCTTCAGTCCAGTTTCTGATGTGATTCATTTCTGGCGATCCTTACCACGTGAAAATTTCCCAGAACTACGAAAATTTGCTCGAGTTATATTTCGTTTTGAAATAACGTTCACATGCGAAAAAGCATTTTTGTCCATGAAATTGATTAAAAGCAAAGCGAAGTCGCGCCTTGCCTATTAAAATTTGAAAAATTATCTGCTGCTCAGTGCAGTCAGTAAATAATTTACCTCCATTACGTGAAATGACTGGTGAAATCGAAGCCAGCTCAGAACGAAACTCATTATAAAGTAAGTAAATGTGAAGTTTATTTGCTGATTTACAAGATATTCCGATTGCATTTAACATCATTACCTGGAAAATCACTAACGATGTGAAATCGTCGTTACAAGATAGCCGATGGTATGACGCATTGGTAGGCTGCTCGGGTTTAAAAAAATTGGCGAATGATGTGCAAAAGGTTGGCCACCCCTGCTGTAGGGGTTCAAGACTTCTGGAGTATTCTCAGAGCACTGATTTTTTTATAACGTAATACAGAACTGACTGAGGGTAGACAGAAAAATGATTATGAAAAACTGAAGGCAAATGATTTTATACAAAGCTACTAGACAAATATAAAAGTGCAAAATCCTAAAGCATTTCTTTGGATATAATACGCTGAAAAGTTAACCGAAAATAAAGAAGAGACTGCGATATATAGTCCTTTGCTTGTAATTATCTAACTTGAAATAAAAAGCATTTTTGCATTTTCTACTGAAAATTTGTCAATTATATCGTCAAAAAACTGATAAAGGATAATAAATGTGTCAATGCATAGAATAAATATCTATGGTCACTGACGCTCCGTGAGACGTTCTAGGTTAGCAATTTTGTGACCAAAGTTTCGACAATCATGTCCATGGAGATGCTCCACTCAGTGCCGTGGCAAGGGTAAGTGAGGCCCCCCCCGAAATTTCACGTGGGGCCCCCCATACGCTATTGGCCTATTATTATGAATTG
>JGI24158J21664_10010030_pt1 | contig 12644 bp, 8 predicted proteins | sample Ectturendosymbi3_FD_21664 | JGI IMG/M metagenome (IMG submission 21664) | reverse complement strand
ATGAGCTTTCTGGGGTTGGCGTTTGAAGATGTACGGCAGTAGTTGGTGGATCTCATTCTTGGACAACAAAAGATATGACTGGTTTAAAACATTGAAACATGAAAATTTTGAAGCATGAGAAATCTGGCAAGCCTATAAGCATTCAAGTAGACCTTTAATTTTGTGGTAAGGTGAACATTGCAGCTGTAACTGATGCAGGATACAAACTTTTACTGGAAAAGCATAACAATCCAGATAAAAAAAACGAGCAATCTTGTGTAAAATCATAAACTGTTCGAAATTTTTTGGAAAATTTAAACTTGATTTGAAAGAACATGATTAAATTACCAGCTCAAAGAAAGTGGTTCTAGCCTAGGTCTGCTGCCATGACACGGTTTGAATAAATGCTAAGCTTTGTCTTGTTAACAATAGCGCCTTAGCAGTCGAGCGGAATGTTCCAAGTTTAGTATGTGAGTGGTGCTGGGTTCTACTCGCCTTTGCAGCTTTGATGGCAGTGGTTATGCATCATACTTTTGATGGGACCGGTTTAGTTCTTTTGTGTTAGTGTTTACGCTTTAGGGTTTGGTTTCATTAAAGTGAATGTTTTCTATGTATTAATAAGGACAACTGAAAATTACGAGTTTGATGAGATTAGGACTGCTGGAGTGACTGGAAACGCCACTAATTATAAAAACAGCCAGGGCGACAATCCCATATGTTCAACCAGAAATGAAATGTCGCAGCCCTCCCGGCCAATTTCACCACGAGCCGCCACTGAGTCTATTGTGAAAATCGAAAGTTAACGCTCAATTCAAACAATTGTCAGATAACTGGTTATTGAAGCTTCAACTATCCAACTAGTGTTTCAACAGTTAACACTTTATAACTTAAATTACAGTGGAACCTATACTATAGTTTGAAAGATTTGATAAGCAATGTATATTTTGTCTCATGAGGCAAAAACTGTTCTGAACTTATTTTGTCTGTGGCTCTACACAAGTGTTTGAAGTGATCACATGACAAGTTCAAAACACATTACAAGTTTGGAATGCATAACCTATATAGCTGACCACAATGCCTAATTTTAGTGCGGGCAAGCTTTTATTGGCTTTTTGTCTGTGTTGCTTAAAATATAGGCAAGTCATAACTCCAAACCTCAACATTTTGTGTCTCTGTATTGTGTTTTTCACGTGACCACTTCAACCATTTGCGTTCGAACAAAGGCAAAATAGCCACACCATGTATTTTGCCTCACAAGGCAAAATAGACGCTATCTTTTTGATATGAGTTACTTGGAAGTTTTCGGAATGTAAACAGGAGTCGGAGTTGATGCTTCAAAACTTTTCGGAGTCGGAGCAGGAGTCTTAAAGCATGGAGTAGGAGCGGAGTCAGAGTCTGAAAAATGTGACTCCACTCATCTCTAGTTGACACCCTAAAGCTCCACCATGACACCCTTTTAAAAACCTTTAAAAAAAACACTGTTTCCCATCATGTAATTTGCTCAATTCGTCACCTCTTTCTATCCCTTGGAAGAGATTTGTTCGGCAAATCTGTCATTTGCAGTTTCGCATTTGATCTTTACGCAGCTAGTACGTGTGGGAATTCAAACAAACTAGGAATCAGAGATGAGTGGAGTCACCTTTTTCAGACTCCGACTCCACTCCACGCTTCAAGACTCCTGCTCCGACTATGAAAAATTTTGAAACATTAACTCCGACTCCTGTTAACACTCCGAGAACTTCCAAGTAACTCATATTAAAAAGATACTGTCTATTTCGCCTCATGAGACAAAATACATGCCGTGACTATTTTGCCTTTGATAGAACACAAATGGTTGAAATGGTCACGTGACCAGCACAATACAGAAAGACACAACATGTTGAGCCTTGTAGTTATGGCTTAGCCAATTCTTTACCCAACGTAGACAAACAGCCACTAAAAGTTTGCCCACATTTAAATTAGACATTACGGTCAGCCATGTATGTAGGTCATACATTCCAAACTTGTCACGTGATGACTTCAAACAAGTGTGTGCAGCTACTGACAAAATAACTTCAGAACTGTGTTTGTCTCACGAGGCAAAAATAGACGCTGCTTATCAAATATACTCCTTAAAAGTATAGGTTCTACTGTATTAAATTATATGAAATCTTCTCAGAATAGTAAAATAAATCTTCTCACATGTTTATAACATTGGTCTCGGGCAAAAATATGAAAATGTTCACAAAATCCCTGAAAATCTGGGCAACAATAGCGCCCAACGTTGTTTTGTTTGAAAAAATGGCACCCAATGTTTGCAGAATCACGTGAAGACCTTTTTTGGAGGTCACCCCAAAAAAAGGTCTCAATGATCCGTGTGAGAGAAAATATTCGCACAAAACTTACCCGAAACTTCGCGTAAAAATCTTTCGCAACCTCAAAAATTCGCCTCCTACACCTGTCTCACCGTTACGTTACGTGAAAGAGCCTAACATCAAAATCAAAGGGAACCCTCGCCAGTTTCTATCTGATGTTTACCCCAGTGTCAAAAACGTTTTGCAGGTGACGTTTATCGCCAAGTGTCGCGGATCTTCATTCCAGTGAAGCGACTGTTTTTGAGTGAATCGTTCAACGACGGTCATCTTCATCCCAACTTCTTTATCCACTTACTGCCAACGTCGCATACTTTTTCAAGTTTCTCCTACGAGATTACACTTCTGTTTTAAGAGGAAATAATAAAAGTTGTAATTGCTAATACCTTGTATCAGTGTTTGCTGCAATCTCCACTACGCGAACCGACGAATGATTGACCGGTGATGCGCTGTGGCTAACTTCATAAGCTTGTAATTTTTTACTAACTCATGTGATATGGAACATTTAAGAGTTTCATCCCAGATTGCCAATTACAAAAAAACAACTGTAAGCAAATTCACTTCAAAAAATAGCCAAACCTCTGGAAATGGTTACATCTTTACCAAAATATTAATTTTTTTACTGAAAATCAGTCGTTTACAGCTCTTTTATCTTTCGGAGCCTCTAAAACTTTGATTGATCTTTTGAATGCAGCCCTGATTAAAATTTTTCATGACCTCCTTATCGCATGGTGGCGATTTTTTTGGAGACCTCGAAAAATAAATTACTAAACCAAGTAAACAGTAAAATGAACGAAGTTTGAGAAAAGTGCAAAAGTACAATAATTTTTTTCGGTAGCTCTGACAAGAAATGAAACATGAGATCTCGACAAAGGAAAAAAGGCGAAAAACAAAAACAGACACAAGATCGCATCAAAAACAAAAACAATTGCCACGAAGCTTGAAACCCGCGCGTAAAATGCGTTCTGTGATGTAACAACTAATTAAGACGAAGGACAAGTAGAATATTATACACCAGCTACAAAAGGCTGAAACAGAACCAATCTGGTGTAGAAACCTAACTTCTGCAAGTTTCATGCGAATGAAGCTCTGCGAGCACCGAGAAAGATGTAGCAAGTAAGTTCGCAAGCGCTGGAAGTGTAATTGTTACCGCGTATCAGAGAATAAACATCTATTGCGATCACTGCTGAAACGAGACCAATAGAAATCATTTTGTGAAGTTCTGGAACCAAACAAGGGCAGCTGCAGAAAAAAATGTTTAAAGAGCCTTTGTGTGGAAGACGAGACTAAAAATAACTTAAATAAATGGATCATCTTCAGATGATCGTGGTGTAGCATCAGCGCCCGAAGTGGAGATAGAAGCCAAACACAACAGAGCAATTTCAGAACAAAACGACAGCAGTTCTGCAGAAAAAACGTTTATTTGTTAAACATAAGTTGCCGTAAACTGATCAAAAATATTCGATTGGTAACAGGCCCGCAACCAGGGGGGAAACCCGGCAACTGACCCCCCGAAAATTTCAAAAACACGTTTAGTTGTTAGGTACAACAAGCTGCAACCGTTTTCGCTTCCCGCCCGAATATATCAGCTGGTTGAACGGATCAAAGACATTCCTACTATAATATGATCGAAGACGAGGACTTCTCAAAGGATGCCAGTTTAACCTTCTCCACATATTTTGAAACATTTAGGGAAAGAGTCAATCAAAACCAACACAGTGCATTTGGACCCGTCCACAATTCTTTTATTTGGACCCGTCCACAATTCGTTTCTCAAATAATTGCCACAAGGTCAAGTCAGTTCTTTGAAGAATTTAACAAAACAAAGGTGAAAAAACAGAAACAACGTATAATATGGTACCCGGCTGGACGAGTGGATTCATGAAAGTGAATTCCGCATCGGAAAGACAAGCGGAACAAAGTTTACGACACTGCCTTTTCAGGAAGCAAGATGTCGATTTCTGAAAATGAGGAGAACATGATTTCAGTAAAAGTACTGCGGTTGCTCAAATACAAAGTAAAATAACTGCAGGTTCACCGGCATTCGAATGAGTTCGGCGATAAATTCAAGAACTTTTTCGTTTCATGACAATTAACCTTTCATTCCTCGACAAAAAACTAGCAAGCTAATCAAAGCGCAACACAATGTTTATGAAAGCTCTGGGCGACCTTGTGTCAAAAGTATGATGACACCGAAGAACGTTACGTCACTGTTTGCAAGGCATCTGAAGAGCACTGGCATTGCTTGGTGCGCCCTTCCAGTATAGGCCAGGTCGCTCTTGACGCAGCAATTCCCCCATTATTGGAAATAATAACTATGGCTTCCTCATGAAAGCGCGTTATCCTGGATATTGTATCGCTGCTGCGCACGAATCACTGAGAAAAATTTGCCTGCACAAGCATCGCGGCGTCGCACTGCACAAGCATCGCGGTGTCGCACAGTTTCGCCAGACTTACCCTGAGCTCTTTTGCCAACAGAGACGAATCTACTTGATAGATAAATAAATAGCGATTTTCATGCATTGCTACAGTTTAAGCGCAGAGTAGACTCGCTGAAGACACCGGGTCGTTTAAAGGGCTTCGGCATTTTCAGAAAGTCGATCTGGTCTTCTTCTCGTTTCTTTGATTTCCGTCAAGGCCCTTGCTTCATGCAGGAACACCGAGTACTGGACACCTGCCTGCGCCGCGGCCCGCACGAAACCGACGTTGGCGGTGACTGTCACAGCTCTCTCACTGTCCCCGGTTCCGAAAATCACCTGAAAATGAATTGTGACTAAGTTTTTTTGTGGTTGGTTGGTCGATTTTAAAAATTGTTTGGAGCTGCAGTGCAAGCTCGTTTGCACGTCAGAGGTGACGTGAGTTACGTGTGCACGTCACATCGTGACGCGTACCGAACGAAAAGGCAGAGAAACGAGTTACTACAAGAATTGCCAGACCAAGTTTTTGATTTTTGCAACATTCCAAGCTCGGACATTATGTCTGACGGGGCCAATGCGAAATAAACGTTAAGTTTCTTTTCTTTCCAAGTAATCTGAATATGGCAGCTTTATATAACGTGGATGCCGGTATTTTTGTCAAATCTGTGTATAAGTATTACTTATAAATCGACGATCTACCATTACGTTATTTTATGATTAAATCTGCATCTTTTGTTTGAAAATAACGTTCTTTGCACCTTTAACCATCATTTGTTATCGGAAACAGGTGAGACAGCACTCGTCTATTGGTCAGCAAACAATTACGCAAAAACGAATCTGATCAGAAAACAAGTTACTTTCGCTCGTTGGTTGATTTTCGAGCTTGATTCCAGATTCAAAGTTCTGGTCGACGGACGATCTTTCACAATTTCAATTCGCTTCAAGAGTTCTTCGCTTCGATGCGATTCGCTCGGACCGCCGATAGTTGCAATGATTTTCTTAAAGTTCGTCACCGCAGTTTCGCACGCGACCAAGTCCCTGTCGCTTAAGAAGCGAGTGAGTCCGGGCAGCGCTGGCGCGAGTCTTTCCTGGTCGGCTTGCTTGTTCAATACCGGAACGCCGTAATTGAAATTGTCAGAACCGTTTGTAAGGTTCGAAACCAAGCAGAGAAGAGCAGTAACATCGAGATTGGCTTTTCTTCTAACATCGCCTCTTGAATCAAGAGATAAACCGTCCAGCTTGTTTTGCGTATCTTTCAATAAACACAAGTCATCAGAGCTTTTGTCAGAATGTTTCAATTTTTGCACGATTTCTGAAAGCGAAACGCTACGCACGCATCGTTGTGAACTTTCCCGATCATCAGCATCGTCGTCATCATCATCATCATCTATTTCGACGATTTCACCCTCGACATAAATGTTCATCTCGTGCAGCTTTCTGGCGATGCACGAGGGGACCCCATCCGAAAAGGAAAACACTACAGTGGGTGCGCGGAAGTCCACTGGGTGCTGCTTGGCGGCGAGAACGTACTGCTCCCCGATCTCGGCCAGGTTTTTCTCCCCATACTGGCCATCGCCTTTCCACACCGCATACTGGGCGGCGGCCTTGCGGGCGACTGCTTTCACCCAAAGACGACCATTGCTTCCGACAACATCCACTCTGACCGAGAATCTGGCAACAAACATGGCCGTCGTTGAGCCAGAGCACTGGTGCTGAGCTTTTGAGCACACTGAGAGCACTAGTGCTGAGCAGCAACAAGCGCGTAGTCAGAAAATTCAACAGGGCCGGGGGAGGTCGGGAAACAAGAACTGAGTCTTAACAGCTTAACCTTTAACGTCCCATGTTTTCAAAGCGTCACGTGTATTTATCGTTTTTTTTTCTAAACAACTGTATTCAGATTTAAGCGGGCAAATAAAAAGTCTGTCTTTCATTGAGTTGACAAGTTTCAACCCCTTTTTAAAATTTTGTTGTTAGTTGAAACACTTTTAGACTATTCACAAGTCGGACTCTGAGTTCTTGACAAGGCTGTTTTTCAACTGCCCGGAAAGGAAATGGGAAATCACTGCTGAAAACGTTGAGGTTCCACACATTTACGATTGAACCGTCACACTACATGCTTAACCATCACAATTTATTATCGCGATTGAATGCTATTGTTGCTAAACAGTGACCACAGCGTAACAAAAGAGTTTGAAACTAAATTGCTTCTTAGCCAGAGTTTGAGCTTCAGGGTATATAATATGACCACACATAAGGAATCACGTTTCTAAACTTTTACAAAGCATAAATAAACTTACTCATCGTTAACAGTATTGTACGTAAATGGATGAAGCAAGCATGAAATGCAATCAAGGCCAACTCTATCAGCAACGTTCACAATTGCTTGCAAACTTTTCAGATTGGTACTAGAGACATGACTCTCCTTAAATACTATGGATCCATCTAGGACTTTTTCAAGAAACCTGTTGAAACAAAGGCTTGCAGTTAGTTTAACAATCTCGCACAAAACCGCACAACATTTATGATGTAACTTCTAGAGTGAGAGTAAATAATAAAATTCCTAGCAATATTTCATGTGAAGCACTCTTTGTAAATTTTGTTTTCAAATTCAGTCTAAGTACCAGGCAAAGTTTCCAACTTTGGGCTTGACACACATGAAATCACAAACTCCTGATCCATACTGTGATTATTGACAGCCATACCACCCATCAACGTTAAAAGCTAACTTTTTTAACAGCTTCATCATAACCCTTGCATGGAATTATTGAAGAGAATTGCATACGGGTTTCTGATAGGACAGGGGTGGAAAATTAATTTGGCTCGGGGGTCACTTTGGGAAGGCCGCATTTAGCAGAGGGTTGTACCTTCTAATTTAATCGTGATATATAAATATACAAAACAAAAAAATAATGGCACACAGAAAAGGTTTTAATACAATTGCACTTACGCAAATACACTTTATTCAGTGAGAGAATTCAATGATACAAATTTAACCTTGCACGCTTGTCAACAAATAAGATTTAAGAATGGCAGAATTTTGCTGAATGCTTCTGCAGGCCACTGAAAACGCTGTGGCGAGTCGCATGTGGCCTGCTATTTGCCCACCCCTGTGCTAGGATAATCACTTCAACCGTGACACCATTAAGATGAGATGCAGTGCAGCAAAGCAATACCAGAAAGAAAAGAGTGTAAGTTTTTGAAAATATCAACTCATTATGACTGAAAAATTCAGCACAATATACAGATTTTATTTTTAATCATACAAACCACCATGTCACCATATTTGGAAAGTTTGTTTCCTATGTACTAGACAATGTGCTTTTACAGATAATGCCCAATTTACTGCATGAAAATTATGTGGTTTGCACATAGATATACAGGAAATATTTTTAAGGGTGGTTGAAAATTTGAAACAACTTGCTGTAATAATAATTTGGTAAAATTCTCAGAAATTTGTCCTGACAACACGTGAACAAAAACATATAAAATTGTCATGCACTTTTTTCCAACCACAACACTAACAAATATGTCAGTTCTACATAATTTTCGAAGTGTCACTCTCACCATTCTATCACTTCTTATGCATACTCAATAATATTTGTGCACCATGAGACTGACTCTGTGCAATTTTCATGATAGTTATCCATTTTAGAACAAAAAAATTGCAGTTAAGCACCGCGTCTATGCATGATATTTGTTTAAAAATGTTTTATTGTATGGTTAAAAGTTCCTTGTAGGTTTTGCACTTGTTACTAATTATGCAACTGTGAACAGAATCAAATAGTTCAGCAAAAAAAAATCCTGAATAGCAAACAGCTTACTAATGCAGCATGCCTATGATGAGGCTTGATTTGCAGTAATTCGAAATTTTTCTATGCACAAATTCATCGCCAATAAAATCATATTATCATCCACTGCTCATTTGGGCAACTACAATAAATACAACACAAATTTAGAAAGCTCATGTTTTTTTGAAGAAATGATAAAACATCCTTTGCATGAAACATGTAACAAAGGATATAAATTAACTGATCTGGCTTCAAGAACTTTTGATCTTGAGTAACAAGGTGCTAGTTTATAATGCTACAATGTATGTTTGCAGGATTTAGGTTATAGTTTACTTAACGGTGGAAAGTAGTTTCATATATAATAACAATACAACAGAATTTAAATATGTTAAGCTATCTTAAAAACAGCAGTACTGTGAACTATATAATAGTAATATAATAACATTTTAATCATTTTACTTTGTGACTGAGTGCTCGGATGGTGCAGTGTTTGTTCGTTTGAAGGCACTGTACAATGCATTAGTACTTTACCTAGCCCTGACCAGTTTATCACTTAGCGTCCTATTCTGCAGTAGTGTTGTACCAAGTGTTACAGGTTAGTGAACAATAGTGTTAAGAATGCATCTGTAACCCTGTGGTTTCACCTCTGACACCTTTGTAAAACATTTCAGTTTTGTCTGTTTTTATCAACCTGTAGTGTGTTGAGCAAACAGTGTTTGCTTCAATGCTTGTACTATGGACTTTGTCTGATTACAAATCACATTCATTCATAATAATTTTTTTTCTTCAAAATCAAGAAAAATGAAAAAACACGAAAAAAAGACATCAACATAACAAAGATGATGGTGGGCAAGCAATGGGTGAAGAGTTGAGGTACGTACTGATGAGCAAGTGAAGCTAGCACACAGATGAAGTGAGCAACAATAAGGGTCATGAGGCAGAGAGCAATGCATTTTAACATAACATTTCATTATAAAAACAAGTAGCAAGAGCAGAAAACAATGTTTATATATACAAGTCGTGAAGAGATATAAATTTAACCACAGACAATAGTGGGGTGGGTTGCATGGATGAGTTGTTCCCAAACAGATGCATAGTGACACCAAATGAAGTTGAAGAGAAAGGGGTATGGACAGATTACAGTAATATCAGCAGCAAACATTATTCCAAAAGTTTGAAAAGGAATTACCACATGTGTTGTTACATCTTAATTTGGAAACTCAAATCAACTCACCTCACTTCTGCCTTAACCTTGTTCAACAGTTTACGTGATCCTTCTATATTTGCTTCTGAGTATTTTGCGAGACGCTGAATCAAGGTTTTTGCTTCATTCATACGTTGCTCAATAGAGAGTTGATCAGAGTAAGACATACTTTTGCACATTTAAGAAGGGTGCATCAATATTATGGTATCCAAACATATAAATAATTGAATTTAGGCCACTATTCATTTATTTTTTAGTGTGCTGACTCAAATCCATGGTCCATATATCACAGGAGTTTAGTAAAAGAACATCAAAATACTTAATCATAGCACTTGTAAAGATAAGTTTAGGTGTCATATGGTTACGAAATAAGTAGATGAAAACAACAATTTGCCATTACACATATGGCAATATAATACAATGTGGAATGGTATGGAAAATAAATATATATGAAAGAAATATGAGCACCAAGAATGTGGGTATCACAAAACCATGCATTAATAACAACAGCACAATGGGAACCGGTGTCCAGCGAAATTTCTGACTTTGACTTGCAAAATTTCTGACTTCACGCCATGTGTGCATGCACAAATTAATATTCTACGTATCAAATACGCTGAGAAAACTGATGATTAGGGCTTACGGTTTGGTGTTTAAGTGTGGCGGGTTAGAAAAGAAATATAATCGAGATCTAATACTAAGTCCAATATTTTTCAGTGGTTATTATAGTTATTCACATAGTCAGTGGTGGTCTTGACAACTTGGGGGCCCTTGTCATCACGGAAGTTTGCTAGGTAAAATGCGTTTCGGTGACGTCATCATGTTCACTCAGCCGTGGTGCGACCTATTTGCAAAATTGGCAAAATTTTGTACAGTATATACTTTGGAGGTCATGACCTAAATGACCCCTGACTATCCCTATAGTACCATCTCATGTACTAATCAGTGTTGCCACTGCTAGGGTTTTTTCACTAGATCTGTTTTTTTTCTGTTTCATCTGGGGTTTTGATTTAAAATCTGGGGTTTTTTGACTCTGGTCAAATTTTAGAAGTGTATGTTGTATCACTGTATTTTCCATTCAGGAATACAGTAGTTTCACAGGCGCAGTATCATGTGCAGAGGCAGTAGGGTCCCGGCATGGGGAAGAGCCGTCCCGGGGCTAGTCGAAAAGTGCTACCCCCCACCACCACTACCATCTTCCACCACCAGCTATTCCTTCTTTTCACCAAAAGTACCGCCCCCCAAAAAGTGCTGCCCCGGGGTATTGCCCCCCTTGTCGGGGCCCTGGTAGGCAGTACAGATGAGTAGGGTTAGGCTTGACCAAATTGTTTGAAATATAATGGTTTACAGATTAAGCACGAATTAGGCATAGGTGAGCACTCTAATTATCATTGATATGTCAAGGGCTGCTTGTACATGATTTTGGAATGCTTTTCTGGTTGTGAAGATGCTGTGGTTGAGAATCACTTCATTGTTTTACGGGCACATGGTGATATGAATGTAAAATTTTGAATGTTAAATTAGTAGTCAAATATTGCAATGAATGCATTGGTTAGGGTGAAAAGGAAGACTGCAAGACCTTGAGTGTATCATGTACATGTTTCAATTTGTGTATTTAAGTGAAGTAAAAGAAAACATTAAACGTTTTTTTAGAAAAGATCTAACTAGCTTTTTTTATGTTACTTCATACATTTGATTTGCTGCTAGCCTACTTGTAAATGGTCAGTATGTTTAAAATTAGACTTGAACTTGTTAAAAATATCATTCAAATAATGCATATTACCTTAATTTTTACGTGCAAGTACCGGTAATGTGCGTTTCAAGTTTGGTTTTGACTTGTTTCAAATATTTTTTATGTCTGTTTTTTTTTCAAGGTAAATTCTGGGGTTTTTCTTCATAACACAGTGGCAACACTGGTGCTAATGAGCCTTTCAATGATCTTTTACCAATGTAAGCTGAAGGATAGGTGAAGCAATAGCAATATCTAGGGATGTACGCCTACGCCCAGGAAACATTTACTACTTGCAAGACAAGCATCTGCAGGCAGTTTGTTCTAAATCACTACCGAGAGTCTTGTCAACCATCTACAGTAGTGGGGCAAAGGGGCAAATTGTTTCCAGAGAGTCAGGGTGGTGGGCTTCACCGTCAGCGATGTGCACATTTTTAAACTTGTCAGAATGTAGGCCTATGTACAGTCTATGAAGCTCATGTATATATGCACCACATTCCACCACACAGATAACGCAATGGCATATACAGCGAAATATCGCCACCCCACTGCTGCTTAATTAAAAAAAGCAACAAATTCAGCACCTCAGCATATCCACCTCTGTTTGTTTGTCTAGAAAGCACAAAAAACAGGGAACCAACCAATACGTCTACAAATTACTGCAGTCTCATAAATCACAAAACACTCTCTACATGAATACTGTAGAGTGGTAACTTTAACCTTGCACAAAAACTTAACACATCCCTCCTGTTTAGGGTTACCAGATGCGTTTTGTAAAAATATCGGCCATTTGTCAATAGTTTCAGATCTAAGCTTTGTCATTATTCACAAGCAGCACAGGAAAACAGAGAGACAATGAGTACTACTGTTGAGCCTCAATAATTCGCCCATATTTTGGCTGGCTCGATTACACTTCGGTAGGTGTGTGTGACGTGACAGTCGCACCAAGGATTGCGTTAATAGCAGCATATAAACTTCACTGAAGGAACTGTCCTGACAAGACTCACTTCTGGAGTCATTATAATTTGAGAAATTCGGTGTTAGTTATTTTCAAAGTTACAGTAGATTATTTATTTTCAAAATACAGTAGAACTCCGATTATCCGAACGCCTATTATCCGAAACGCTTATTATCCGAACACGACTTTAACAAAAGAAATTAGAACCTGACAAGAAG
>JGI24158J21664_10010029_pt1 | contig 12645 bp, 9 predicted proteins | sample Ectturendosymbi3_FD_21664 | JGI IMG/M metagenome (IMG submission 21664) | reverse complement strand
TGAACGATTTGGAATCAATTTTCGTATAGTTTTTTCAGTTGACCTGTGCGATGAACGCAAAGAATCAACTGTAAATAAGCGTTATTCAAAATAACAATCAGGTCAGCGTTGCAATTGCAAAATGTTTCTTTTTTACTGTTTCATATTCGTGTTTTTTGCTCATAATTTTTTATTTAGGCCAACAGTGTATAGCTCTTAATTGCCAATGAAGTCTTCACTGTTGATTGAACTTGCAAATCGGAGTTTTGCACATAGCGACAGCTTTCGCAAAAATGCAGTTTTAGCTGACATTGTTGCAATTTGCTCCAACAGATTTGAAGTCATCCAAGTCAATGTGAAGTGACAATCTCTGCTTTGACACACCTTTCAGAGTTGACCTGAGCAAGTAGTTCTTAAATTGCTGATTTTCTTCGCAGTTTTTTTTATTTCATGGTGTTTGACCTTATGTGGTAAAAAAAAACTTACAAAACGCACTTCAGGAGCGACCAAACGTTTTGTGTTTGACTGGTTTATGATTCTTTATCTTTGTTGGTAATTCGTCTATATTGGTACAATTATTAAATCTCGGTAAGGTGCTGATGTAGGCGAATTCCAATGAACTAATTTAGCCATAAAGTATACGTAGTCTGATTGGCATCCTTAGAATAATTATAAATATTTTATAAGAATTGTTGAAGTTGTGGTGGTTTATCCTGGTAAGCAATGTCGCATGTCAGGGATGGGATCCTCATTACCATCACATGCCACATGAATTGTGGGATATCGCTGGAGGGCAGAAAAAAACAATTAAGTTTTTCTTAAAATTCACCAATACCTTCCAAAGATAAACAAGCAGAAAAATTATGCCAAGGTGCAAGAAACACTTCTCTAGACTTGCTGTCTAAGAGTCTTCCGCAGTCAGTAAGTCTAAAGATATGTTTTCACGCGATATTGTGTCCTAAGTTGCGTAATGAAAACTCTGATGCGAGGCATGTTAAAGTTCATGAGGCCGCATTTGTCCTGCGGGTCGCAGGTTCCCACCGCTGTTCTGAACTGAAAGGTCATTTAATGTGTGCGTGTTCGAAAATAAATTCTAAATTTCACGAGAAAAGAATTTTCTTCAATTTTACTGCTGGTACAACATAATGACATCACTAAGCCTAATGTAGAAACAGGGTTTGTTCAAAAACAACTACGCAAGGAATGTGTCGATGGCAGTTGTCAACACAAGAAACAAAACGAGAAAAAACGTAGCAATTCATTGAAGTACCTTCATAACTAGATACTACAGATGCCTAAAACTTACCTTCAGAGAAAGCAACCGCTGTAGATTGCAGCAGATTTTCTGCAGAGATTTGTGTAAAAAAGTTCATGTCCGTCTTTCACTGCCACAGTGGGAAGGATTACGAATTATTATGCATTCAAACCCAACACAAAATAAACAGAGAATGCAGAAAAAAACAACATGTTTATTGAGCGTAACTCAAATATTTTGCGTGAGTGAAACAGCTGTAATCAAACCAAACACGCACCAAACAGAAGCGAACGATGAAAACATTTTCTTAACACAAGTCGAGAGCGAAGTGCTATGGGAACCAACCTGAAACAAATCTTTGCAAAACGCGAGACGCAAGCTGGCTGCGATTGTGCGTGCAACTACTCAAGTCGCACAGATGAACGCTTTATATTTAAAGGTCGGATTTTTTCCAACCTCGCATAAGTACTTTTTTTGATCTCGAAGGAACCTTCTCTTTTGTTCATAGAAAATGACATCGTGTGATCAACTATGGTTTCATCGATCCATTTCAACCTAACCAAGCACATGGGGCTCTGTTTCGGAGATTTCCATTGTAGAATCGTTTTTGTGTTATTATGAAGTTTTATTCTGTTTTGTGTTTGATCTGTGTTCTGTGTTTTCGCCAGTGATCAGATTAAAGTTTCTTGCACTGCATCAATAGCATGTGGGCAGCCTTAAACATTTTCTGTACCCAATCATCAACAACGTCGTGATTTGGCAAACAGTCCGTTACTTCGTAATTCGCAAAAACGATCAAAAATACGTAAACCGTTTTGTTTTTCAAAATGATCTGATTTGCTCACAATGAAAGTGTACCAATTTTCGCGATTTTTCAATTATGTCCACAAATTTTGCAAAAACTAGGGTACAAACCACTGTGTTGTTTTAATTGAAACGTGTTGAACATCGAGTGAAATAATTTAAACTATGAAAATACCGTTTGAAATTCCGAATTGAGAAATGAGCCACTGCTCCTGCAAGCCTTTTGCAACAAGTGGGAAGGAACTGCATTCGACCTCAGGTGTGCTTCCAATCGTTTTAATTGATTGCATGATGCAATCGGCAGTCATTCAACTTTGAAAGTCCACTTTGCAAAAAGATTGAATTACGTAAGCGCTCCTGCGGCCTTTTTGATTTCGTCACAGCTGTTTTCATACTTTCTCAGTGCCACTGGTTCCCAGAAGACGTGACTCTCTATGAAGCAAACTTGCCATTAAGAATCACAGTTTACGTAAACAGGATTAATGAACTACTTGTATGTGACTTCGCGGAAAGTTCTCATCGACATTCCAAAAATGTTCTTGTCATATTCATTTCTTACACTTCATACCCTCAGACTATGGGCGCCAGCCTCTTGTTCGAGTAATATATATTTGAAGCTAAGTAACATGTTTAGGTTTTACGGTGTACGACCATCCCGAGATTCATTATTGCGAACAGACTATTCATTAATTTTTCACAATTATGTTTTTATCTCATTTTTTCTTCACAATGAAACTACCATCTAAGACACGGATCGCACACATCAAACAACGTTGTTAACGCAGTAAACGATTTGCTTAAGAACAGTTAAGCTGAACAACGGTTCACTGTTCGGTCGCAGAGATGTATAGTATGACGTCATCATTGAAAGACGGAGCAACGCATGCGCAGTGTGATGGCACAACAACGTTGAGATAAAAATAAATTTTTGCTTTATCCACAAGACCAGGCGTTACTATGACTTTTAGAGGTGATGTATTGTGCAACCACAACGAAAAAACATAAAATGACAACAGTGGGATCTTTTCTATGTTGGGTTTGCCCTTCAGCTCTCTTATGTTCCGCAAAGCGAAGTCTCAGCCAAGTGGTATTTGGGCTCCTGATGTTATCATGAATTTGATGGGAAAAGCGTGTACCACCAATCCTGACTTGATTCATCGCCGAAGCTTAATTAGCGCCACCGTGAAAAGGCAATCATCATGAAATCCTTTCGTTGTAGCAACCTCCTGAGGTTAAACGACAATCGGGTTCGCGCGCGATCCCACAACGGCGCGAATATATGCGATTGAGTAGTCGATAACTCAGTCCGATCAACCGCAAGTACACATACGAGAAATGGTTTTATTTGACGCTTTCTGCCGCCGACCGAGTAATCCCTAGATACTATCGATTCGCCGTCGATCATTTCATCGCCGTGCGTCTGACAAGAAGCGTTCTTCGGGATGAAATCACGTTAATTTGAACATGCTGATAAAGTCAGGCTTATTGGCAAAATTTTCAACAAGCTTCCAAAGATTCATTTCAATGTAGTTGTGTGCTTCACAGTACATGACAGAAAAAGATGATCAACAGATTAGAATACTCGGACGACATTTAAACAGTTTGTAATTTTTTAGGAAGACATATTTCAATTTTTATTGTGTTCAGGTTTATTTATGCCAAAAAAACGTTGAGATTACAAAATGAAAAATTTTTCAAATTGCCATAAGGCAAAACGTTCTCCTCGCACAGTTCTCTGTTGAATACCGCCCACTCCGCTTAATATTATTTTTAGCTTCAATGTCAGATTCTTCTGGATCACGTCACAAAATTTACTCACTGTCGGTGGATAAAGAGGACCAAGTAGAACGATGAGTTTTTACCTTTTCTTTACTGGTGTTTGAAGCTACAAGACTATCATGCATTTTCAGTGCAACAAATGTGTGTTTCCTGCATAAACGTTCAGATTGCACCTTTCACAAATAATTGACTTGCATAACGTGTATTCAATGCCGTCACCAATATGCTTTCGCATGCAGATTGCATGCATAGCTCCTTGTACCGATCACGCCCAGATAAAATAAATATTAGGGCTTCTAGAAGAAATTGATCTGTCGTTGTCTGGATTGTTTTTGTATTGAAATGATTGATAAACTGTGCTAAGATCAAACATTTAATGCTCATAGTCTCGCCAAGAACTGGTCATAACCCAAAAGGATTTGTGACTGAATCTTTTTTCATCATCACAAAATAGTTGCTTTCCCGCAATTACTTAATAACAATATGAGGCCAGATCTTTGAATACAGTAACTTTGAAAATGTTAAATTAATAAGTGTGCAGAAAAAACATTTTTTTTCCAACCAATTTGCAATGAAACTCCGTTTAAAATACCTAGAAGCAACAGGTGTGAAAATTGAGTAAAAGACCAAAAAACCTAAGATAGAAACTGCAGAACGGCCAAAGTTCACCCTCAGAAATTTTCACACGACATTCGGTGCAGCCCCTTTGACATTTTGCTCGAAACATTTGGTGCATCTATCGCATGAGTCACTTATCATGCGACAAACAAAAATTGAAAACAGAACTTATCAAGTTACTAAGCCAATGCAAGACATCGCAGAAATAAGCACAAGGGCAACAAAGTACATTTCAGCACGTTGAGCTGAAATATAATCTGACTCATCAAATTCTCGCTTAGTCTTTCTTCAGCAGTCTTTCACTAAACTTGTGGCATATAATAAATAGATATCATACCACTTAATAAAAACATTTTTATTTGCTTACAGTGGCAGTGTTTGAAAGTCCCATTCAAGCAGCAATATGTCGCAGAGCATTATCACTGTCCAAGCACCGACATGGCAAGCACCATATCGTGGATGGTGAAAAATATAAAGAAATGTTTTTAGCGCAACATTCGGTGCAGAGCCATTGTTTTTAATGAATTGCAACATCGATGCTGGAGTAACAAGCAGGGCCTACGAGAGGGTGGTACAAGAGGTACATTGTACCCGGGCCCTATAGGTACTGGGGCCTGGGAGAATGAAAGTACAAACGCACATTTTACTGTAATCAAGCACAAAATACTTGTGTGAGCCTGTTGCCAGTACAACAATTAATCTATTTGTAAATCTTAGAACGATAACTGTTTCATCTACGTGCTGATTACTATAAGCTACACTAGTAGAAACAGACTATACAAGTTTCAACGAGAGCTCCAGAAGCTACTGCAAGCTATACAAGTAGAAACAAGCTATACAAGTTTCAATAAGGGCTCCAGAGGCTGGGGGCCGGTATCAGTCTTTGCACTCTCTCGTAGAATTTCTCTCAGATGCCCTGGCAACAACGTGCTGCGCAATAGCGGTGCGTCAACAAAAGCATTCAAAGCAAATCGTACAATTACAATAGACTGCAATCTTTACCAGCAAAGGCATGCACAGCATTGCCGGGCGATCGCAACAAATTCACAGGTGTATGTAAAGATACCATATCTTGCTGGGAAAAGATACCATACCCTGCTGGGAAAAATGTTTTATACCAGTTTCAAGTTCAGATTTTTTTTGTGGGAAAACTAACCGCTTTCAGTCTCAACAAAACTTAAGTGTAAATTTTACCCGATTCCATCCGGTCCAAAAAGACTCGTTGAACTTGGTTCATCAGGCATTAGCTGCCTGCAGAACTTACCCAGCAAACATGTTTCTGGTGCACATTGGTCCCACAACCGAACGAACGTACCTAAGATATTTAATGTTGGAATTAAGGCTAAAAATTTAAAACTTTGCAAAGTTTACGGGCTTTGTCGCTCGTTCTTACATTTTTGAAATTGTCTTTTGAGGTAATAACACAAAGTTCCTGACCAGAAGAAATCGATGCAAATGTCGATTTTAAAATCAAACGAAAACGTTTCATGGAAAATGTTGCTGACATTTCTTCAATCAATCTGCAACTGAATAAGCCAAACTTTATTATGTTTTCAACGTGGCTAGGTGGATGCAGCGTTCCACGCATTTGAATAACCATCCATTCCCACCATGCACGCCATTGAACAATGTGCACAAGAATTTCAAATGAGCGCAAAGTCTATTCATAGCAAAACGATTTTCCTCGATAGTATGTTACGTGTTTAGTTAAGCAATTGTCTGAACGCTGGTTACCTGAAACCTGCCTGCGTTAGGCAGCTGTTAGCTTGACATGATTGATAGTTTCATGTGGCGACAGCTTCCGACTTCGAACCTCAAGCAACCGCTGGTGACTTCTCGAACGCCTGAAAAGTTAGTCTCAATCTGTGCGAAATAGCGCCGATTCAGGTAAGTGATCAATTTGATTGAGAAAAGCAAACCGACAACGACTCTGTAGATGTGGCATTGGTCATTCAAAACTGTTTGGTCAATATAGAAAAAACGTTTGTGACATGGTGAATCGAAACAAAGCATACAAGGCAAAATCTCAAAACAAACTGGAATGTAAAACCGCTTTGTGATGTGCATTGTCTTCCTCGAATTACACTACGAGTTTCCAAAAAAAACAGTTCCAAACAAATGGTTATTATGTTTTTTGTGTTTTCATTTAAGGTGATGTGCGAGTATCAATAACTAACACCAAAGGTGCGCTATTGGAAACTTTTAGGAACCTCTGTTTTAGAGTACTTGTTATATTTTAATCTCTGTTTAAACTTCGCTAGGCTTCGAAAAAGGATGTGTTTATATCAAAGAGCGCCATTCAACGAGGAGCCATGGATGTTTGGGTGATCAGCTGCCCCAAACAGCCCCTCTTAAATCTGCCATTGACTGCGAGGTATTTTGACTGTGAGCAAAAGTGCAAAGTTTCGTTGCCAGGCCCGTAGCCAGGTTTGAGGCTTGGAGGGGCAAAATGCATTTTAGGGGATCACGATATTTGTTTTTAATAATATTTTTAAAACAAATTTTTCTGGGAACAAGAAAATTTGGGGGGGTACAAAAGATATTTGGGGGGCACTGCCCCCGAATGTCCCCCGTTGCTACGGGCCTGTTCGTTTCTGGAATTGACTTTCAGCTCAGGTTTAGTTTCCTTGTTGTTGAGATGGACTGTTGAGGTCGTTATTAAAGACCTGAGATTTAACTTCCAGTCTGGAGTTATTTGCTTATAATCGCCATGTCTTTGGTTAGCACTTCTTTTACTGCTTGCCAGTTTCCTTCAGCATGCATGATTGCTAGATTGACAGAGTTTGCATGCTTTCTGGAGACGGTGGTTGGCAAGTCAGAAGTTGACGAGAAGGGGTGACAAGACGGATCCTTGTGGAACACCATTCTCGAGGAGTTGCAACTTGCTTCATTTGTTGCTACCGGTGGTAAGGGTGAAGCTGCGATTACCAACCAGCTCCATGATCAAGCGAACCATGTGTCTGTCAGGTAGCAATCGCAGTAACTTCCAGGTGAGGCTGCGTTGACATACAGTGTCGCAAGATGATGTGAGATCGGCAAGCACAGTTCCTGCTTTCTTCTTAGGCGAAAAGCTGTCATCGATATCTTGCGACAGCAACGTGACCTGATCTATGGTTTTACCTCCCGTGTACAAAGCCCGCCTGTTCCTGTCGGAGAATCGATGATTGGTTCGACACGAGCGGTAACGAGTCTCTCGAAGGACTTGAAGGTACCACACAGTAATGACATGAGGTGATAGCTCTTTGTTGCCCCCAAAGGCTTATCTAGTTTAGCGATTGCAAATACTCAGCTAACAAACAGAAACAATGTAAAAAATGTGATGCAAACGGAAAGAATTAACCAATTTTCAGTGGAAATAAAAAATGAAGACACTATTGCAAGAGAACTGACAATGTAAACAAAGATTGTCACTGGGTCACATAGGATTGGTGAAAAATCATGGATGTTATCTGGTCAACCAACTAGTTTGCTTTATCCCACCTAATGATGATGTGAACATCATTTCAAGACCATTGCGAAATTTCCTTTCTGATAACTTTGGAGTGCTACAAATATAACTTGTGTGCAGTGTCATTCGTAACCTTCGATCAGAATTGCACAAAGTACGGCCTTCAACAAACATTTTATTCGGTCCTGAACATGCAGTTTAAAATATAAGTAAAGGTGGCCGTGCAACTCGCAAAAATTCTTTGTCTGCTGTATGAGAAGATACTTCGCAAAATGATGGCCGAAACAGACGTGACGAAGCAGGCTCAGTGTGTGGAAACAAAACAGAAGCAGTGCAAAAAGTAAGGATGCCTTGAAAACACTGGCGGCCGTAGACCGTAATTCAAAAACAAAACGGGATGCGGCCCGGCAACAGTGAAAAGGCTGTGCAGCTCTGCCGCATGGATATCGTATATTTTTGTTTTTGTGCAGTTTTAAAAGTACAAGTGTGTGATTGCAGCGGTGATAACATTTTATTGTATACGCCTCAAGATAAAACCTTTGCTTACAAACCATTTTTGTTGCAAATTCTTCTTCATTATGCCATAGTCACTATTTAGCAGCAATGACAATCGATCTGGATATTTATGCTTTGTGGTAGTTCAGTCTGTTGCGATCGGAAAAGCCCGAGCGGCATGTGCGCAAAGCTTCACACTGTGGCATCAAGCAACAATAGAGTTCCCACGCCACGATCACTCTATTATTGCGTGTTCGCGCCACATATATATTTTGTTGTTCTTCGCGCTCATCCCATTCGTGGTGAATCATACAATCAACGCAACGCCAGCGGAGAGGTTGCAACAAGTCACTGCTATGTTGAGCTTTAACGTTTACATCAATTATGTTCTCACAAACAAAGCAGGGTACGACGCCTCGAAAATGGCGTCCCACAGTAATCCGTCCTGGCAGCCCTTCTTTTCCATATCTACACCGCAGACTTGCCAACCACCGGCTCCAGAAAGTATGCATACACCGACAATTTAGCAAACATACGCGAGTTCCTTTAAGGATTTTAGCAACTTTTCTCAACTTTATATGACGCTGTCTTTATCATATTTGTGAATTACATTGTTATCCCTAAATAGCAAGCTAAACACCTCATCGTTTTTAGTAAGCAAGCTTAGTGAAAGCAATGTACAAAGATGCTCGCAACCGCATTTCATAGTGTTTTGATAACAACATCCAAACATTTTTCAAACGATTTGAGAGACTCTAGTTTTACCTTTCTTCAGCTGCGTACGTCACATTAGTTGCTCAGGAACTAGAGGACAAGTGGTTCTACTTCATTTGTAAGTCTACTTCGGATGTTGATATCATGGAGCAAAGTTGTTACTCGGCTAAGCGCAGGGCTGCAACCAGCTGGTATTTTCGGGCGGGATACATACATTGCAAGTTGTTGTTGTATCTAACCTGTAACAGGTTTTTGAAAATTTATTGAGGGCAACTGACCGTTTCTCCCCCCCGTTTGCAGGCCTGGTTGGAAGTGTTGGTGTACATCAGTTGTGTTGTCGCGATGGCGACCGCCATAACTTGTTGCGCTCAACTAAAACATTGGTTGCTGTTGCATATTGTGCACTTATAGCATTGAGATTTTCACAAGTGCTTTTGCAAGGAAGTTTTACGAGCAAATGCAGGCTTTTTTCCAAAGTGGAGGGTTGGAATTTCACTAAAAACAAATTTGAAAAAACGTGTTAATTCAATAAAAGGAAACACTTTATTTATCAGTTTAAATCTGAACATAATTGTTCAGAAAAAAACGCCAGACAATTGCATGTTTTATGGATGAAGCTTTATGAACAAGGGCTATTAAATATTTAAATGTTGAGGTTCAATGGTTGTGTTCCCCCCCCCAACAATGTGTCTGGTTACGTGCCTGCCAGCCATCAAAGATGTTTGTTGCGAACTTTCACGAGAGGCTGCGGTTAAGAAAGTAGTCTGCGAGGTGCACCTTTCTGCAAAAACCGTGTCGAGTGCAGTTCTGAGGACATCGAGGCTGTGTTGTTAGAGTGGATGAAAATGTCGCCATGGTTCGGAATCCAGGTTGATGAATCTACGGATTTTGACAACAAGTCGATACAATTGGTTGATGTGCAATGTCTTTATCAATAGGATATGCATGGGGATATATTATGTGCACTATTGTTTCCAACCAACAATGCAGATGCAGAAATATTCAAGTCTCTGAATAATTAAGTCAGCAAAACTGAATTGATCCCAATCACTGTCGGTGTGTGCACAGACGGAGCTGCTGCTACGACTGGATGGCTATGTGCTGCTTTAACTACAGTATTTATATGATTTAAGTGTTTGTGGATTTCCATTCTGGTACAAATCTCCCCTTAGGTTAAAAAGGTTGGTTGGTTTTGATTGTGAATCCACCCATTGTGTCATTCAGAGAAAAAGTCTGGCTGGCTGAAAAAGGTCACCTGACCTTCACAGGCAACTGAGCAACAACCAGGATTCAGAGACTATCAATAAAGTTTAAACAATCTTGAAAGTACAGTACACCAGTCGCTGCTGAACAAAACTACGTTAAGGACAAAATAAACACGTTCGTCACTCCGAGTTGCTGCCTAGCACAGGTTTATAGTCATTGACGTATTTATGCAGAGGCCAAATAAGCCATGGCCTTGGGTCCCGCACTTTTGAGGCCCCGCGCTACTTTTTCTCATGATGACCAGGGCCGGCCTTAAGCCGATGCAACCGATGCAGCTGCATTGGGCCTCGCGCATCTGGGGGGCCAGCGCCATGGTGTTTGGGTGGATTATTCATTTTTGCCAGATACACCTTGCGCTTGAGAATTCAGTAGAAACGCCATATAAATTTCATAGTTAACAAAGAACGCTCTCGTCAGAACCAGGAAATTTCCTCTCGAACGTTAGCAAACGCGCTCAATTCTCGTGTTAGTGCATATTTTCGCTCTACCACGATTGACTGAACACGATGACGTCATAAAATCTTTTCTCAGAGGGGTCTCGCGCCTAGGTTTTGCATTGGGCCCCGCGCCCAGGTCTTGCATTTGGCCCCGCATCTGCTAGGGCCGGCCCTGATGATGACTCATCACTAACTCAAAATTTGCGAGACTGCGCAGAGGCATAACTAGTAACTTCACAATTTACTTCCAAACGAACGAAAGTGCCAACGCCTAGTAGACTCCTATCGTTATTAGTGTGGTAACAATAGGGCCGGTGTTGGCAACTGCTGCGCCTAATTGGAAAACTTGATGGCGGGGCCCCCACCGCTTCCAAGAACTCCATGTTGCTTCTAAATGTTTGTTCAAATTATCATGTTCATAACATAACCTTGAATTAAGGATTAGAATAGTTGTTTGAAACCACTTGTTGACAAATGCACTGGCTCTGTTTATACTCAAGAGTTTGCAATACAGAAAAAGCAATGAATGATATCAGCAGACGGAATACATAATCCAGTCTTTCAACACTGTCCCCGTTTGGACGTTACGATAAAATTTTGGAAAACCCAAACTTTTTTCATTTCTTAACTGAATGTTGACCCAGTACATGTGAAAGTGACGAGAGAAAGAATTTCAATGGTACATCGAGCTTGGGGTCAAGGGCGTAGAAACATTCTCCTGTAGTGGCAAGACCACAGATTAGTGTTGCTCCCAGTGATCTTGCAGGAAATATGTTATGAGTGATGGCAACTTATGCTGCTGGTGAACGAGTGTTTAGCATGGCTGGGCATCTCGTGTACAGCACAAAAACAAATTTAAAAGAGTTGGTCAGTGAACGACATACTCTCTCTTTCAATAGTGCTTTTGAAGCTCAGGACGAATCGCTCAAAGTTGACCGAAAGGCTTCACATTTTTATTTTGCAGTGTTTTTCAAGACATCCTGTTGGCTTTGAAATGAACCACTGGATAAATTTCTGCCAGCGATGAAACACGTTGCATGAGTTTTTGGTTGATTTGAGAAGGCACGATTTCTTAAATTCCTGCTGGTGGGGTTTACAGTAGAAGTATGCGGGAGCGGGAAAAAAAACTCAATCCGCGCACAGGCGCGTGGCCAGGGGGGGGCAATGGAGGCGATTGCCCCCTCCCCCCCCCAATTCTTAAAGTTGCACCAAAAATCTTCAGGGTAATCAAGCTTTTGATGTGTAAGCCAAGGAAATATTTCAATGCGAGTCAACGAAACTGCTTACGGCACCTATTCCATCAGCTTTTAGTCGAACCTGATCAAAACACTATGGTTCACCAACTGTCCATGATTACTCAAACGTTGTGTACACGGGCGTCGGAAAGTTTTATCCAATGAGAGGCAATTGTAAATTTTTCCAGGTAAACTAAGGACACAACCTTTTTGCTAAAAATTTAGGAAAATGTCAAATTTCAAAATGCACGGAGGGGCTCAAGGACCACTTCTTCTCATCCACTTCCAACGCCAGTGGTTGTGTATACAGTGTAAATGTTGGAGAATTCATGTCATGGCTGATACTTAGCTGAGGTGTAAGCTCCGTGTGGAAGCAAATGATAATGAAATACGAACTTGTACCTAACCGCTTGTGATCACTAACCGAAAGTATAACAAGGAGTAGCGCTTTTCGCAGATGTTTCAAGCCCACCAATTTGCTGTATCTCACCTAATGGTGATGTAAACTTAATTCCAAGCCCATCGCAAACATTCCTCTCTGATAACTCCGGTGTGCTACAAATAGGCCTACTATATGCCTTGCCCTTATCTGCAGCATCAGTCGTAACCTTAAAC
>JGI24158J21664_10010025_pt1 | contig 12646 bp, 5 predicted proteins | sample Ectturendosymbi3_FD_21664 | JGI IMG/M metagenome (IMG submission 21664) | reverse complement strand
CAAGGTAGAGTCTTCGATTTTACTTCAAAGGCTAAACCAAAGTTTGGCGTAGACCAGAGAAGGAGTTCTCAGTTCAGAGTCGAAGAGTGAACTGAACTGGGTTGCCAAAATCAGCCCTTTTATACCCAGATCTTTTGGAAAATCCCTAATTAATCATTTATTGGTTCCTCATAAAACATTGCATCATGATATTAATGGCTCATTACTTCATGATATTCGATGACATCATTTTTGGCTGTTTTTCAATATTTTTCCATGACAGCATTTTTTTATGGCTTCTTCAGCTTTGACCATAACGTCATTGATTCTCTGTTCGTTGGCTCCACATGTTAGCCATTTGTTTACGTAATTTATTCACAGTCTATTTCTGGAATTCTGTCATAAGGTAATTGTTTGAAGGTTTCTTGTCTTTGTCAGACTGTTCAAAGCAATGCTTTGCTTGTCACGTTTTCCATGCTTGACTGGTTACAGCCTTTGGAATAGAAGCTGGTGGTTCTTGTCTTTATTGCTTGAAGCTTGGACTTTGTTTCTTTAATCAGATCAACACTTAATATGTACAGACCATTATTATGTGTCTGCTACATCACTTTACATACAAAATGTAGCAGTAATGAAAATGGCTTGAAAGGGCAGAAGTTTCAATCAAAATCATAAAGTTGTGTTCCAGTTCTAGCCGGTTTTGTCAGTCCGACTCCACGAGTCCGAGTCCACAGCAGTGGCACTCGAGTTCAAATCCAAGTCCAATACTTAGCGAAAGACACGAACCCGAGCCTCATTTCATTCAAGAAACCGATTCCAAGTCCCAGTTCGAGTCCATAGAAACTGGACTCGAGTCTGGACATGGATTCGGAACTATCCAACACTACAAGAGATTAACAAGCAATGTGTTAAACAGTGGGCTATCACAACTGAAGCGATCACGCTTCAGTGGAAGATGCCAGAAGCATAGCCTGTTCCGCGCTCTTTTGTCAGGTTGGCAAATGTAAGTTTTTTGTATTTTTCGTATTCCTTAAGCCTTTGGCAGTTCATTGCAAGCTTCATCCTTTAGTATTAAGGTTGTTAGCAAAGCCCACATACGTGTAAGCTGCCCAGAATAAGTAAAATTTGTGCTGATTTCAATATTTGGCACATTTATTAGTGGCGGATGTCTTGAGCTTGATCGCACAAGCACTGAAAGTTCTAAATCAAGTTAAAATCAAGGCGACATTACAACTGCAAAACCTGATGATCAGGTTGTCCAACTGAGGTCCTCTCGACAGTTGGACAGTTTTCTTCTAGAGGTTTCAAGCTAATGGCTGACCTGTAATTTAATTTGTAGTTTTGATGAAGTTACTATAAATAGGATAAAATTTAGTTGGGCGTTCAAGTCTACTGGATGATCAATAGAGTTGCAAATAAGTACTGGGTTGCTACCAGCAGCCATCGCGGTATTGGTTTAATCAGCAAATAATTGGTGCCATCAGAGAAAGTGTAAACTCAACTAAAATGAAACTCAGCCCGGTGTTCCTCAACCCTTTCCGATCCAAAAATCCCCGTAAGTGAGAAGCAATTTCCTTCAGACGAAATGTCAATCATGACATTAACTGTTAAGAACACATAAAATTTTGTCTTCATTTAAGGCGTTACAAAATTTTACAAATAAAACATTTTTGGGCAAATCCTCAATGTTTCAATGTTTTATTCTAGCTAGAGCCTCTTAGCCAACAAGGAATACTAGCCATGCTTATATTCAATAAAAACACTTAAAGACATTTGTCAGCCAGTAGTCTTGCAATTAGTTAAAAGATTTCAAAAATAACTGGAGAAAAAAGCGTTTGAACAAAACAACTTACAATAAAATATTAGACATTGAACCTTGAGAAATTCACCTTTTAAACCACTAGAGTCAGTTTTGCAATATTTAGATGATTCTTTTACAGCAAATATGCTACTAAACAGTACAAATGGTATAATATCTCCAACTTCTTATTCATTTCATGACGACATTTATTGATAATAATTATTCACCAAAAGCACAAGAATTTACTTATTCAACGAAAATACAAGCTGTAAATTTCTACTCCACGTGATCATACTGAACGTGTGTAAATTATATTAAACATCAAAAGTCGTTTGTATTGCGTCAAACATTCCCAAAAGAGGTTAAGGTTGCAATTAGCAACTTACTTGAATAAGATAGCCTAACAGTGAATGGCACTCCAACGCAAATACTAAAAACTCGCAAAATATGCTTTGTCCTTCTATCTGGTCTAATGTTTTATCTTTGCGTAAAAGAAGGCCCATGCCTCAGAATAGGCATATGTTGTGGTTATTCACGAAAGAGGCCAGAGCTACGAAGCCATATCACTCCTTTAGACAACAAATCAGATTTTCAAACAATTTTTTTCAAATTAATGTACCATGTGAAGAAAGAAACAATAGGTTTTCTAACCATCAACGTGGTTTAAAATTGATTATGTTCGTTTTTTTGGCTACATATTGACAGGCATGAAAACTTTCTACAGTACAAAATGCGAAAAGCTTGTAATCATTAGTGCTTCACTTTCTGACTTGGCGATACCAACTGATACTAAAGTTATAATAAACCTCTAATACGTTTTCGTGAGAAAAACATTATTGAACAAACTACTTTTCAGGTAACTGCAAGAAAGACGTCAGTATCCTGCCCCGTTGCTAGGGGATGTTGATCAAGTAACAGTGAAGTAATCAACGGATCCCTCAGGGCGCAACATTAGGAACCCTTCGACAGCAACGCAGTCAAGAATTTTGTTCGGGAGGGGTCAGTCACTGACGTAGTCAGTTACTGAGATCATCGCAAGTCCGACTGTTCCTTCCGTTTATTTTCGAACAGTTGAAAATTGGTATAAGGCACCAGTGAAAAATCTTAGTAAGTTCGTTTCGTGGGGGGCATGGACTCTTTGACCTCATATCTGGCTGCGCCATTGCCCTGCGGTCTGCTTGGTTTATTTTCGATATACCAAATGTTTAATTCTACACTGTTTGCTAACAATACTCTGCTGTTTATGTCCTGTGTAAATGATGACGAATGGCAACACAATAAATAGTGAACTTCAAAACGTTGGTGAATGGAGGCCACACAATAAATCCTCTTCTTGTTCAATGCCAGATATACTGTATAGTGATTAACCACAAACCTAACCTAATACTACTTTAAAGTTGAAACCAATAGCTATCAGTCACTCGCACCAAATATCTCGGAGTCCATAATGGGAAGAAACATTCTTGTTTAGATCGCACACATAACGTGGAAAAATTTTTCTTGCATGGCGTGAAGGAATTATCTTCAAGATAGGATGCTACCTAAGTGATAGTCCTCTGAGACCACTTCGCTGTAGTCTAACTTAAAGCCATCTGCAATTGGTGCCTAGGGATGGAACTCAAAAACCTGTTTTGAACCGATTAAACGTTCTCTCAACAAAATATAAGAGAACGCTGTTTGTTTCACCCTTTTGTGGTTTCTAGGCGAATCACCCTTACGTGCATTTCTCACTAAAACATGGTAAATCATTGTAAATCGTCACAGTTTCAGTGTACTTTTGTTTGGTAACTATTAACGAGAGAAACAACAATCAATTTGCTAAAATCGGTGGTTAACAAACAATGGATTTTGTCTGCAAGGAACTAAATAACATCTTGTTCAACTTTCTAATTCGTTGCATAGGTTGTGTGAAGCCCTGTATTTAAATGGAGCTTTTATAAACATGGCCAAAAACAATTCATAAAAAACCTTGTGTGTTTATTGGTTCGTTCACAATCGTTGCAGAAAAATCATACTTTACTAGCACGAACGTAGTCATGAAGATACACCACATGTGATAAGCGCTAACGGTACGTGAAAGTTTTTCATGTAGTTTGCGATTACTAGAAGTTTTAGTTTTAGGTCCCAGGACAGTACCCTTTTCAAATGTATTCATCAAACGTTCTCGCCTTGAATTGTTCATTTGTGAGTTCTGGAGTTTTTCTGAATCTGGTTGGATAGAACGCTGTACAGGACGTCACAAAGTACGCATGTAGAAAAAGTTTTGGAACCACTGGTTTAGTTAAAACGCTTCAGCCAAGCCCAAACTGTGTTGGTTGACCACTACTTGAAAAAATTAGCAATATCCAATGAAAAACTGTAAAAATAAATCTAAACCTTGTAAAATAGTTCTTCAATTGCCCGTGTTGAAAACTACTTTATGACGTAGCTTAGCTTTGAGATAATTTATTTAATTATTCCGTTTCACTAAACTGCAAGTTGTGAGTTCTTGGGACCTAATTGAAACCACCCTTTCAACTAGATTGCCATGTTATTCTGATCTTTCTCTCCTGATACGAATTGCCAGCACAATGACTAACAGTAACTGTTTTAACACAGCCACTGGAATCTTTGTGGTGGATTTAACATATTTATAAGCATTGTATTCTCATTAACCAACGGATGAATCAATATTTCACTTAACATGCAAAAAAACATTACACTTTACATTAGAAAGTCAAACATTCTTTACCCTGAATTCCTAACCCTATGTCCTTATCTTATTTTTATGCAAAATTATGGTCTTTGAGTTTTACAGAGACCAGTGCGCAAGAATTTTGCTGTAATTTCGAGAGCCAGCAACAATGCTGCTGCTCGGTCAACGGTCAAATCATACTCATTTTGGTGCAAAAATTTGGGGGGTCTCGTGGAGCACGAATTTCCGTAACGTCATACTGTTCTTTCCCTTTATGCACCTGCCTTTGCACTTGTATAGTGAATTACTTCCGACTAAAATCGGCACAGCTTGCAATGTCGCCATGTAAAGCTTACTTCTGGTTTGGTCTGAGCATTTCTCATTGGTAATACATGTTTTTTTCTCAAACATTTTACAGCATTTTCCAGACATTTTGAGCACTTTCCAAGTATCCTTTTAACTTTACCTTTGTAATATCAATTTGAACAAAACGTCTGTGATGCATTTTCTCAATGTCACTTGTTGACGCCAATGTCTCTTTTGCAGCTGGCTAATGTCCGCAACACATTTTCTCATCATTAAAGGTTGACGTCAATGTCTGTTACAGCTGGCTAGATTAAAGTCAGCTTACGTAATTATTTCCTATTTCAACCTTTCTCAAATTGCATGATAACTTCAACATGTAATTTTGCAGTTTAAATTTATGTCAATCAAACTTTGTCTTCTGTCAATCAATTATTCAGCCAAAATGTTACTTGCTCTACTGTCAGAAACAAGCTACGCAGTGATGCATGTCGTTTACCATATGCGTTTCACTTTTAATCCAATTGTATGGTTGTTTTAGTGTATACTTTCTATCTAGCTATCTAGTCATTTAGATATTTGATTTTCTGTACAACATACATGACAATGACATACAATACACCATAAATGCACTGCGGTATACATATACATGAACCACATACAAGTACATAATACAAGATCATCTTAATATTCATGACCTATTACGACAATATACTATGCAATAAAGACATACACAATAACCACATATAACTGATTAATATATATATTTTTTGTGATAATGTTAAAGTGATTTTAAAAGCAATGTCAGTGTCATTTTTAATTCCATTCATGTTATGGTTTCAAAATACCATAACACTTGCGAGGTTGTCAAATAAGACAAACTAATGCTCTGTCACAACATTACAAAACACGTATAACGTCAATGACTGCGACATCGCTTACTCCAAAACCCACAATAAAAATATTCTACTCATAAGTAAAAGGAGTGTTCACAGAAATAATAGTTTCTCTGCTTGTTATGTTTTTAAGCCGTGCACCAAGTTGAACAAACAATAAATTGGAAAAAACAAGCAATCAAGTATACAGCTAACTATTAGCAAAAAATGTACACAGCAATTGCAACAGCAGAACTTAAGCGAAAAAAACATTCACAAAACGATTGAAACCAACTAGTGGTTCCTAAAATATAAATGTGAAAAGACTTGTGATGCAGTTTCTAGCCTGCTCTGTCATGTCACAAAGCGATCAACAACCGTCGGTTTTAAAAAATGTTCTATTTTCAGAATTTCACATCAAAGCATCTTCATCAACTTTTATTGATCCCTGTCGGCTTCGTTGCTTTTCAGGCGGACGGAACATGTCAGTGGTTGAAACTCAACTTGGAAAGGCCTTTTAATTGATTTAACGAAATGTCTGAAACGTTAATTTTGGAATTAATGCTGCAAACCGATTCTTCACGACAGTTCATTGTGAAAACGTAATAGAAATCGGTCACTATTACTTCCAATAAAAGTTCGTGCAAGGCGTATCCAAAAAAGCTGGGCAAATTTACCAAAATTTCAAAGCACTCAGAGAACGGTAGTTTGCTGCTGAAAGAACTGGTTAGCGTGACATTGAGTTTACAACCACGAATAAAATCTGCTGAACCTGTACCTCATTTTACTTTTTGCTTCTTCCACACTTTGGGAAACGAAGTAGGTGGGCTGGTAGGTTGTGACATAAAACTCTTGCCTGCTTGCTTCGTCCGGATCAAACGTTCGAATCTTCTCAGGTGATGAAAGAGCGTGCTGGCAAAACACGTTGAATGATTAATTAATAGTGATTGTTAAATGCAATTAATTTTTAGCACTTCCTACGTAGTTACGCGACTTTAGAAACCGTAGTGGCAAGTGTTTTGTTGAGCAAAACATGAGACATGACGCAACTGGAGTCTCTAAGTTTGCTGTAAACTTTTGACGAACCTTCCTGCCACGTTATGCTTTGATAATTTTGCGAGGATTCGGACTTGCACATATCTTTATTATAACAATGAGGCTCCACGAAGGTGACGTAGTGGAATCAATCAGCAAAATTTCGGAATGAGGTATGCATGAAGCAAACCAATTTTAAAACATTTGTAAGATGAATCACCCATTCTAAAAGGCGTTATTTAAAATTATGAAAAAAGTCATCTTCCAAAATTATATTTTCCGTTTTGTTGGAAAAGGAAAACCGCAAATTTATGTTGTTGTGCATAAGAAACGAGGAGCAAGAAAGTTTAATAATTACAATTAAAGGAAAAACTTCCTTGTACCGACTATGTCGAGATCTCGTTATTCAGCGAAGATTGCAAAAGCGTAAAACTTATTTTACGATTAAACATCTTGTTACATGCTTGAAACCAAAGAAACATACCGAAGACACACTTACAAAACTTACCTTAAGTTCAGCCGGGGAGGAAAGCAGCCCCGCTCCGAACGCCCGCACGTCACCATTTTCTTGGCACAGACCAAATTCAACCGTATACAAGTAGCACTGTTGAACAAGACGGAGCAAGCTTTGAGAAGTTGTCTCACAAGCAAATACTAAAGGTATGATTAAATCACAACATATGGTAGCATGTAGTAGTGATTTACATAATGTCAGAAAACTTTTGTCAAGTTCGAGTTGCTGTTTCGGTATTTGAATGAATTAAAAAATCGGCTTTGTTAGCACAAACATTCAAACGAATTTGCAGAAAAATAAGCTTTCATCGTAGGAAAAATTGTAGCTTTTTGTCGTAGCTTTTGGCTACGACGCACGTCTTAGCAAAAAGCAAATCCACTGCACTACACCGAAGAATTCTTGCAGATATCAAAAATACTTTAAAACTTTTTTATTCATTTCATTTGAAAGTGCATGAAAAGCTTAAACGAACGAAAAAGCGTTTTTAGTGAAAACGTGACAAATAGGGTTGCCAGATGCGTTTTGTAAAAATACCGGCCATTGTCAGCAGCTAGCTGCCAGATCTAAGCTGTGTCGTAATTGGTAAGTGACACAGGGAAAACAGAAAGACAATGAGTATTGTTAAGCTACAATTAATTACATGCCTGTATTTTGGCTGGCTCATTACACTTTGGTGTGTGTGACATGATAATCACACCAATCATTGTGTCAACAGCAGTAAATGAACTTCGCTGAAGGAACTGCCCTGACAAGACTCACTACTAGAATCATCATAATTTGAGAAATTCGGCGTTGGTGCTCTTTAAAGTTACGGCAAATTATTTATTTTCAAAATACCGGCTTCGGGCACTGATTTTCAAAATACCGGCCTTTCACCGGCCTCTGCTAAATTAGCAGTAAAATACCGGCCAGGCCGGTGAAATACCGGCCATCTGGCAACCCTAGTGACAAATACTATCAGACGTGCAAGTAGTGGGAGTCTAATGGTCCCGGTCCCTGACTGGTGCTTTCAAGTTGATATTCAATGTTTTCGTGTAAAAATAGGATTTTTGACGTAAGTTGGGGATTCATTGATGAAATTTTGGAGGTTCGCTGAAATTTGAGTTGGTTTACAATAAATGCTCATATTTTGGGGGTTTTAGACGAAAACTGAAATGGGTTTGTTTGTGAAAGCCCTTGTTTTTTCTCCTTATGTAATTTAAAATTTTTTTTCCCAAAAGGATTTGGTTTGCATCGCTTTTCTGAATGTAGGCCGCTGTTTCCCGTTTGGCCCCTCCAACAACAAAGGCCTGGCGACGCGCCTGTGTACGTCTGCATGACCGAACATTTTTCCGAAAGATCTGAGCAAACGCTTACGGCAGCTAATTTAGAAATATCTTCATCAGATGCACCAAGCGACGCTAAACCGATTTCTTGATTAAACTGGGCAAATTCAGGATCGGCAAGAAGAGGGACGTGTCCCAGCAACTCGTGGCACAAATCGGGCTCCGGAGTGTAAAATGGATCGCTTGAGTGCCTGAAAAACAAGCATTGCTACAACTATTTTAGCTGAAAATATTCCTGCAGCTGTAAACGTAAAGATGCATGGCAGGGTAAACTTGCGTTATCCTTCGGACAGCCTGTCCATAAATGATCGCAATTAGAAAATCAGCATAGAGCTAAAGAAACATTTGGTAGACTTTGACGATCAGAGATTGGTACTAAACTTGTGAAACAAAAACAGTTGAGAAATAGTTGGCTATTGAGGTAGTTTTAAGTTGACAGCGTCAAGATGAAGCTTGCTACGGCAACATGCAACACTGAGCAATACCTGATGTACTGTGTGCAGTTGAAGACCCGAAAAGCAAGGCCAGCAAGGAAATCTCTTGGACTTAAAAAACCAGCTACGGGTCTCAATCGAAACCCAGTTTTCTGCTGAAGAAATCTGGAGACGTCCTCCAACTGCAAAAAGCAATAACAACATAGCGATGAAAAATGAAAACAGAGGCCGCTCGAAAGTGTACAAATTGCGTGAGTTGGAAAAATATTAGTAGTTTCATTTAAACTGGGCAAACCAACTTTTTGTTGCAGTTTTTAAACAATAAAAATGCTCTTATAATAACTTTTCCACTCTGGTTTTCTTACCTACTATTCTCAACCCGTGATAATTTGCGACAAATTAATATGCTGATTCTTATTTCACTTGCTGTAATGGCTAGTCACGCCCCTGGTTGTTGATCGTAAACAGCTTTTAAAAAGCACTCATATTTCACGACCTCACAAACACCACTATCTGGAAGCAGAGGAACGATCGAAGGGGACTTGGTCGCTCACATCAACGAGAGGCTCTACTTTCCACCACAATTTAATGAATGTGTGCACAATTTCCTTGCTGCGATAATAGCATGAAAATTTGAACAATAATTATTTCACCCTCCCCTTATGTTATATTGAAAAACTGAATAGTGAAAGAACTTGGCTTACGTGTGTGTGGCGTCACGTTTTCAAAGAAAAGAATAATTTACGGCTGGTTTCGGACCTTCGACATACAGTACGTTGATGAAGCAATGGCTTGCATTTTTGAAAGGCAGGATGCTTTCTGTGTCCGTAATTGAATATTTTACCTTAAGACGGTAATACCGCATTATGCGTTTTCCTCACGAAAAGGTTATGACAACCCGGGCATGATGCGCAAGGGTTATGACAACCCGGACAGAGTATCATTTTAGCTGCGCTTGTACTTTCTCTGCCACGCCCAGATCCTTGCGGATCTGAGCACCCCACCCACGTAGAGAGACCGGTTGCGACCAGCACTCCCTGCACAACTGTGTTGATCATCTAGCAGCTCTTTCCCACGTATATGCAACACCACGAGTTGAAACTGGACAGTAACAAAGCTAAATCAACTGCTAAGGGGCATCGACTCAATAACCTTACGGTTCCTTCAATGCCCTGGCGTCCTTGCATTAATTTGTGTTTTTCTTGCTAAATATTAATTATCGCCAAATAAAAATCAACTCAACTCACGTGTGCTTCCACAGCATTTACAGAATACCTTCTAGAGTCCTGCGCGGGGCGGGTTAACCCGCGCGGGTTGTGGGTACCCGCATTTGCGGGAACCCGCACTGCTTTGCGTGCGGGTGCGGTGCGGGTGCGGGTTGAACTTGCTGCGGGTACGGGGCGGACGCGGGATGAGAAATTCTTTGTGCGGGTAACTAAGTGTTGAGCCAAAGCACATGAACTTAATCAGCTCAAAAATCGCAAAACACGTGGATGTAGAGTACTTGTTTGCCAGCATTGCGCAGGGTTGCCAGATTTTTTTCGGAGCTTATGACTAAAATCCTGATAAAAAATGGCCAAAGTGGTTGTTTTTTGAAAACGTTATGGCCAGAATCACAAAATGTTTTAACTATGGTAATTTCCATATTCATAGGTGTCTCAAATTGTTCGGAGGCAGTATATGTTTTGCCAAAATTGTGGTTTTGCCAAAGAAGCAAGTTTTTACCCTAAAACAGCAATTTTTGCTGTAAACTTAAAATTACCTGTTACAACTTGTTTTTATTTATCTTAATAAAAATCAGAAACATATATTAAAAACTATTGCAGATACATTCTTCCATTCTGACCCATTTCCGGATTAAACAATTTGAAATTTACTTTCCAAATTCAACGACAAGGCTAGAATTCTCTTGATCTTGTGCTCAAAATATATGAACAAAAGATTAAAGCCATGAACTGCATTAAGTTGATGATCATAATGAGTTAACCACATGCTCAAAACCATCATTACGTTCACATATGAACGAAAGGGCAGGAACACTTGAGAACAAACATTGACTTATGATATTGATAGGTCCGACTGAAACACTTGCACAAAATCTACAAGATTGCAACGGCTAAATAATTACTACACACTTTGAACATTACAAGGTTGAAGTCATGGGCGCAATTTGGTGGGGGCACGGGGGACGTGTCCCCCCCACTTTTTCAGACGGGGGGACATAATATGCCATGTCCCCCCCACTTTTTTCTCTTTAGGTTTTGTATTTGGAGGGGTTTCAAAAATAAAAGTTATGTTTGTCACGTTTTGTGTGAAAAGCTTTTCATGCTAGATGGTAGGCCACACATAGCCAACTTGATGTTGAAATAGAGTTTTTTTTGGTACCACTGATTCCGTTACTTTATAAATTTTAGCTTCGATAAAATAATTTGTAGCATTTTTCAAGGTTCTAGGGACAGTGAAAGATGTTTAACTGCTTCTGTCCGAGATTTTACCCTGCGTAGTATACTGTTAGAAAGGTTATTTTCTTGTAACAATGATAGTACTACAGCTGCACATGTGAGAGACCACAGTACAGGCATGATTTGTTCCGTGCAGAAATGTAATTGGCTTTGCTCTAACGTTGGCTGTCACGTGTTCAGAAACAGACAGCGTATAATTTGATGATGCTAGTCTACATAATGTTAGAAAGTTAAGTTTTCAGGCACTTCTCTGCGAAGCTTTTGCCAAAGACAAAAAGCAGCACTATTGTGGAGACTTACTTTTGCGATGGGGAGTTTAGCAAAAACTGTTTTCAACCATTACTGAACAGGATATCAATCAAAACGTTGGAGAAGTAACCTACAGTATTTACCTAGCTGTATATTGACCTATAGATCAAAACGTAGGGACTTGACTCGGAAGGGAAATAAGGATAGAATATGCAATTATCCTAACTTCTTGTGATGTCGCGACCATGGTGACCAACAAATCCAAAAGATATTTTTTCCTTTTTGAGATTGCCACCTCCAGACACACCAGATATTGAGGGGACATACCAGGATTTCTGCGAGAGCCTACTTTCTGCGGCTAAACAATGTATCGCACGTGGCCGACGGAAGAACTATGTGCCATGTTGGGACAAAGAGTGCGAGACCCTCTATCGCTCCTTTATCCGAGCCCCAGTGGGGGCTGCCTCTGACAGAGCCACCTCGTCCCTACTCTCTCGACTACAACAGAAGAAGCAGGAGCGATGGGAGGAAGCTGTCAACCCCATCGACTTCTCGAACTCTAGCCGCAAGGCGTGGAGAACCATCAACAAACCTACTCGCAAGTCTGAACGCTCCTCCCGCGTGTGCCCCGTCTCGGCAAATTCCATCGCCTCGCAATTGGTGAAGAACGGGGCACGCAAGACCGGCAGCCGCGAGCCCACCAGGTTTGTCAACAAAGAGCTGTCCGATCTATGGAAGATTCCAACACCTGAGGGTCACAGTATCTCCGAACCTTTCAGGCTGGAAGAGTTTCCTGCTGCCCTCAGACGCCTGAAGCCAGGAAAATCTCTGGGATTGGAATCCATCTTCCCGGAGTTCATACTCCACACCGGGTCGGCTCTCAAATCTTGGTTCTGCAACTTCCTCAATTCCTGCATGCGCCAACTCAAAATTCCAAAGATCTGGAGAAGAGCACTAGTAGTTGCGATCCCTAAGCCAGAGAAGCCATTGGGGGA